>Ga0081540_1001392_pt1 | contig 20942 bp, 22 predicted proteins | sample TabmetS2T1R1_FD_71024 | JGI IMG/M metagenome (GOLD analysis project Ga0081540, IMG submission 71024) | Tabebuia heterophylla rhizosphere microbial communities from the University of Puerto Rico - S2T1R1 | ecosystem: Host-associated > Plants > Roots > Rhizosphere ... | reverse complement strand
GTTGACGATCCGCCGTTTCCTCCAAGTCTGACCCACTCGTCGTAGAGCTCTCGTCGCGGGGGAAGCACCTCGTCGGCGAGCCGTACTTCGTGCCCGGCACGCCTCTGCTGTTGGAGCGGAGGCGAGAGTGGCATCCGGGAGATCTGGCTGTGGTCCGCAAGGGCCGCGGGCGCGCCAAGGTCGAGCGCGTGCTGGGGCCGGCGAGCTCGATCGAGGTCGTGCTCGAAGGGCTGCTCGTCGAGGAGGGCGAGCTACGGGGATTCGAGCCGTACACGCCGCCGGAGCTCGAGCTGGAGGGGAGGGTCGACCTTCGCGACCGGCTCGCGTTCACCATCGACCCGGAGACGGCGAAGGACTTCGACGACGCGCTCACGCTCGAGGAGGACCGCGCCTTCGTGCACATCGCGGACGTCTCGTGGTTCGTCGACGCGGGCTCGCCTCTCGACCGCGGCGCGGCCGAGCGTGCCTTCTCCGTCTACGTGCCTGGGCTCGTCTCGCCGATGCTGCCGCCGGAGCTGTCCGAGGAGCTCTGCTCGCTGCGGCCGAACGTCGACCGCCTCTGCGTGACCGTCGAGATCCCGCTGCCCGAGGGCGAGCCGAGCTTCTACCGCTCCGTCATCCGCAGCCGCGAACGGCTGACCTACGGTCGTGCGGAGTCGATCCTCGCCGGACGGGAGCGGGTCGACGAGGAGCTGACGACTGCGCTGCGGCGCGCCGAGGCCCTCGCGCAGCGTCTACGTGACCGGCGCTTCGCCCGCGGTGCGCTTCGGGTGGAGAGCCCGGAAGTCGTCTTCGCCTTCGACGGCCGCGGCGGGGTCGAGCGCGCGTGGCGCGAGTCGGAGCCGCACGCGCACATGCTCGTCGAGGAGCTGATGATCCTCGCGAACGAATGCGTCGCCGGCCTGCTCGCCGGCCGTCGCCGCGAGGCGCTCTACCGGGTTCACGAGCCTCCCGAGCCGCAGTCGGTCGCACTGCTGCTGGCGCGCCTCACCGACCTGGGCGTTCCGACGCCGCCCGTTCCGGAGGTGATGGGGCCGAGGGATGCGGCGCAGCTCGCCGGTGCGGCCAGCGAGCTGGTGACCGACTACACGAGCAAGGCGGGACGCGGGCGCGAGGCGTTCCCGGCGCTCGTGCTCCAGTCGCTCAAGCAGGCGCGCTACGACCCGCGGAACCTCGGCCACTCGGGGCTCGCGAGCAGCGCCTACGGCCACTTCACCTCGCCGATCCGTCGGTACCCCGACCTCGTCGTCCACCGGGCCTTGCTGCGCGAGCTCGGGCTCTCGGACGAGCCGTTGCCCGACGACCCGGAGGAGCACGCGGCGCACGCGTCGCAGCGCGAACGACACGCGGCGAAGCTCGAGTACCGCGCGGACGAGCTCTGCCTCGCGTGGCTGCTCGAGCAGCGCCTGTTCGAGCTGGGCTGGGAGGCGGCGTTCGAGGGCGAGATCACCGGTGTGATCGCATCGGGCCTCTTCGTCCGCTTCGCGGACGTCTTCGAGGGATACATCCCGGCGCGCCGCCTCCACGGCGACTACTTCCAGCTGAACGAGCTGGCGACCGCGCTGGTCGGCCGTCGCGGCGGGCGGCGGTACCGCCTCGGCGACCAGATCCGGGTGCGCGTCGCCGACATCCGCCGCAGCGAAGGAAAAGTCGAGCTCGAACCGGCGAACGCGCGTCCCTAGGTTCACGCGCGCACATCCCCACCCCGGGCGGGGACTTAGGTCCACCCGCCACCCGCGGTGAGCGTATCGACGAAAGACGCGCGCGGGTGAGACGCAGCTGTGACAAATCTGCGCCGACCTACAATCGGGCCCATGGCCACCACAGGTCGAGAGAAGCTCATCGCCGAGAACCGCCGTGCGCGGCACGACTACCACTTCCTCGAGCGCGTCGAGGCCGGCCTCGCGCTGAAGGGAAGCGAGGTCAAGTCGCTGCGCCAGGGCCAGGCCGTCCTGCAGCGCGCCTATGCGGACGCGCGCGACGGCGAGATCTGGCTGGTCGGCCTGCATATCCCGCCGTACGAGCAGGCGTCGATCGAGCCGCACGAGCCGGACCGCGATCGCAAGCTGCTCTTGCATCGCCGGCAGATCGACCAGCTCGGCTCGAAGGTCGCCGAGCGCGGCCTCACGCTCGTGCCGACGCGCCTCTACTTCAAGAACGGCCGGGTCAAGGTCGAGCCCGCCCCCGCGGGCGGCAAGGAAGGCCGGGAAAAGCGACGCGACATCGCCGATCGCGAGTCGAAGCGCCGCATCGAGCGCGAGCTCAAGAGCCGGCGCTGACCACCAGTTCGAATTCGAGCTCCTCGCCGTCCTCGTCGTCCCAGTGGCGGCCAACCTCGACGAACCCCAGCCGGCGAACGATCGCGAGGGACGGCTCGTTCTCCGGGCCGACCGACGCGACGAAGCGGCGGATGCCCTGCGCTTCGGCGGCGGCGATCAACGCCCGCACCGCCTCCGTGGCGTACCCGCGCCGCCGGTGCTCGGGGAAGACCGTGTAGCCGACCTCCACCGCGTCCGGGTCGCGGCGCGAGTTCACCCCCGGCGGACCGTGGAATCCGATGTGCCCGATCATCAGCCGGTCACGCTCCGGGAGCACGATCGCCCGCGCGTACCACGGCCCGCGGCTTGGAGCCTCCCTCGTCTGCCGCAGCCGCAGCGTGAGAAAGCGCCGGTCGTGCTCGTCGGGAAACCCGGCCGGTATCACGAAGCCGCCGATCTGGGCCGCCTCCTCACGCCGCCCGTCGAGCAGCGCCTCGACCATCTGCGGCGATAACCACACGAGCTCCAGCCGCTCCGAGAGAACCGTCTCGACGTTCATGTGGGCGAAATCACCCGAGCAACCATAGGGTTCGGCATGGCAATCTTGTAGCCCGCCGATACGGGAGATACGCTGAAGGAGCCGCCCTGGTGTTGTCCCTAGAGAAGTACCGCGCCCGTTTCGGGCTTGTCGCAGGCGCCGCCCTGATCCTCGCGGGGGCCGCAGCTGTACTCCTCGTCCTGCTCGACGCGCAATGGGCACGGATCGTCGTGGCCGCAGTGAGCTGGGCCGCAGCTGTCGGTCTGACCGTGTTCCTCGTCCGCCGGGCCCGCGCCCGAGAGCGCGCTCGCCGCGAGGCGATCGCGAAGGCCGAGGCAAGGCACCGCTCGCTGCTCGAGGGAATGCCGCTGGTGGCCTGGCTCAGGGAGACGGAGGAGCCGAACGAGACGACGTACGTCGGGCCGGCGATCGCGGAGCTGACGGGCTTCTCCCCCTCCGAGTGGCGGGAGCAGCCGGACCTCCATGAGAAGCTCCTGCACCCCGACGACAGTGGGCGTGTCCTGCCCGAGCTCGAGCGCGCGGCCGGCGGCGCGCCGATCTCGATCGACTACCGCCTGCTCGCGCGGGACGGCCGCGCGACGTGGGTCCGCGAAGACACGGCAACCGTGCTCGACCACAAGGGCGAGCCGCTCTACCTTCAGACCTTCCTTCGCGACATCGGCGAGCTGAAGCGCTCCGAGGACCGCCGCGAAGAGGTCCAGGCGGCCGAGCGCGACGCCGCCGCCGAGAGCTCGGAGCGCCAGGGGCGGCTCGATCTCCTCCGGCGTTCGGGGAACGACCTCGCCGCGTCGGTGGAGGTGGACGGCGCCCTCAAGCGCGTCTCCGAGCTGATCGTGGCCGACTTCGCCGACTGGTGCGTGATCGACGTCGTGGACGCGGGCAACCAGCTGCACCGGGTTGCCGCGGCACGCGCGGAGGTGACGCAGCCGAACGGTGCGCGCGGTCCGAGCGACGAGCCGGAGACTGAGGTGCGCGCGGTGTTCGAGAGCGGCCGGACCCGGGTAGCGCCGCCGCTGGGCGACACCTCGAGCGGCCAGCGGGCGGAGTTCCTCGGCCTCGAGGCCCGGTCGGTGATCTGCGTCCCGCTCTGGGCGCGCAAGCAGCCGCTCGGTGCCCTCACGATCGCGAGGACCGAGCGCGGCCCCGCCTACTCTGCCGACGACGTCGCGCTCGCCGAGGATCTGGCCGCCCGGCTCGCGCTTGCCCTCGACCGCGGCCGGCTCTATCGCGAGGTCGAGGAACGGTCCGACGCGGCCCGGGTGCTCGAGTACGTCGCCGACGGCGTGCTCCTGCTCGACCGCAACGGCGTGGTGCGGCTCTGGAATCCGGCCGCGAAGGCGATCACGTTCATCGACCCGGACGACGTGCTCGGCAAGACGGCCGTCGAGTCGATTCCGGGGTGGAAGGACAACGTCGACACCGTGCCGGTCTCGGCCGCCCCGAGCCCGGGGTACGACGAGGTGCTGATCCCGATCGGGACCTCGCGCGGCGAGCGCTGGATCGCGATCTCGGGCGTCCGCTTCTTCGGGGGCACCGTCTATGCGTTCCGCGACCTCACCGACGCGCGTCAGCTCGAGGAGATCAAGGCCGACTTCATCGCCACGGCCTCGCACGAGCTGCGCACGCCGCTGGCCGCCGTCTACGGCGCGGCGCAGACGCTGCTGAGGCACGACTTCGCGCTCGACGAGACCGGGCGCGAGCGGTTCGTCTCGCTGATCGCCGACGAGTCCGAGCGCCTCGGCAGGATCGTCAACGAGATCCTGCTCGCGAACCAGCTCGACGCCGGCCGCCTCGACCTCGAGGAGGAGCCATTCGACGGCCGCGACCTGGTCGAGCGCGTGGTGGACGCGACGCGAATGCATGCGCCGCCGTCGGTCAGCCTCACGATCAACACGAACGGCGAGCTGCCGCAGGTCGCGGCTGACCTCGACAAGGCTCGCCAGGTGCTCGTCAACCTCGTCGAGAACGCGATCAAGTACTCGCCCGACGGCGGCCAGGTCGAGGTCGGCGCCGACACACACGACGACTTCGTCCGCTTCCACGTCCGCGACGAGGGGCTCGGCGTCGCGCCCGACGAGCAGGAGCGAATCTTCGAGAAGTTCTACCGCGCCGATCCGCAGATGACCCGTGGCGTCGGCGGCACCGGCCTCGGGCTCTACATCTGCCGGGAGCTGATCGACCGCATGGGCGGGCGCATCTGGGTCGAGCCGAACGACGAGAAGGGCTCGACTTTCTTCTTCGAGCTGCGCACCGCCGACGTGCTCGCGCACCAGGACTCGAGCCAGCGGCGGCTACAATTGCGGAACTGACATACGGGGGCGACCTGGTTTCGACGTGGTCGGTTCTCCGGCAGAGCTGCAAGCCGAGGTCCCCGGTTGGCCTCGTTAAACAACCGGGACTTAACGTAAGTGCGAAGGACAACTCCGCACTCGCTCTCGCTGCCTAACCCGTAGCGAAGCGCGTCGCTCCGAGCTCGGCCCGTGGCCCGGGTAGCGGCGTCAGAAACGGGCTCGGCGCCTAGGGAGAGCCAATCGCCCGAAGCGCGACACCAAAGGATGGCTAGCCCGTCGGTTGGTCGGCTGCCAACCGGCTGGCGGGCGAAACGCAACGGCAGCCTAAGCTTGTAGACGCTCTGACCGGTGCGTCCGCGGACGCGGGTTCGATTCCCGCCGCCTCCATCATCCCCGCAAAACGCGGGTTTCCGATGGGAACGATTCCGTCGGGTCATTGCTCAGCCTCGTTCAGCGCTTTCAGCGCCGTTTCGAGGTCGCTTGTGTCCAGGTGGGCGTAGATGTTGGCCGTAGTGCCGATGTCGGCATGGCCCGCGAGCATCTGCGCCAACTTGAGGTTGCCGCTGCTGCGCAAGAAGTCCGTGATCGCGGTGTGGCGGGCCTCATGCATCGGCCGATGCGGAAGGCCGGCGCGCCCAACGCAGGCGCTCCACCAGCGGTGCATTGCCGTCGATGACAGCTGCCGCTCGCGGTCACGCCAGATCACGCCTACCGGCCCGCCGTAGAACTCCGGGCCTCGTTTCTCGGGGTAGAGCAGGAATTCATTCGGCTTGGGCTGCCGGTCGAGCACGTGGCGCTCGAGCTCCAGCCGCAACTCGCCGTCGACCACAGGCAGGTACCGCACCTTCTCCCCTTTGCCGAAGACGGTCAGGTTGCGCCCGTCGTAATGCTTGAACTGGACGCGCGCGAGCTCGGACTTGCGCAGGCCGAGCCGGAAGAGCAAGAGCAGTGCTACGCGGTCGCGCCGGCGCGTCTGAGCAGCCAGAAGCGTCCTTACATCGGCCTCGGTGAAGGTACCGCGGGCGACGTCACGCTTCCGCGGCCGGAAGATCGGTGCCGCCGGGCTGCCGTTTAGCTTGCCTTCCCTCACCGCCCAGGCGAAGAAGTCGCGCAGGACGGAGATCACCTTGGCGCGGGTTCGGGGCGTCCGCTCGCCCCAGCGGTTGTCGATGAACTCCCGCAGGCGTTCCGTGCCGATCGGCGGCTCGAAGTTCGCCAGCTCGAGGTCGGCGTGGTCGAGCGCGAGCTTTGCCAGGATCGCCTCGTAGTCGCGGAGCGTCTCTGCCGTCGCGCCCCATTCGTTCTTCTTCCAGCGGTAGTAGCGAGCCGCCTCGAGGCCAAGCGGAGTCGCCCTGTAGGTCTTGTCTTTCATGGCGTCACGCTGGACGCGAGCCGCGAAAGCAAGCGCTTGTAGAGTCGGTGTCGCATCGGGACTTACCTCCTGATGCCGGCCCCGGGGCGTTTGCGCGTCGCCGGGGCGTTTCTCGTTCCGCCCAGACTCTACTTCCCTTCGACGCCGTTGTGTCATCGCTGCTCGCCCTTCACGCTGCGGCCTTTCTGCGCTCGGGGCTCTCGTTCTGAGCGCCGCGGAAGGCACGAGCCGGGTCAATCCACCGGCCGCGTCCGTTGAGCCGCCACCCGAGCTCGCGCATCTCAGCGGCGTCGAGGCAGCGCCGGCCGTCCTCGCGCGGCGGATCCAGGCGCAGTCCCTCGAGGAAGGTGAAGGCGTGAGTGCCGACGCGGTGGCGGTCGAACAGCTCGACGCTGTTGAAGTCCTCGCCGCAGCAGCAGAGGTTCACGCCGCACCCCGGAGGGGAGCGGCGGTGTCTAGCGGTGGTTCAGGTTCTGGGTCGGGGTCGCCGCGCGAACCACTCGCATGAACGGCGGCTCTCGACACCTACTCCATCAACGGCTCGGGCATCACTCCGAACAGTCGCCGTGGACTCTAGCGCCGGACATGGGCAGAGCCGCTGCCGTAGACTCGCCCTGCTGTCCATCCGGCCCCGGACTGGAAGGAGTGCCGGATGGTTGGGTTTCTTTTCAAGCTCGAGACGATCGAGGGCGAGCCGGCAGAGCCGGCGCAGTTCAGCGCCGCCGTCCCGAACTGGCGGCCGGGAGACACGATCCACTTCGGTCGCAGGACGCTGACGGTCGTCGGCAGGCGGGACGAGGACGCCGACCAGCCGCCGGTGCTGGTGGTCGAGGAGGTTTAGTGGCATACGTTGGCCGAGATCGGGTATGGGATGGGCGAGCCGACAGGATTTGGAATCTGGCCTATCCGCGCGCGGCTCGGTAAGGGGCGAACCTGGGTGCCGCGCATGGGAACCGATCCTGTCGGCTCGCATGGAGAGGGGCGGCCGAGCCTAGACAACCTCGTGTCAGGGGATGCTGCCTTTTTCGTATGCATCTGCCGATAGGTCGTAGCGCGGAACCGCCGCCTGTGCTGGCGTTCGGGAAATGACCTAGAAGGATCAGTGCCGAGCAAGGCCGCTGAGCGTCTTAGAAGGTAGCCCCTTGGCTCGTCGTTCCTTACTGCAACCGATGAGCCAAGGGGTCTACGAAGGGCGGAGTGACGAATCCGGATCTGACGACTCAGACGTTGCGAGAATTCGCCGAGTACACGGCCAAGATGGTGCAGCAACTCAATGACAGCCAGCACCTCGAAGAGGCTAAGCAGGCACGGGAGCTGTACCGGCTTCTCGACCGGCTGGTCGCCGACCGTCGAGCTGATCACTCCTAAGGAACGCCGTTCGACCAGCCGCCCGTGCTGGTCGTTCAGGACATGGCCGAAAGAGCGCCCTAGCAGCGCGGCCTGAACTCTCGTAGGTTCAAGCGAGGCCCGGGTTTCGTTGCAGCGTTCTAGACGTTGGGCTCGTCACCCGGGCCCGCCGATGGTGACGGCGTTGGCGAACTCCCTCAGCCTGTCGGCTCCCATCGTCTTGCTGTCGTTCCGGCCGCGGTGGTAGAGCGCGGCAAGACGCAGTTCTTCTAGCTCGGGATGCTCGAGCGGTCCGGACTCATCGAGGGCTCTACGGTGGCGCCAGTTGGCCGGATCGAATACCCCTGGTCGACGAGGTCTTGCAATGGACTTACTTAGTCGTCCCGGGGTGGCTGATTCCGTCGGTCGGAGACAATTGGTGTCGCTGCACGCACGTGCACTGCCATTGAATGCAAGCCGCACGACGAACAGCCGTCGAGTCGTTCGAGCGATCATTTTCAATTTGCGGGGATAGAGTCATCGCGCAGGACGCTCCCGGTGTGACGCCTACAGGGTCACACCGGGAGCGCAGTCAGTGCGTGGCGCTACGCGTTAGTGGTTTCGTAGGCGAACGGACTGAACCGTTTCGTCGATAGCGCACTCGAAGACCCCGCAGGCGAACATGAATGCATCAACGGTCGCCTTTCCTCCGGCGAACTTGCCGTTGGAGCCGGTCACATCAAGTGTCCACTGATGCGACTGTCCGTCGCATGGATCGGCGAAGACTTCACCAAAGCCGGTAATCGTGAACCTCCCGACACGCTGGCTCACGGTCACGTCGACGAACGCGAAGTCTGCGTTGGAGCACGTGAACGTGCCCGACGCGGTGATAACGCCCGTTCGCGTGTTCACCAACGCCGTCGGATCGACCGTCACCGCAGCCTCCGGCGGCTGCGTCTCGGAGACGCTGATCTGGAGTGTCCCGCCGTTCGGTGCGCCCGGCGTGTCGTCGAAGGCCAGGAGGTAGTAGGTAACCCCCGGCGTGGCTGAGAAGGCGACGATGCCGGGTCCGCAGCTGACGAGCGAGAAGCTGCCCGGGCTTCCGGTGACGACGATGACGCCGGCGCTGTAGCTCGACGCCGATACGTCGACGGATGCGGTGACGGCGGTCGCCGGCGTGAACGCGTACCAAACGCTCGCTTCCGTCGCGGGCGCACCGCAGTTGATGTTCGCGTTGGCGTCGTCCGAGTCGGTCGTCGCCTCGGTCGTGTTGAGCGTGGCACTGAACGGCAGCGCGGAGATCGTGACGGCGCCCGCGAACGTGTCGTTCGCCGGTGGTGCCGCGGCCGCGGGTCCCACGAGCAGCAGCGCGATCACCACAGCACCGACGATCGCGCCGAGATAGCGATAGACGAAACGTGAGTCGTTCATGAGGGCCTCCTCCCCCGGTGTGAGCGCAGAGCGCTCGCGTGACGAAGGCCCGGTAGGGAGTCGTCGGGATGGCCGCACTCTCGGCGGCAGCTCGCCCGGGTCTCGACCTTGCCTCGATTGTGTCACTCGGCCAACAAAGGTCAAGAGCCCTTGGCCGTGGCCATTTTGGCCGGGATCAGGCAGCTTTCTGCTCGGACTCGTGCGAGCGGCTGTTTGCCGACGCCACGCAGCAGCGCGGAGACGTCGACGCTACAGCGGCGGGACTTGTCGGCCGCGGCCGGACGAGTGCACGAAGGCGTGCCAGCCGTGACGGCTTGTAAGGAACGGTCGGGTCGTCGGCGAACGAGCCGAGTGTCGCGCTGCGAATCAACTGAGAGACGTAAACGGGATACATGGTTCGAGTGTGCCGCGCGACCCGCATCAGGGCAAATAATCATTATTGAATACATATAAGCTCAGAGCATGATCGACCCACGTCGATTGCTCACCTTCCGCGAGGTCGCGCTGCAGCAGTCGTTTTCGCGAGCGGCCCTCGCCCTGTCGCTCACGCAACCGGCGGTCTCGCAGCAGATCCGCGCTCTCGAGGTTCAACTCGGGGAGCGGCTGATCGAGCGCGGCAGGGGAGGCTTTGCGCTAACCGCCGCCGGCGAGCTGCTCCTCGGCCATGCGGAAGCGCTGCACGCGCGGCTGCACCTCGCGGAGACGCAGCTCGACGAAGCGGTGGCCGAGTCGCGGCGACAGCTCCGCATCGGCGCCTTTCCCAGCGGCCTCGCGACAATCGTCCCCGACGCGATCGCGCGGCTGCGCGCCGAGTCGGAGCTCGAGTTCAGCGCGACGCAGGGCACCACTGAACAGCTCGTGGCGGCCGTCCGCGACGGACGTGTGCACCTCGCGCTCTGCTTTCAGGATGGTGCCGAGTCTCGGCGCGAGCACGACGGCACCTCTCGGACGGACGTACTCGACGAGCCGATGCTGGCGACGTTCGCTCTCGACCATCGCCTTGCCGGCCGCAAGCGGATTCGCCTCGCCGAGCTCGCCGACGACCCCTGGCTCGCCGCGACGCGCGACGGGCTGATCGTGCGCGCGTGCCGCTCCGCCGGGTTCGAGCCGCGACTCGCCTTCCTCACCGACGACCCGCTCGCGATCAACAGCATCATCCGAGGCGATCTCGCCGTCTCCCTCACGTCCGAGCTGCTGGCGCCGCAGCTCCGCGACGTCGCGGTCGCCTCGTTGACAGGCGAGCCCGTGCGGCGGACGGTCTATGCCGTCACTCCGCCGGGTTCCCTCCATCCGCTTACCGGCGCCTTCCTCGACGCGATTCGTGCCGTCTCGCACGTTCTCTCGGCTTCGCCGGCGCCCTGATCTGCGAGTCGGCTCGCCAGGTCAGGCTTCAGGCGATTCGCGCAATCGCGACCTTGAGGTCGATGATCGGCGTGCCGTCGATCGCTTCCAGTGCCTCTACTCGCAGCCTCGTCGGGCCCTCGAGGGCGGTGACGGTGACGCGATGGACGCCGATGGGGTTCGGTCGGTCGGGCGAGCGTGTCCTGAAGACGCCGGTCAGCGGAATGCCGGTGTCTCCGGCCGGGTGGGTCTGAAGGACGTCGCGGTCGGCGAGATGCAGCCAGGTCAGCAGGATCAGCTCGTCCCCTATCTGGACGCGGTGGAGGGCGGCCTCGAACGCCGGGTCGATGTCGAGCTGCGCGCTGGGAGCGTTCTCGAAGGCCTGGTTCGGGGCGTCGGCAGTCGCCCGGAGCGTCGAGCGGACGACGCCGATCGGTTGCAGGGCGTATATCTCGAGGGCATCCACTCGCGCGTGCGAGTCTTGCATGCCCGACTGATGCACGAGACGCGCCCGAGGCGGACCTAGGGGGTTAGGTCTTCTGGCGGAAGTCCCGGGTCTTGCCGTCAAACGCCTCGGACGCCACAACAAGTGTAGGAACGGGCAAGGGGATGCCGTCGGGCCGGCTGTTGCCACTCCGAAACGAAGACGTAACAACACGGCAGCCCATGTGTTCGCGGGCGCGCTTTAGCCTCGCGGCGGACCGAGGCACAGCGAGGGCACGGTGCCAGGTTGGGACCCTCAGGGCCGAGGTTCGGGTTGCGCGCACCGGGTGGACTGCCCCACGCTTGCGCGGCTCGCGCCTCGGCCCGCCTCCTGGGCGTTGTCCGCCTCCTGACCCACGTGGGTCTTGCCCTATCGACCGCGCCCTGGGAGGATGCCCCTCCCGAAATCGACCGTTGCAGCAGTGTCATCAAGGAAGGGAGAGCCATGGCGACGCTGACAGCAGACCTGGAGAGGCGGCTCAAGCGGTTGCCGCAGGATCTTCAAGGCGAGTTTCCGGATGTTCCCGCCGACACGATCGAGCGGACCGTCGACGCCGGCGCGCGCGAGCTCCTGGCGCAGGCTCGCTTCAACGACTTCGTGCCGGTTCTCGTTCACAAGGCGGCACGCGAGCAGCTACTCGCGCGTACCTGACCTCGCAGCTAGCGCCGCGACTCGGCTGCCCTGTCCCGAGGCGTCTCCTCGTGCGCGAGGTAGATCCGTCTCGGGGCGAGGCCTGTGAGGATCGCGGCGGCCTCGTTTGCGGGAGCGTCGAACTCGCTCCAGGTGTAGGCGACGTCGCCGGCGACGACCACCAGGCCGTCGTCGGTCTCGACGAGTACCGATTGATGCCCAGGCGTGTGGCCAGGTGTCGGAACGACGCGAATGCCGGGCAGGAGCTCCTGTTCTCCCTCGAGCTCCACGTACGTGGCGCCTTCGAAGTCGACCCACCCGGGAATCGTGTAGTCCTCTGCTCGAGCCGCCTCACGCTCGAGCCGCTGAACGTAGATCGGAGTGCCGGCGAAGAGGCGATTCCCGCCGCAGTGGTCGAAATGCAGGTGGGTGTTGATCACGCAGACGACGTCACGCGGGATGGCGTCCGGATCAAACTCCGGCGACCACTCCTCGTCCAGTGCCGGTGTCGAGTCGATCAAGCCGGTGTCGACCAGCACGCGGCCCTGCGGGTGCTCGACCAGGTGCAGGAAGCCGGGCCAGCGTTCGCCGTCCACGAGCACGCCGCCGTAGCGGATCGCCTGCACGTCGGTAAGTCGCACGAGTCCCACTAAGGTAACGGTGAACCGCGCATGAACAAGCCGCGCATCTTCCTCGGGTCGTCGGGCAAGCAGGCCAAGCTGCTCGACGCGATCACGCGCGGCCTCGAGGAAATCGCCGACGTGGAGCCCTGGACGACCACCTTCAACCCGGGGCGGTCGACCCTCGACCGGCTCGTGGAGCTCTCCCAGGAGGTCGATTTCGCCGCATTCGTGTTCGCCCAGGACGACTGGACGACGACTGATGCGTCCCAGGCCGGCGAGGCGTCGCCGCGCGACAACGTCGTGTTCGAGGCCGGGCTGTTCGGCGGCGCGCTCGGAATCCGCCGCACGTTCATCCTCCACGCGGACGGGTCGAAGCTGCCCAGCGACCTGCTCGGGCTGACCTCGATCCGCTACGACCCGGCCGCCGGCCCGGAGGAGATTCGGGCGATCAACGAGAAGCTCCGCAAGGCGATCGAGACCGAGGGTCACCGCGGCCTGGTCGAGGGGCTCTGGTGGCAGCTCTCGCTGACCGCTCGGAGCGAGTTCGAACCGTCCGCGGTGAGCCTCCTGCAGATCTCGCGGGAGCGCGACGGCGGCCTGACCGTGAACGGCCGGGGCTGGCAGGAGGACGGGATGCTGTCGTCCCGCTACTGGAGCGAGGCTGCGAAGGAGCGCCGGGATCCGGCCGGCATCCTCTACTTCTGGAAGGGCGAGCGCCCTCGCCACCCGGACGCCCCGCAGCTCGAGGGGACCGGCGAGATCCGGCTGGAGACCGCCGAGCGCGCCAGCGGGTACTGGACGACGCGCTCGGATCGCGACCCCACGCTGAGTGCGCGAACGTCCGGCATCTACCTTCGAGCCGACCCCTCGGACCTCCAGGTCCTGGACGCCGGGAGCGCAGAGGAGCGGGCCGAGCTGATCGCGCAGCGCCTCGGCGAGTGGAAGTCGGCCGCGAACGCGTTCTGAGCACCGACCGCGCCTCGGTCGAAGAAGCGATTCGCGAGCTCGCGCGCTCTCGGTTCGGGTTCAGCGAGCTGCGGCCGGGGCAGCTGCGTGCAGTCGCAGCCGCCGTCGACGGGCGCGACGTGCTGGCCGTGCTGCCGACCGGCGGCGGCAAGTCGGCGATCTACGAGCTCGCGGGGCTATTGCGCGAAGGACCGACGGTCGTCGTCTCGCCGTTGATCGCGCTGCAGGACGACCAGCTCTCGCACGTCCGGGGCGCCGGCCTGGACGCCATCGTCCTCAACTCGCACCAGTCCGCCCGTGAGCACGCCGCCGCGCTCGAGGCGTCGTGCCGGCCGGGGACGTTCGTCTTCCTTTCACCCGAGCAGCTCGGCAACGCGGAGGCGCGCGACGCGCTGCGGCGAGCCCGGCCGGGGCTGTTCGCCGTCGACGAGGCGCATCTGATCAGCCAGTGGGGGCACGACTTCCGGCCGGACTACATGCGGCTGAGCGCGCAGGCCGATCAGCTCGAGGCCACGGTGCGCATGGCGGTCACGGCGACCGCGGCACCGCCGGTTCAGAGCGAGATCGTCCGGCGCCTGCAGCTCAGAGACCCCGAGATCGTGATCGGCGACTTCGACCGTCCGCAGCTCGGGCTCGCCGCACGAGCTGTGCGCTCCGTCGACGAAAAGCATCGCGAGCTCGTGGAGGCGGCGGCCGAGTTCCCCGGCGCCGGGATCGTCTACGCCGCGACTCACGCCGATGCCGAAGCGGCGCGCGACGTCCTCGCGGCCGCCGGGCACAGCGTCACGCTCTACCACGCTGGCCTGACCCCACGCGCCCGTCGCGGAGCGATGACGGCCTTCCTCGACGGTTCTGCTCGCATCGTGGCCGCGACGGTCGCTTTCGGGATGGGCATCGACAAGCCCGACGTCCGCTGGGTGGTGCACGTCGATCCGACGCCGTCGCTCGATGCCTACTACCAGGAGATCGGCCGGGCCGGACGCGACGGGCAGCCTGCCCACGCGCGCCTGCTGCACAGGCCCGAGGACTTCGGCGCCGCGGTTCACTTCGCGACCGGCGGCGTCTCGTCGAAGACGGTCGCGCGCGTCGCCGCGGAGCTCGCGACGGAAGCGGAGCTCGAAGGCACGCGCGGCGAGACCGCTGCGCTCGTCCGTCTCGTCGACGTCGGCGCAGCGGTGTGGAACGCGAGCGGTGCGGTGCGCTGGACTGAGGCGCTGACCGTCGCCGACGCGGTCGCGGCCTCCGATGCCGAGACGGCTCGCGAGAACGAGGTCGAGCGCACGCGGCTCGAGATGACGCGGCGTTACGCGGAGCACGCGGGTTGCCGCCGCTCGTTCCTGCTCTCGTACTTCGGCCAGGATTACCCCGGCCCGTGCGGCAACTGCGACAACGACCGCGTGGCCGTCACTTCGGAGCTGAAGCCGCAGCCGTTTGCCGTCGGCGAGCGCGTCATCAGCGAACGCTGGGGCGACGGCACGGTGCAGCGCTACGACGGCGACCAGCTCACCGTGCTTTTTGACGACCACGGCTACCGCCACTTGCTGGTTCCACTCGTGATCGAGCGGAAGCTGCTCCGCCGCGCCTAGAGGCGCGTCGCTCCGGCGAAGTCCTTCGGGTCGGGGCGTTGCACCGCGAAGGCTCCGTCGCGGCGTGCCTGCGCGATCACCGCGCTGAAGCGCGCCAGCCGCTGGCCCTGGTAGCGGGCAACAGCGCGCGCGTGCTCGTCTGGGCCTGTAACCGTGTGGCCGGTGACGAAGGACGCGCCGTACGGATTGCCACCAGCGGCGAAGACCTCGCGCACGGTGTAGCCGAGCGGCAGGATCAACATCCCCCAGTGGTAGAGCGTGTTGTTGAGCGCGAGGATCGTCGTCTCCTGGCCGCCGTGCGGGTTCTGCGAGGCAGTGAAGGCTGTGCCGACCTTGTCCGCGAGCTTGCCGGCCTGCCACAGCACACCCGCCTGGTCGATGAACTGCTTCAGCTGCGCGGCGATGTTGCCGAAGCGCGTGGGCGACCCGAAGGCGACGCCGTCCGCCCACTCGAGGTCGTCGAGCGTCGCAACCGGCGCTTCTGCTACCTGCGAGCGGTGACGGCCCCAGTATTGGTTCTGCGAGATCAGAAGCTCCGAGGCGAGCTCCTCGACGTGCCGAAGCCGGACCTCTGCGCCGGCTCCCGTGGCGCCCTCGGCGACAGCCTGGGCGAGTCCGTGCACGTTGCCCGTTGCGCTGTAGTAGATGACGGCGATGTTGGCGGCCTCGGCCACGAGCGGAGCGTAAACCCCTGTTGCGGCAGGCGTGTCGCGCCGGCAGCCGCGGCCGCCTGCGCGCGTGCGAGCGTTGCCGCCGCCTCGGAAGCAACCGCGGGCGTCTGGGCAGCCGTCATCCATCGTCACCAGCGGGTCGGCCGAGCACGACGGCTCCTCCGTGGGCGACGGGTCAGCGGTCGCCGGAAGGGCGGCAACGGAGAGCGAGACAAGCAGCGTGATGATGAGGACGAACCTGCGCATGGCCTACCTCCGATCGAGACATGCGGTGAAGCGGGGACTGAGTCCAAGCTCGCGGTCGCCCGTAACGCCGCAGCAACGCCGGTGTAACGCTGGGTAACGGTCAGCGGTTGAACCAGCGGGCCCGGCTTAGCGCAGGTCGACTCGGTGCGAACGGCGCCATCCGGGTGCAGATGCCAACCGGACGTTGACGATCATTCACCAGCCCAGGACACTCAAGCAGCACGTCACTCGAGGGAGAGGGGAGACAAGATGCTTCGACACCTCACGCTGGTCGCGCTCTCGGCGGTCGTCCTGGCGTTCGTCGCGCAGTCGGCGTCCGCCGACCCGTTGAACGCAAAGAAGTCGGACGTCTTCACCGCCGTCTGCGGCGGCAGGCAGTTGATGATCTCGGTAAACGGCAGCGGCGAGTTCACGCCTGCTCACGTGGTCGGGAGTACGTCGATGTTCATCCCGACGGCGTTCAACCTGACGTTCTCGTTCACGCCCACCGGCGGCGTGACAGAGTCCGAGACCGACACGGCTGCCAAGGCAAAGCAACCCAAGAACCCGGTTACCTGCGTGCTTCCTGCCGATCTCAACACCTTCACCACTCCCGAGGGGACGTTCACGCTCTCGGGAACGGCCACGGGCTTCTTCACGCCCGCGAGCTAGCGAAGAGACGCTCTGATGCCGCGCCACGACCGGCGCGGCATCAGTCATTCGATCCAGCGCGCCGGTGAGACTACTCGGGAGTGATCACCATCGTTCTTCGTGCTGAGGTCATGGTCGATGAGCCGCTCGCGCAGGTTCTCGCGTTCGTCGAGGCCTACGGAGCGCCCGAGGGCGACTCCGCGCCTGGTTCGTTCGGGGAGCCCGACCTGCGGCGGGCGAACCGAGGTGGGGCTCGCATCTCGGCGGCCGAGGCCGCGGCCGTGCTCGAGCGGCGGACGGAGATCGAGCTTGCGTTGCGTGCGATTCCCGAAACGGCTTCGCTGACGCGCCGCGCAGTGCAATGGTCCGAGCTCGAGCGGCTGTTCGAGGCCTTCGGCGGCATCAAAGGCGTCGGCTTCTCGAAGATGACGAAGGCGCTGCACCCGAAGCGGCCGGCACTCATCCCGATGCTCGACAGCGTCGTGCAGCAGTACCTGGGCGCGCCCTCGGCGGAGTCCTTCGGCGAGCGCGCCACGGAGCTCGTCCGCCGCTACAAGCAGGACCTCGATCGGAACCGGCCCGCGCTACGCGAGCTCGAGCGAGAGCTCGCGAGCCACGGCTACCGGCTGACCGAGGTCCGGATCCTCGACCTGCTGATCTGGTCGGCCTTCGCCGCGAGCTGAGACCGCTACGTGTCGTTGCAGGCGACGTTGACGTAGCCGGAGCGGAAGGGCTGCCGCTCGCCCGACGCCGGGTCGAACGCGTGGCGCCAGACGCAGCCCGTGTCGTTCGTCAGCAGGTGGATCGAGATCGAGCTCTCGGGCGAGGTGGTGCGGACGCGGTGGATGTCGTCGCGCGGCGGGATCAGCGCGTAGAAGTCGCCGGGCCGGAGCGCGCGCGACTCGACGAGCTCGAGCGCGGCGTTGCGCTCGGCGAAGATCTCCTCGTCCTGCGTGCCCTGGTAGAGGCCGACCAGGCCCCACGCGAGGTGGTCGTGAACCGGCGTCTCCGAGCCGCCAGGCACCACAAGCGAGAACAGCGAGAGTGACCGGTCGGCCGCTCGGAAGAGCAGCCACTGGCCGATGCCGCCACCCATGCCGCTCCCGGGAGCGCTCTCCCGGAACCGCGTGGCCAGCCAGGCCGGATCGGCGAGCAGCTCGGCGAACCGCGGGCGGATCGCGTCGCACGCATCCTCCGCTGACGTTGACGCGGCGATCGACTCCCGGACCGCCGCCACGAAGTCGCGCACGGCCTGCGTGTCGAGGTAGTACTCGTCGCCGTTCGTCTTCACGGCAGCACTATGGACCAGGAATCGCCGCGTGGCCGCAGAAACGGTCGCGGTGGACACGATCAACACGATGTTCGGCGAGCGCGAGGTCGCCGAGGAGGCGTCCCGCAGCTGGTGGATCTTTCTGCTGACGGGGATCGCGTGGCTCGTCTTCGCGCTACTCGTGTTCCAGTGGGACTACACGACGGTGTACGCCATCTCGTACCTGTTCGGCGTGGTCGCGCTCTTGGCGGGCGTCGACGAGTTCCTGGCGATCGCCGTCTCGACGTCGGGCTGGAAGATCGCACACGCGCTGCTCGGCATCCTCTTCTGCATCGGCGGCATCTGGGCGCTCGTCCACCCGCACACGGCGTTCGAGACGCTCGCGGCGCTGATCGGCTTCTTCTACCTCTTCAAGGGGATCTTCGACGTGACGGTCGCTGCGCTCACGAAGGGCCACTTCGACCTGTGGTGGCTCCAGCTCACCGCCGGGATCGTCGAGCTCGCGATCGCGTTCTGGGTCGCCGGCTCCTTCAACCAGAAGACGATTCTGCTGGTCGTCTCCGTCGGGGTGATCGCGCTTATTCGCGGGATCACCGAGCTCTTCCTCGCCTTCAAGCTCAAGGGCGGGCCGCCCGGGCGCCTCGCCGTCGCCTGAGGCTGCTCCACCGTCCTTTCCGGGATACCATCCGAATCGGGTGATTCGCGACGGGCTTCCGAGCGCTTTGGTGGCCGGAACAGCCGGAAAAGGAGGGAAGGCATGAGCAGCACCGACGTCGAGCTGGGCCCGGTCGACTACCTGATCGTCGAATGGCCTCCGGGCAAGGAGCCGACCGGCGAAGGGCTTCGCCATCTGGTCGACCTGACGGAGCGCGGCCTGATCCGCGTGATCGACCTCGCCTTCGTGAAGAAGGAGGAGGACGGGACGATGAGCGGCCTCGCGATAACCGACCTCGACGAGGACGGGAGCCTCGATCTCGTCGAGTTCGAAGGCGCCTCGTCGGGAGTCCTCGCGGCCGAGGACTACGATGAGGCGGGCCAGGCGCTCGAGCCGGGCGCTTCCGCCGCGATCCTCGTCTACGAGAACCGCTGGGCGGCGCCGTTCGCAGCAGCCGTGAGAAGGAGCGGCGCACAGCTCGTTGCAAGCGGGCGGATCCCGATCAACGCGCTGATGGACGCACTCGACCAGCTCGAGGCCGCAGAGGCCTAGCCACCGAATCGAGAAAGGAGCAAGCCAGATGCCACTTATCCGTGGAGTCGCTCGCACCGCCGTGATCGCCGGGACCGCGACCGCGGTCTCCAACCGCGTCTCACGCCGTCAGGCCGATCGCTGGGCTGCAGAGGACGAGCAGGCCTACCAAGACCAGGCACCGCCCCCGCCCGCGGCTGCTCCAGAGCCCGACAAGCTGGAACAGCTCCAGAAGCTGGGCGAGCTCAAGGCTTCGGGGGTGCTGACGGACGCCGAGTTCGAAGCGCAGAAGGCGAAGATCCTCGCCGGCTGAGCCCGCGTCTCAGGGCCCGGTTGCGGACCGGGGTAGCAGCGTGGTCGACCTGCGGGGCCAACACCTGCTGAAGCTGGCCGACTTCAGGCCCGAGGAGATCACGTACTTGATCGACCTTGCGGCCGAGCTGAAAGCGGCCAAGCAGGAACGGCGGGAGGAACCGCAGCTCGCCGGCAAGGCGATCGCGCTGATCTTCGAGAAGGACTCGACGAGGACCCGCTGCGCCTTCGAGGTCGCCGCGTACGACCAGGGCGCCCACGTGACGTACCTCGGCCCCTCGGGCTCGCACATGGGCTCGAAGGAGACGGTCAAGGACACCGCCCGGGTGCTCGGTCGCATGTACGACGCGATCGAATACCGGGGGTTCGCGCAGGAAACCGCGGAGCAGTTGGCGGAGGTCGCGGGAGTCCCGGTCTACAACGGGCTCACCGACGACTGGCACCCGACCCAGACGCTGGCGGACTTCCTCACCTTCCGCGAGCACGTCGACAAGCCGCTGAGCGAGATCTCGTTCTGCTACCTCGGCGACGCGCGCTTCAACATGGGCAACTCGTACCTCGTCGACGGCGCGAAGCTCGGGATGGATGTGCGCATCGCGAGCCCGAGCTCGCTCCGGCCGCGGGACGAGATCGTCGAGCTCGCGCGCACGGTCGCGGAGGAGACGGGCGCCGAGATCACGCTCACCGAGGACGTGGGCGAGGCGGTCAGCGGCTGTGACGTGCTGCTCACCGACGTCTGGGTCTCGATGGGCGAGCCCGCCGACGCGTGGGCGGAGCGGATCGAGCTGCTGAGGCCGTACCAGGTGAACGCCGAGACGATGGCGGCGTCCGGCAACCCGGACGTGAAGTTCATGCACTGCCTGCCGGCGTTTCACAACACGGAGACCCAGGTCGGGAAGGAGATCTACGAGAAGTACGGCCTTGAGTCGCTCGAGGTCACCGAGGACGTGTTCGAGTCGGGGGCGTCGCTCGTCTGGGACGAGGCCGAGAACCGGATGCATACGATCAAGGCCGTGATGGTCGCGACGCTGGCGGACTGACGATGCGCGTCGTCGAGCTCGACCAGCAGGGGCTCGCGGCACGCACGTCGGCCTCCGTGCCTGCTCGCGACGACGTCCTCTGGCACGGGCTGACGCCCGAGGAGGCGTGCTCTCGGCTCGGGGTCGACCCGAAGAACGGGCTCGACGCCGCCGAGGTCGAGCGCCGCCGCGCAGAGGTGGGGCCGAACAAGCTCGCCGAAGCGAAGAAGGAGCCCGGCTGGCACGCCTTCCTGCGCCAGTACCGCGACCTGATGCAGCTCGTGCTGCTCGGCGCGGCCGTCGTCAGCGTCGCCGCCCTGCAGGAGTTCGGCACGGGCCTTGCGATCCTCGGCCTGACGGTCGTGAACGCGCTCCTAGGCCTGAACCAGGAAGGCAAAGCGGCCGAGAGCGTAGCGGCGCTCCAGAAGATGCTGATCATCAAGGCGCACGTCCGCCGCGGCGGCGCGCTGGCCGACATCCCGTCGGAAGAGCTCGTGCCCGGCGACATCGTCACCTTCGAGGCCGGTGACAAGATCCCGGCTGACGGCCGCCTGCTGGTGGCAGCCACGCTCGAGATCGAAGAGGCGGCGCTGACGGGCGAGAGCCTCCCGGTGGGGAAGTCGGTCGAAGTCGTGCCCGGTGACGACGTGCCGCTCGGCGACCGCGTCGACATGGCCTACATGAACTCGACGGTCACGCGCGGGCGTGGCGAGATGGTCGTCACCGCGACCGGGATGACGA
>Ga0081540_1001391_pt1 | contig 20956 bp, 18 predicted proteins | sample TabmetS2T1R1_FD_71024 | JGI IMG/M metagenome (GOLD analysis project Ga0081540, IMG submission 71024) | Tabebuia heterophylla rhizosphere microbial communities from the University of Puerto Rico - S2T1R1 | ecosystem: Host-associated > Plants > Roots > Rhizosphere ... | reverse complement strand
CGGCCTTGCCGACCAACTCGGGACGGTCGTCGCACACGTCGTCGCCCACCGTCACCTTCGACGCCGGGAAGGCCACGTCGCCCGGGTTGGTGACATAGAGCGTGTAGCGCAACGTCTCGCCGGCCGTCGCGACGGTCGGCCCCGTCTTCTCGATGGCGATCGCCGGTGCGCCCAGGCGGACGTTGAAGAAGGTGCACGTCGCGTGGGCTCCGGCCCGCAGCACCAGGCCGGCGTAGCCGCTGCCGGTACGCAGGGTCCCGCGCCGGCGCGTCGTCGACCGGCAGCTCACGCTCGACCGGTACGCCGCCGCATCGGTGGGCGGCACCGCCGCCTCGGTGACGTCGTAGGAGCCCGGCTGCAGCGGGACGGTGACGGTCGCGCCGTCCCCGGCAGACGGCAGCACGGTCGCGCCGCTGACCTTCAGATCGAAGCGGCCCGGGTCGTCTGCGGGCCACAGCTGCTTCTCGACGGTGAGCTGTGCCGGCAGCCAGTTGCCGAAGTCGCGGCCCGTCGCGCTGGGCGTCGCGGTGGCGTCGATCGGGCCCCACCCACAGGCGAACAACCCTCCGGGCCCATCGCCGAACCCGCCGGGCGTGCCGGCATTCGGATAGGAGCACCGCCAGCTCGTACTTCGCACGCCCCTGCCGATCAGGGTCTCCCGGAGGCGATAGGTGCCGTTCGGCGGCCGGATGTCCTTGATCACGTATCGGCCACGGCGATCGGTGACTGCGTACGGCTCGCCGGCGTCACGCACGCCGTCGTTGTCGTAGTCGGCCCAGATGAGGAACCGGGGGATGCCCGGCTCGCCCGCGTCGCGCCGGCCGTTGGCGTTGAGGTCGAAGAACTTGATGCCGGAGGCCGAGCACGTGCGCACCGCCAGCGGGCGCGGCGCCACGTAGTCCTGCATGTTCGACGTCTCCGAGAGCGACGAACGCGAATGCATCCAGATCGAGGCGAAGGCGAAGCAGGGATCGTCGAGGCCGGCGCGCGCAAGCGCACTGAGGTTGAGCGCCACCTCGCCGAACAGCCCGGCCCCGATCGTGCCGCCCGGCGCGTAGAAGCCGGGCAGCCGGCTCGCGATTGGCCGATCGTTGACCGCGCCCTGCGCCGTTCCGGCCGGCACCGTCGCGACCTGCGTCAGTCGTCCCTCCGTCGCGCAACCGGTCGCCGCGTCGGTCGCCGTCGTGGTCCACCGCTCGAGCACGAGCTCTATGCCGCCGCCCTGCGCAGCGACGACCGCGAGCAGGTCGCCCGTCCGCCTGCACGGGATGCGAGCGCGCCCGTTGTCCCACGTCCTCGCGTCCTGGTTGAGCTCGAAGGCGACGTACGTCGTTCCGTCCGCCGCCCGGCGCGTGAACGCGAGGTACAGGAACGTCTCCGCGGCGGGCTGATCGACCGCCGCCCAAGCGTCCAGGACGTTGGCCTTGCCTGGATTGACCCCGCCCGACTCACTCGTGAGGCCCCATCGACCCGGCTCGTCCTCCTTCGAGCCCCCGGCGAACGCCGAGTCCGCGTCGTTGGGGTCCGGGCTGTGCGCGGCCCGGCCGGCCGCCTGATAGCCCTGCCAGTCGACGTGGGGCGCCTGATCGTCCTGATCGCCGTCGCCGCCCTGGAAGGAGCTGCCGGGAAGCGGTGTCGACGAGCCCGGCACCGGCGCGGCAGACGCCGCGGCGGCGTTCGCTGCGAACAGCGCCAGGGCGCCGAGCACCGCGAGTACCGGCCGTCGGATGCGCATTCGACGGCCGATTCTGAAGCGCCGGCGGGTGACCAGGCCTCACCCGCCGAGGGTGAGCCGCGCGCCAAGCCCTCCTAGGCCCGCGCGCTCGCCTGCGGGTCCAGGCGGGTCATGGTGACCGAGGCGTCGAGCTGGGCGCTCGCGGTGCCGCGGTAGACGCCCTTGATCGGCGGGACGTCGGAGTAGGTGCGCCCGTGGCCGATCTTGACGTGGGTCTCGCCGGCCAGGCGGCGGTTCGTCGGGTCGGCGCCCACCCAGACCGGCTCCCCGCGCTGACCGCCCGCAGGGAGCAGGGCCTCGAGCCAGGCGTGCGTCTCGACCTCGACCGAGTCGTCGCCGTCGTCCTCGGGCGCGGCCCACAGGTACCCCGAGACGTAGCGCGCGGCGATCCCGTGGCGGCGCAGGAGCACGAGGCCGAGGTGGACGAAGTCCTGGCAGACGCCGGCGCCCGCCGCGAGCAGGTCCTCGACCGTCGAGCCGACGTACGTCGCGCCCTGGCGGTACTCGAAGCGGTCGGGGATGAGCTCGTAGAGCAGCCGGACGGTGGCCAGCGGGCTCGTCGCGCGCGAGGCCCCGAAGAGCTCGTCGAGCGCGCCGTTCTCGGGCTCGTCGCCGGTCGGCAGCAGGAACTCGCCGCCCGCCGCCTCGTAGGCCGGCGATGAGAGCGCGTCCCAGCCCGCCCCTGGTGGGTCCGGCTGCTCGGCGGTGACCACCCGCGCGCGCACGTCGATCGAGAGGTGGTCGTGCGGCTGGGCGACCCCGAACTCGATGACCTCGGTACCGAAGTAGTCCAGATGGCGCTGCAGGCGCGCCTCGGGGTCCACGCGCACGTGGAAGTCGTCGACGCGCTGGGTCGAGGTCGTCGCCGGCCGCACCCGCAGGGCGTTGAGGTTGTCGGTGACCTTGCCCTCGTAGCGGTACTCGGTCAGGTACCTGATGGCGAAGTTCACGCCGCGACCATCGTCCCGGGCGCCCCCGCGAAGTACCGATCCGCGATGTCGCGATCGACGCGCACGAGCTCCTCCTGGACAGCCTCGCAGGTCGCGTGCACGTCCTGGCCCGCCGCCTCGGTCCGCCCGCGGAACTCGAGGTCGGCGCTGAGGCGCTGCAGGCGCAGCACCGGCTCGGAGTTGCGCGGGTTGCGATCCGCGCGGATGAGCGCGTTGTGCACGGCGTCGACGGAGGCGGCCACCGAGTCCGGGTACCCGCGCTCGAAGAGCAGGAACCGTGCCACCGGGAGCGCGTTGGGCGGCGCCGGCACGGCGCGGCGGTAGGCCTGGAAGCCGCCGACGGCCTGCAGCAGCGCGAGCGCCTGCCCCTGCTCGGCGATCCCCGCAAGCTGGTCGGCGTCGCGCGGCAGCGCCACGCGCAGCATGCGCAGGACCATGTCGCCGGACTCGATCCTCCCGCCCGCGGCCAGGAAGGCCGACGCTTCGTCGCGCAGCATCGTGCGCGAGGTCAGCCCCCAGAAGAGCGCGCAGCGCTCCTTGACGTAGACGTAGACCGACGACGGCCCCGTCCGCAGGCGCCCGCCCAGGTCGACCTGCCCCAGCTCGAGGTTGGTCGTGTTCACGGCCTCCCACATCTCGGCCGAGATCACGTCGCGCACGGTCCGGGCGCCCTCGCGCGCGCGTGAGATGCACGAGACCACCGACGCCGGGTTGTCGGGGTCGAGGGTCAGCGCGCGCAGCACCTCGTCGCGCCGCGGCAGCCCGTCGCCGGGCGCGGCGGCCATGATCGCCAGCAGCGAGGACCAGTCGAGCGTCACGCCCGCGGGGTCGTCCGGGCGCCCCTGAAGCGAGGCCTGGAAGACGCCGTCGAGCATGCGCGCGGTGTGCTCGGCGCGCGCGAGGTTGCGGCCGAGCCAGAAGAGCTCGTGGGCGATCCGGGCTAGCAACGCCCCGGCTCGTCGAGCTCCTGCTGCTGCTGTTGCTGCTGGCCGACCCACTGGCTGCCGTAGCGCAGGTCGGGCAGCGTCGGCGGCGCGGTCAGCATGCTCTCGGGCTCGGCGCGGTCGCTGTCGCTGCCGTCCTCCAGGACCCAGGTGTCCTTCGAGCCGCCGCCGCGCGAGGAGTTGACGATCATCGACCCCTCGATCAGGGCCACGCGGGTCAGCCCGCCGGGCACGATCTTGATGTCCTCGCCGAAGACCGCGAACGGGCGCAGGTCGACGTGGCGCGGCGAGAGCCTTCCGTCGATCGCCGCCGTCGGCACGGTCGAGAGGTTCACGACCTCCTGCGCGATCCAGCGCTCCGGGTGGGCCTGGATCACCTCGGCGAGCCCGTCGAGCTCGTCCTCGGGCGTGGTCGGCCCGATGAAGACGCCCTTGCCACCGCTCTCCCCGGTCGGCTTGACGACGAGCTCGGCAAGCCGCCCGACCACGTGCTCGAGCTGCTCGGGATCGGAGAGCAGGTAGGTCTTGACGTTGGAGAGGATCGGCTCCTCGTTGAGGTAGAAGCGGATCATCTCCGGCACGTAGTGGTAGATCGCCTTGTCATCGGCGACCCCGGTGCCGAAGGCGTTGGCCACGGCGACCGTTCCTGCCCGATACGCGCGCACGAGCCCCGGCACGCCGAGCATCGAATCGGGGCGGAACTCGAGCGGGTCGACGAAGCCGTCGTCAAGCCGGCGGTACACCGCGTGCACGCGCTCGAGGCCGTCGGTCGTGCGCATGTAGAGGACGTCGTCGCGGACGACGAGATCGGAGGCCTCGACCAGCTCGACGCCCATCTGTCGCGCGAGGAACGCATGCTCGAAGTAGGCCGAGTTGAACGGGCCCGGCGTCCACACGACGACGGTCGCCTCGGCGTCGGCGCTGGGCGCCACCGCACGCAGCGCCGCGAGCAGCAGCTGCGGGTAGTGGTCGACCGGCCGCACGCGGTAGTGGGCGAAGAGCTCGGGCACCAGGCGGGTCATCGCCACGCGGTTCTCGAGCACGTAGGAGATCCCCGACGGCGTGCGGACGTTGTCCTCGAGCACCTTCCACGTGCCATCGCTGTCGCGCACGAGGTCGCAGCCGGCCACGTGCGTGTAGACGCCGCCCGGCGGCCGGATCCCGTGCACCGCGCGGGCGAAGTGGCTGCGCGACACCACCAGCCGCCAGGGCACGATCCCCTCGCGGACGATCTCGCGCGCGTGGTAGACGTCGTCGACGAAGGCGTTGAGCGCGCGGATGCGCTGGGCCAGCCCGCGCTTGATCGACGTCCACTCCGACGCGGGGATGATCCGCGGCACGAGGTCCAGCGGGAAGGGCCGGTCCTTCGGGCCGTCCTCGCCGGTCAGCTCGAAGGTGATCCCCTGCTGCATGAAGATCGCGTCGCGGCGGCGGCCGGCGGCGGCCAGCCGGTCGGGGCCCATGAGCTCGACCGCGGCGACGAGGTCGGCGGCGTGGTCCTCGGGCTCGCCCTCGTGGCCGAAGACCTCGTCGAGGAAGCCGCCGGCGACGGTGTACTGCAGGGGGGCGCTCGCGGGCTCGGACGCCATCGTCGTGATCCTTTCACCAAACGCACGGGGTTTCGCGAGACGGCCCATGTGGGGACGTTGGGTCCGGGTCCATGGTGCGTCGTCTTGCCATCGCGCTCGCGGCGCTGCTCGCCGCCGCGGCTCCCGCTCACGCGGCGAAGCTGTCGTCGTCGCAGCGCACGACGCTGCAGCGCTACGCCGCCGACACGTGGCACTCGTTCGACCTCATGGTCGACGCGCGCACCGGACTGCCGGCCGACAACGTCACCGCCGCCGGCGCCCGCAGCGCCTACACCTCGCCGACCAACGTCGGTGCCTACCTGTGGTCGACAGTCGGCGCGCGCGAGACCGGCCTGATCGATCGCAGGGAGGCGGTGCGGCGGGCGGGCCGGACGCTGCGCACCCTGGCGGGCATGGAGCGCGGGCCGGCCGGCCAGTTCTACAACTGGTACGACCCGGCCTCCGGCAAGCGGCTGACGACGTGGCCCCCCGACGGGTCGGCGCTCCAGCCGTTCCTGTCCTCGGTCGACAACGCGTGGCTGGCGGTGGCGCTGCACATCGTCGAGCGCGGCCTGCCCGAGCTGCGCGCGCAGGCCCACGCGATCGTCGCGCCGATGGACTTCGGCTTCTACTACGACCCGGCGGTCGGCCAGCTGCGCGGCGGCGCGTGGACCGCGCAGCCGCCGGGCTGCAGCGTCCAGCAGGGCGACGTCTGGTTGACCTGCAACCACTACGACGTCGTCAACTCCGAGCCGCGCATCGCGACGTACCTGGCCGTCGCCGGCGGCGTTCCGCCCACCGCCTACTTCCACCTGAACCGGACCTTCCCGCCGACCTGCGACTTCGCGTGGACCGAGACACAGCCGGTCGGCGTCACGCGCAGCTACCTCGGCGTCGACGTCTTCGAGGGCGCGTACCGGTACCGCGGGATGAAGGTCGTCCCGTCGTGGGGCGGCAGCATGTTCGAAGCGCTGATGCCGGCGCTCTTCGTGCCCGAGGCGTCGTGGGGCCCGCGCTCCTGGGGCGTCAACCACCCGCTCTACGTGCGCGCCCAGATCGAGCACGGAATCGACGAGGCCGGCTACGGCTACTGGGGCTTCTCGCCGTCGGACAACCCGTCGGGCGGCTACAGCGCGTATGGGGTGGACGCGATCGGGATGCAGGCCGACGGCTACCCGTCCAACAACGACAACACGTTCGTCGACCACGGCTACGGCGACTGCCGCCCGGCCAAGCCCGACCCGCCGCCCTCCGCGTACACGAACGGCGTCGTCACCCCCCACGCCTCGTTCCTCGCCCTCGACTACGCGCCGCACGCCGCCCTCGACAACCTCGCCAAGCTGCGCTCCCACTTCGCCGTCTACGGCTCGGGCGGCTTCTTCGACGCCGTGAACGTCGGCAGCGGACAGGTCGCGCGGTCCTACCTCGCCCTCGACCAGGGCATGGCGATGGGCGGCGCGGTCAACGCGCTCACCGGCGACAGGTTGCAGAAGCTGTTCGCGCCCGCGGTCGAGAAGCAGGTCAGGCCACTCCTGGCGATGGAGCAGTTCGGCGCCGGTTAGGGCGTCATGATGCCGCGGTGCCCGCCGCGTCCCGGGTCCGTTGAGCGAAGCGGTCGCGCTCCTCGCGCTCGCCGCGACGCTGGCGGCCGCCATCACGCGTCCCCGCTTCGCGCCCGACTGGGCGGTCGCCGCCGGCGCGGCGCTCCTGCTGCTCGCGATCGGAGTGCTCGACACCGACGACGCCCGCGACGCTGCCTCCGACCTCGGCCCGACGATCGGCTTCCTCGCCGCGCTGCTCGTCCTTGCCGACGGGTGCCGTGCGGCGGGCCTGTTCGACGCGCTCGGAGCGGCGATGGCGCGCGGCTCGCGCGGCGCTCCGCGGCGACTGCTGGCGATGGTCTTCGCCGTCGCCGCCGTGACGACCGCGGTCCTGAGCCTCGACGCGACGGTCGTGCTCCTCACCCCCGTCGTCTTCGCCACCGCGGCGAGGCTTCGCGCAACCGCGCGCCCGCACGTCTACGCCTGCACCCACCTGGCCAACAGCGCATCGCTCCTGCTGCCGATCTCGAACCTGACGAACCTCCTCGCCTTCCAGGCCACGGGGCTGTCCTTCGCGCGGTTCGGGGCGCTCATGGTCCTGCCCTGGCTCGTCGCGCTGGCGATCGAGTGGGTGGTGCTGAGCCGCGTCTTCGCGGGCGAACTGCGCTCGCGGCGAGCGCCGCACGCGGTCACGGGGGCTCAGGTGGTGCTGCCGCGCTTCGCCGTGGGCGTCGTCGTGGCCGCGCTCGCCGGCTTCGCGCTGAGCTCCCTGGTGGGGATCGAGCCGGTGTGGGTGGCGGCCGCGGCGGCGCTGGTCATGGCCGTGCGCGAGCGCCGCTCGCCGCGGGACCTCGCGCGCGCGGCCGAGCCCGCGTTCCTGGTCTTCGTCCTGGGGCTGGCGCTCATCGTCCGCGCCGCGGCCCAGCACGGCCTCGGATCGGCGATCGACGACCTCGTGCCGTCGGGTGACGGGCTGCTCGCCCTGATCGGCGTGGCCGCGCTGTCGGCCGTGGCCGCCAACGTGCTCAACAACCTGCCCGCGACGCTCGTGCTCCTGCCCGCGGCGGCCGCCTCCGGGACCGGTCCCGCCCTCGCGATGCTCATCGGCGTCAACGTCGGGCCCAACGTCACCTACGTCGGCTCGCTGGCCACCTTGCTCTGGCGCCGGGTCCTGCACGCGCACGACCACGACACCGACGTCGTCGAGTTCCTGCGGCTCGGGGCGCTGACGGTCCCCGCCATCCTCGTCGCCTCCACGACCGCCCTGTGGTTGGCTCTGCGGGTCTTGTGATGCGGATCGTCGTGTGGATCACCGAGCGCAGCTGGGAAGCGTGCGTGGACGAGGTCGCGAGCCTCGCGCCCGCCGGGCAGCCTCAGATCGTGCTGGTCGCCGTGCCCGAGCCCGACGTCGAGGAGGTGGCGGCGGGAGGGCGAGCCGGCCTGCTCGGCCGCCACCCACCGCCGCCGCGCGAGCCGACGTGGGACGCGGTCGCCGACGCCGCGGCCAAGGACCTGCTCGAGGACGCCGCAGCCCGGCTCGGCCGGCCCGCGGCCGCCGAGGTCCGCCACGGACGCCCCGAGCGGGAGATCGTCGCCGCGTGCGCGGGCGCGGACCTGCTCATCCTCGCGCGCGACGGCGACGACGCCCACCTGGGACCCAGAAGCCTGGGTCGCCACGCGCGCTTCGTCGTCGACCACGCGCCGTGCCGCGTCCTGCTCATCTGGCCCGACGGGCCGCCCGGCGTGGAGACGATCCCGCCGCCGCCGGAGCATCCGCCGGGGCACGAGCCCCCGCCCCCGCCGGGGCACCCGCCCCCGCCCGGCTAGACGGCGAAACGGAAGCGACCGACGAAGCCCTCGAGCTCGCTCGCCCGGGCGGCGAGCTCCTGCGCGGCGGCCGCGATCTGCTGGGTGGCCGCGCTCGTCTGCTGGGTGGTGGCCGAGACCTGCTCGGTCGAGGCCGACGTCTCCTGGGCGACGGCCGCGACCTCGACGATGTCGCGCTGAACGCGGTTGGAGCCCTCGGCGGCGTGAAGGACGGCGGCGGCGATCTCGTTGGCGCGCTCGGCCATCGTGTCGACCGCGCCCCCGATCGCCTCGAAGGCCTGGCGCGCCCGCTCCACGGTCTGGGCGGTCTGGGCGGTGCGCCGCGCGCCGTCCTCGACGACGTCGACGGTGTGGCGCGTGTCGGCCTCGATCGCCCCGACGAGCCGAGCGATCGACGCGGCGGCGGTGCGCGACTCCTCGGCCAGCTTGCGGACCTCGTCGGCGACGACCGCGAACCCGCGCCCCTGATCGCCGGCGCGCGCCGCCTCGATCGCCGCGTTGAGCGCCAGCAGGTTGGTCTGCTCGGCGATGCCGGTGATGGTGTCGACGATCCCGTTGATCTGGGCGGACTTGGCGCCGAGCTCGGAGATCGCCTCGGTCGCGGCGGAGGAGGCGAGGCGCACCGCGCCCATCGCGTCGGTCGCCTCGCGCACGGCCTGGGCGCCGGACGCGGCCAGGCGGCGGGCGTCTTCGGCGGCCTGCGCGGTCTGGCGCGCGCCGTCGGCCGACCGCGTCGTCGCGCCTGCGAAGCCTTCGACCATCTCGCGGGCCGAGCTCACCGCGCGCACCTGGCGCTCGGCGCCGGCGGCGACCTGCTCGACCGCCGAGGCGATCTCGCCGACCGCGCGGCCGGTGTCGTCGGAGCCCGACGCGAGCTGGCGCGAGGCCGAGCTGACCGCGACCGCGGTCTCGGAGACCTTGCCGATCATCGCGGCCAGCGCTTCGCGTGAGGCGTTGTAGGCCTCGACGGAGGCGACGGTGTGGTCGCGGATCTCGCCGACCGCCTCGGCCACGTCGCCGACCTCGTCGCGGCTGCGCCGCGCGATCGGCGGCGTGACCGGCACCACCTCGTAGGTCAGGTCGCCGGTGGCGAGGTGATCCAACCCGGCGCGCAGGCCCGCGACGTCGTTGCCGCGCAGCGAGGCCAGCCGCGAGAGGATCGCGTCGACGCTGACCCGGATCCCGCGGATGATCACCACCGAGGCGATGATCCCGATGGCGAAGATCAGCGCCAGCAGCGCGAGCACGAGCGTGCGCGCCGAGTGGTAGGTGCCGGTGGCGGCGTGGGAAAGGGCATTGCCCTCGGCGACCTTCGCGTCGAAGAGGTGCTGCAGGTCGCTGTTGACCTGGTCGACCGCGGGGTCCAGCCGCTGCGAGGACCACTCGTAGGCCAGCGCCGGCGAGCTCGAGCGCGAGACGCGGAACAGCTCGCCGAGGAAGTCGTTGTAGGCCTTGAGGTTGTGGCGCAGGAAGCGGGCACCGTCGCGCTCGTCGGGCGTCGTGAGCGTCGGCGCGGCGATCGCGATCTCGTGGTCGATGGCGCGGTCGTTGGCAACGATGCGCCCCTCGATCGTGCGCTTGTTCTCGGCGCTCTCCAGGACGTGGCGCTCGGCGAGCGTCGCGTTCTCGTTGACCAGGGCGCGGGCGCGGCCGAGCGCGGCCAGCGGCTTGGTGACATGGGTGAACGTGCGCTGGCCGTGGTCCGAGACGCGCCCGAGGTTGACCAGGCCGACTGCGGTGAGCAGGACGAGCAGGACGCCAATGCCGCCGACGAGGCCGGCGAGCTTGGCGCCCAGCGTCAGGCGCCGCGGCCCGGGCAGGCGCGGCACGGACAGCCGCGGGCGGATGCGGCGCGGAATGGGGAACGGCGCGCGAAGACGCATGTACCCGCGTGAGTCGGCCCGTGGCCGCCTGTCTTGAGCGCCGGCGCGTTCAGCCCAGGATGTTGACCGCCCGTGCGATCACCAGACCGACGATGAGCAGCGCCGTCACCCCTTGGATGGCCATGGTGATCTTCGCCGTGTGGGTGAGCGGCAGGGTGTCCGTGGGACTGAACGCGGTCGAGTTGGTCAGCGACAGGTAGAGGTAGTCGAGGAACCCCGGACGCCAGCGATCCGGCGCGAACTGCGGGCTGTCCATCTGCGGGAACTGGAAGTCGACGATCTCGTTGGTCCCCTGGTAGCGCGCGACGGGCCCGCCGCGGTCCATCTCCCAATACCAGACCGCGAAGAGCAGGACGTTCGTGACCCACAGCACCGCGCCCGACAGGACCAGGGGGCGTCCGTGAACACCGCTGCCCCCGTTGACGAGCTGGTGCACGAGCCGGATGACCAGGACGATCGTGACGAGGCTGACCGTGGCGATGACGGCAAGCGCGAAGCGCCGCTCGCCGCGGCGGCGCACCGTCGCCCGCGCCGGCGCGATCATGATGAGCGCGATCAGCAGGACGCCCTCGACCGCCGGCAGCAGGAACCGCGGCCCGATGGTGATCTGGTTGGCCAGCGCGAGGTTCAGCGCGATCGCGACCCCGATGGACAGCTGAGCCGGCCAGTACGGGTCGCCGTTCTCGACGCGATCGCGCACGCGAGCGGTCTCGATGCCGAGGCGCGACGGCATGGCTGAACGCTAGCTGCGAGGCCCGACGGTGCTACGGCAGGCGGCCGGCCCAGCGCATCGACGCGGCCGCCGCCCCGAGGAGCAGCACGAGGCCGGCGATCGCGAAGGTCGCGGTCGCCTCCTTCTTGACCTTGCGCGTGCCCAGCTGCGAGCCAAGCGTCTTGTAGATCGAGCTCAGCTGGCTGTCGTCCTCGGCGGTGAACGCGCGCCCGCCGGAGGCCTGGGCGATGCGCCGCAGGGTGTCGGGATCGGGCGCAACCGACAGCGGCGTGCCGAACGGGTTCGGGTTGGGCACGGTGGCGTCCCGCGTGCCGAGCGCGACCGTGTAGACGCGGATCTTCAGCTGGCCGGCCGTGCGCGCGATCGGCACCGGGTCGGGGCCGACGGTCGTCTTGCCGTCCGAGAGCAGGACGATGGCCTGGGGCGGGCGCTTGCCCTTCTGGACGTCGTGGCGCAGTGCGTCGATAGCGACCTGCAGCGCGTCGCCGGTCGCAGTCGCGCCGTCGGCGACCTGGCCGTTGACGATCTGGCGCGCCTGGTCATGGTCGTTGGTCGGCGACTGGACGGCGTCGGGCGAGTCCGAGAAGGCGACCGCGCCGAGACGCACCGCGCTGGGCAGCTGGTCGATGAAGGTGCGGGCGGCGCGCTGGGCGGCGGCCAGCCGGTTGGGCTCGACGTCGCTGGCCAGCATCGACCGCGAGTGGTCGGTGACGAGCATGATCGACGCGCGCTCCACCGGCACCGCGACCGAGCGCTGGGGCTTGGCCAGCGCGAACACCAGCGCGGCCAGCGCCGCGAGCGCGAGCGCGGCGGGCAGGTGGCGCCGCCACGCGGGCACGACCGCGGCGGCCAGGCGGACGGCGGGGACGGCGGTGAAGCGCACCGCGTAGCGCTTGGCGTTGCGGCGGCTCGCGAGGTAGGCCAGCAGCGCCAGCGGGAGCAGCAGCAGCGCGAGCAGCCACGTCGGCGAGGCGAAGGTGAGCGCGATCGGCGTCACTTCAGGCGCCGCCCCAGGTCCAGGAGCCAGTCGCGGTCGGTCGAGAGCGAGACGTGGTCGACGTGCAGGCGGCGCAGCTCGCGCGCGACCCCGTCGCGGCGCTCGCGCTCGATCTGGGCGAAGCGCTCGCGCACGCGCCGGCGCGAGGTGTCGACCTCGACGCGCTCGCCGGTCTCGGGGTCGACCAGCGCCAGCCGGCCGACCGCGGGCAGCTCGCTCTCGCGCGGATCGGAGATCTCGACGGCGAGCACCGAGTGGCGGGCGCGCAGCGCGCCCAGCGGGCGCTCCCAGCGCTGCTGGTCGCGGAAGTCGGAGATGACGGCGACGAACCCGGACTGGCTGGCCACCTTGCCGACGCGAACCAGCGCGTGGGCGAGCGCGTCGGGCTCGTTGTAGCCGTCTTCGGCCACGCCCTGCGAGAGCATGCGGCGCAGCGCGACGAAGCCGGGCCGCGAGCCGCGCGGCGGCAGCAGCCGCGGGCGCCCGGTGCCGAAGGTGACCATGGCCAGGCGCCCGGCCCGGCGTATTGCGAGGCGGCCCAGCACGAGCGCGACGCCCTCGGCCACGTCCGCCTTCAGCCGCTCGGCCGTGCCGAACGCCATCGACGGCGACAGGTCGAGCACGATCCACGTCGTCAGCGTCCGCTCGGGGACCTGCAGGCGCACGTGCGGCTCGCCCGTGCGCGCGGTCGCGGCCGCGTCGATCTGGCGCACGTCGTCGCCGATGACGTACGGGCGCAGCTGCGCGAGCTCGGTGCCCGAGCCGATCCCCGCCGCGCGGCGATCGCCCGGAAGCGCGCCGGCGGCATGACGGGCGACGACGAGGTCGAGCGCGTCGACGAGCGCCGCCGGCATGCGGCCGGGGCCCTGCCGCGCGGCAGGCGGTCTGAGAACCGCGTCAGTCACGCGACGTGCGCCCTCCGCTCGGCACGCTTGACGTGGTCGGCCTCGGGCTCGGTCACCGCGCCGAAGACCTTGTCGAGGATGTCGTCGGCGGTCACGCCCTCGCTCAGGGCGTCGTAGGAGAGCACGAGGCGGTGGCGCAGGACGTCGGCCGCGAGGTCGCGGACGTCGCCGCCGGTCGCGTGGCCGCGACCGCGCAGCAACGCCAGAGCCCGCGCGGCCTGAACCATGCCGATCGGCCCGCGCGGGCTCGCGCCGTACTCGACGTAGGGGGCGATGTCGTCGAGTCCGTACTCGTGAGGGTTTCGTGTGGCGTCCGCGAGCGAGACCGCGTAGCCGATGACATCGCGGTCCACCAGGACCGCGCGGCAGGCCTGCGCGTAGCGCGCGAGGTGCTCGAGCGTCAGGCGCTCGCGCACGGCCGGCTCCTCGCCCAGGCTGCGCCCGACCACCGCCGCCTCCTCGCCGAACGTCGGGTAGTCCACGACGATCTTCATGAGGAAGCGGTCGAGCTGGGCCTCGGGCAGCGGGTAGGTGCCCTCGGACTCGATCGGGTTCTGGGTGGCCATGACGAGGAAGGGCAGCGGGACCGGGAAGGTCTGCCCGCCGATCGTCACCTGGCGCTCCTGCATGACCTCCAGCAGCGCCGACTGCACCTTGGCGGGCGCGCGGTTGATCTCGTCGGCGAGCAGGAAGTTGCCGAACACCGGGCCGAGCTCGGTGTCGAAGCGGCCGGTGTCGGGGCGGTAGACGCGCGTGCCGACGAGGTCGGCGGGGACGAGGTCCGGCGTGAACTGGATGCGGCTGAACGTGCCGCCGAGCACGCGGGCCAGCGTGCGGACGGTCAGCGTCTTGGCCAGGCCCGGGACGCCTTCGAGCAGCACGTGGCCGCCGGCGAGGAGGCTCACGAGCAGGCGCTCGAGCATCGCGTCCTGGCCGACGATCACGCGCTTGATCTCGTACAGCGCCTCTTCGAGCGCTGCTCGCGGGTCCTCGCGCTGGATGGTCGGGTCGTCGATCTCGGTCATCTGGGGTGGGTCCTGGGGTCTGGGGGTGGGTGGGGTCGGATTCAGATCAGGCGGCCGAACCAGCGCAGCGAGAACGCCGCGCCGAGCAGCAGCAGTGCGAGCCCGCCGCCGGCGAACCCGGCGGTGATCTCGCGCTTCTCCTTCTTGGTTCCGAGCAGCGAGCCGAGCCGCTCGTAGACCTGCTTGAGCTTCGCCGTGTCAGCGGCGGAGTAGGCCTGGCCGCCGGCGGCCCTGGCGACCTCCGACATGCCCTGCGGGTCGGGCGGCACGCGCCGCGTCTCGGTCCCGCCGGCGCCGCCCGGCCGCGGCACGGTGATGGTGCCCTGCGCGGTGCCGAGGGCGACCGTGTAGATCGGAATGCGCAACTTGCGCGCGGCCTGCGCGGCGGCGACCGGGTCGACCTTGCCGGCCGCGGCGCCGTCGGAGATGAGCACGATCGCGGCCGGCGGGCGCTTGCCGTTGATGCGCTGCGTGTGGCTGAGGATGCGGGTCGCGGACTGGATCGCCTCGCCCGTGCCGGTGCCGCCGCGGGGCTTGAGCTGGTTGAGCGCCGCGTTGATCGCGTCGCGGTCGGTGGTGGGCGAGGCGAGGACGGTCGGCTTGCTCGACAACGCCATCACCCCGACGTTGACGCTCTTGGGCACCTCGTTGACGAAGCGCCGCGCGGCGGCGCGCGCAGCCTCCAGGCGCGTCGGCTTGACGTCGGTGGCCTGCATCGAGCCGCTGACGTCGGTGATGAGCATGATCGACGCCCGCTCGACCGGGACCGCGACCGACCGCTGCGGCTTGGCGGCGGCGACCACGAGCGCGGCGATCGCCAGCAGGACGATCAGCATCGGCACGTGGCGGCGCCAGCCGGGCCGGCGCGGCGTCACCGACGCGGCGAACTTCGGCGCGGCGAAGATCGCCGCCGCGCGCCGGCGATCGCGCTGCACGCCTCCGTAGAGGACGATCAGCACGGGGATCGCGGCGAGGGCGATGAGGACGAGGGGGGCGGCGAAGCTCACGGGGTCTTCTGCGGGCGGTTGCCAAGCGTCGTGGCGACGTGGATGTCCTGGCCGGCGCGGTCGATGCGCAGGTCGACGTGGTCGCCGGGCTTCTTGGCGTTGATGAGCCGCGAGACGTCGGAGGAGTCGGCGACCTGCTGGCCGTCGATCTCGATGATCACGTCGCCCGGCTGGATGCCGGCGGCGTCGGCGGGGCCGCCGCCGGTGACGTTCTGGACCTCGGCGCCGGCGGGCGCGGCAGGGTCGGTCGGGTCAGAGGTCTCCACGCCGAGCCACGGGCGCGCGATCTTGTCGCCGGACTTCAGCCGCGGGATGACCTCGCGCACCGTGTTCGAGGGGACCGCGAAGCCGATGCCGACGTTGCCCTGCGAGCCGCCGGCGGTGGCGATCTGCGAGTTGACGCCCATGACGCGGCCGGTCTCGTCGAGCAGCGGGCCGCCCGAGTTGCCGGGGTTGATCGGGGCGTCGGTCTGGATGACCGAGTCGATCGAGAACCCGTTGGGCGCCTTGATCTCGCGCCCGAGCCCGGACACGATGCCCTCGGTCGCGGTGCGGTCCAGGCCGAACGGGTTGCCGATCGCGATCGCGGTGTCGCCGACGCGGACCTGGCGCGAGTCGGCGAACTGCAGCGGCTTGGCGTTGCGCGGCGTGCTCGCGGGTTCGATGTGCACGACCGCGAGGTCGCTGGACGGATCGCTGCCCACGACCTCGCCGTCCAGGCTGCGGCCGTTGGGGCCGAACTTCACCACGACGCGGCTGGAGCCGCCGACGACGTGGGCGTTGGTGACCAGGGTGCCGTCGCTGTTGACGAGGAACCCGGTGCCCGAGCCGCTCGGGGTGCGGATCGAGACGACGGCCGGGCTGGCCTGCGCGTAGATCTTGCCGGCCTGGGTCTGGCCCTTGTCGGGCTTGACGGGCTTGCCGGCGACGGCTGGCAGCGGCTGCGGCGCCGGCGAGGAGTCGTTGTTGAGCAGCGCGCCGGCGGCGAAGGCCCCGGCGGCGACCGCGCCCGCTGCGAGCGCGATCGCCGCCGCCGTACGCAGGCCCAGGGTGCGGGACGGCGCGCCGGCCTGCGCGGGTGCTGCTGCACGCTCGCGCTCGGCCGCTGCGCGCTCGGCTCGCCGGCGCGCCGCCTCCTCCTCCGCAGCTTCACGCGCCTTGTCGGACTCGAGACGCCAATCGCCTGTCCAGAGATGCCGGGGGGACCTCATCGCCATAGGAGCGTAGGTGCCCAGTCGTCAGTTGTCGGTAAAGCGCTTGTCGATGGGGAATCAGGAGCCCTGATGTCCGCCGCCGCTAGCTTGCGCGCGATGCGACGCGCACCGCGCCCACCCACCCACGCACAGCTCGTGGTGCTGCTGGGCGCGTTGTCGACGTTCGGGCCGTTGTCGATGGACATGTACCTCCCTGGTCTTCCCGCAATGGCACGCGACCTCTCCGCACCGGCCTGGGCGGCGCAGCTGACGATCACGACCTCGATGCTCGGGCTGGCCGGCGGTCAGCTCGTCGCGGGGCCGATCAGCGACATGCTCGGGCGCCGGCGGCCCTTGCTGGCGGGCCTGGCCGCCTACATGGTCACCTCGCTGCTGTGCGCGATGGCTCCCAACGTGTGGATGCTGCTCGTGCTGCGCCTCGCGCAGGGCTGCGCGGGCGCCGCGGGCATCGTCATCGCGCGGGCGATCGTGCGCGACCTGCATGAGGGCGTCGAGGCCGCCCGCATGTTCGCGATGCTCATGCTCATCGGCGGCCTCGCGCCGATCCTCGCGCCGTTGGCCGGCGGCCAGCTGCTGCACTTCACCGACTGGCGCGGGATCTTCGTCGTGCTCGCGGGCATCGGCGCGGCGCTGCTGCTCGCGTCGTGGTGGCTGCTCGCGGAGACCCTGCGCGAGGACGACCGCCACGCCGGCGGCCTGCACTCGACGCTCGGGGTGTTCGGCACGCTGCTGCGCGATCGGCCGTTCATGGGCTACGTCCTCTCGGCCGGGCTGACCTTCGGGGCGATGGCGACCTACATCTCGGGCTCGCCGTTCGTGCTGCAGGACATCCACGGCGTCTCGCCGCAGCTCTTCAGCCTGCTGTTCGCGATCAACGCCGGCGGGATCATGGTCGCCAGCCAGGTGAGCCGCCGGCTCGTGCCCCGCTACGGCGCCCGGCGCCTGCTCGGCTACGCCGTCGCGCAGGCGACCGTCGGTGGCATCGGCACACTCGGGTCGGTGGTCGCCGGGCTCGGCCTCGCCGGGCTGCTGCCGTCCCTGTTCGTGATGGTCTCGAGCATCGGGATGGTGCTGCCCAACGCGGCCGCGCTCGCGCTCGCCGACCACCCGCGCACCGCGGGCAGCGCGTCGGCGCTGCTCGGCCTGGCCCAGTTCGCCATCGGGGCGGTCGCCGCACCGCTGGCCGGCGTCGCCGGCTCGCACACCGCGCTGCCGATGGCGATCGTCATGGCGGTGCTGCCCGTCGCCGGCCTGGCCTGCCTGCTCGCGCTCGCCGGGCCTGCGAGACCCCGCGCTCGATCTCGTCGGCGAGCAGCCCCAGCGCCCTGATGAGCGCCGCCCGCTCGCGGGCAGCGAGCGCGGCCATCATTGGGCCGCCTCCGGGCTCATCGCCTTCGCGCTGCTCCCGTCGCTGCTGCTGCCGCGACAGGCCGCCGCACGCGCACCTGCCGGCCCCCTCGCCACCGCCGAAGGTGCGACAGAATCGCCGGCATGAGCTACGTCCCCGCCGACGACCGGTACGACTCGATGCCCTACCGCCGCTGCGGGCGCAGCGGCCTGAAGCTCCCGGCGGTGTCGCTGGGCCTGTGGCAGAACTTCGGCACCGAGCGCCCGATCGAGACCAGCCGCGCGATCCTGCACCGCGCGTTCGACCTGGGCATCACCCACTTCGACCTCGCCAACAACTACGGCCCGCCGTACGGCTCGGCCGAGGAGGTCTTCGGGTACGTCCTCGAGCACGACTTGCGCCCCTACCGCGACGAGCTCGTGATCTCGACGAAGGCGGGCTACGACATGTGGCCCGGGCCGTACGGCGAGTGGGGCTCGCGCAAGTACCTGCTGGCCAGCCTCGACCAGAGCCTGAAGCGCATGGGCCTCGAGTACGTGGACATCTTCTACTCGCACCGCCTGGACCCGGACACGCCGCTGGAGGAGACGCTCGGCGCGCTGGACACCGCCGTGCGCCAGGGCAAGGCGCTGTACGTCGGCATCTCCTCGTACTCGGGGCCGCGCACCGCCGAGGCCGTGCAGATCCTGCGCGACCTCGGCACGCCGCTGCTCATCCATCAGCCGTCGTACTCGCTGCTGAACCGCTGGATCGAGGAGGACCTCCTCGACGTCCTCGGCGAGGAGGGCGTCGGCTGCATCGTCTTCTCGCCGCTGGCCCAGGGCATGCTCACCGACCGCTACCTCAACGGCGTGCCCGAGGGCTCGCGCGCCGCCCGCGGCGGCTCGCTCAAGGCCGACATGCTCACCGACGAGAACCTGGCCCACATCCGCGCCCTGAACGACATCGCCCAGCGCCGCGGGCAGTCGCTGGCCCAGCTGGCGCTGGCGTGGACCCTGCGCGACCCGCGCGTCACGTCGACGCTCATCGGCGCCAGCAGCGTCGCGCAGCTCGAGGACAACGTCGGCGCGCTCAAGCGCCTTGACTTCTCCGACGACGAGCTGGCTGAGATCGACCGCCACGCCGTCGAAGCGGGCATCAACATCTGGCAGCGCTCCAGCACGGCGTAGGTGGCGTCGCCCCACACCTGGGGTGGGTGGGCGCGGGGGGGTCCTGGGGCGACCATCGGCCCATGACCTCCTCCTCCTCGCGAATCCTCGCCGCGGCCACCGCCCTCACGCTGGCCGCCACCGCGGCGGCGCCCGCCATGGCCGCCGACGCCCCGGGCCCGCAGCTGACCTCCAAGAGCCCGGTCCTCTTCGTCGACAACCAGATCGGCAAGGGCACGGTCGCGGTCGCCTTCCGCACCGACAAGCCCCTCGATCGCAAGTCCAACGGCAAGAGCATCGACGGCAACGCCGGCGTGAAGGGCCACCTCAACTCGCTCGGCACGCTGGTCAAGGGCGGCAAGCCCGCCTACATCGCCTACGTCGGCGGCGTCTCGGCCGGCGGCGGCGGCGAGCACCTCAAGGTCGGCCACCGCTACAAGGTCACGATCAGCATCGGCGACCAGACGATCACGCGCACCGTCAAGCTCCAGGCCAACACCAAGGAGTCGGCCGTCAAGCGCCAGCTCGGCTACTACTGATCAGGCCGGGTGGCCCGGGGCGATGCCCTTGGCCATGTGGAAGGTGAAGTCCTCCTGCTCGCCGGCCTGCACGCAGACCGGATCCAGCAGGTAGGCGTCGTGGTCGCCCGCGGGCACGCGGGCGACCACGCGTCCCACGAACCGGTTGGCGCAGCGGTCGAGCATCGGCACTCCGCCCTCGCCGTCGTGCCATGCGACGCGGGCGAACTTGTCGACGTGGTCCTCGGTCGCGCCCCCGAACAGCTGTGCGAGGTCGGGGGCGTCCGCGGGCACGCAGTGGACCCCGAGGTGCTCGGCGTCGCGCCCGCGGCGGGAGGTGTGATTGACCTGCGAGAGGCAGACGAGGAACCGCCTCGGGTGGATGCTCGTCTGGGTGGCGAAGCCGACCAGGCAGCCGAGCGGCTCGCCGTCGGGCGCCCGCGCCGTCACGATGAACATCGGGAACTCGAACTGCGCAGCGAGCTCGTCGAAGGCCTCGTAGGCGCTCACGTGGCCGAGTCTGGCAGACCCGGCCTACTGTCTGGCGGACCCGGCCTTGTCAGGCCGCGGCGGCCAGCGCGCGGTTGGCGTACGCGTAAGGGTGATGGAAGACCTGCAGGGCGTTCTCGCCCTCGCGGACCTCGACGGTGAAGGCCTCGTCGGTCTTCGCATCGTTGACCTGGACGACCACGCGGCCGTCGTGCTCGCTCCAAAGGAGGCGCACGTCGATCCCGTCGCTGTTGCGGTGATCCAGCTCGCGCATCAGGTGGGTGGTCGTGGCGGTCATCGGGTGCTCCTGGGAGTGGTGCCGATCGAAGAACGTCTGTGCTGCCTGAAAGCTTGCCCGGGAACGGGATCCTTCACCGGCGGGCTGTCTCCCCAATCGAGGTAGGGAGGTCCCTACTTCGAGTATTCGGCTCATCCGGCCATCAGCTGTAGCCCTCGCGGCGTGGCGACGGTAGAGTCGGCGCCAGGCATGAGCGTCGCGGATCTGCTCGCGGAGCACGGCTCGCCGTTGTGGCTGGCGAACCTCGATGTCGTGCGCGATCGCTCCCGGGCCTTCGCCGACGCCTGGCGCTCGGCCTGGCCGGACGTGGAGATCGCCTACTCGCTGAAGGCCAACCGGCTGCCGGCGATCCTGCGGGCGGTATCCGAGCAGGGCGTCGGCCAGCAGATCGGCTCGGAGGCCGAGTACCGCGTCGCCCGGGCGGTCACCGACTGCGAAGGGCGCTCGATCGTCGTGCAGGGCCCGGCCAAGCCGCCGGCGCTGCTTGAGATGGCCGCCGCCGACGGGGCGCTCGTCGTCGCCGACAGCCTCGCCGAGCTGCGCCGCTTCGCCTCGGCGGGCGTGCGCCGCGTGGGCCTGCGCGTGAGCCTTCCGGGAGTCGGCCACGGGACCAGCCACTTCGGCGTGCCGATGGCCGAGGTCCCGATGGCGCCGCGCCAGGCCGCCGCGCTGGGTCTGCGCATCGAGGCGCTGGCCGTCCACCTGGTGTCGGCCGGCTTCGACCACCCGCTCACCGAGGAGGACCGGCTGGCCAGCCACCTCATGGTCCGCTGGCCGCAGCCACCCGAGCGCTTCGCCACCGCCGCGCGGATGCTCGCGGGGATGG
>Ga0081540_1001390_pt1 | contig 20964 bp, 21 predicted proteins | sample TabmetS2T1R1_FD_71024 | JGI IMG/M metagenome (GOLD analysis project Ga0081540, IMG submission 71024) | Tabebuia heterophylla rhizosphere microbial communities from the University of Puerto Rico - S2T1R1 | ecosystem: Host-associated > Plants > Roots > Rhizosphere ... | reverse complement strand
CGGCGCCAACGACGTCACCAACCCGGCCGCGGAAGAAGACAAGACCTCGCCGATCTACGGCATGCCGGTGCTGCAGGTCTGGAAGGCCGGCACCGTGATGTTCATCAAGCGCTCGCTGGCGTCCGGTTATGCCGGCATCGACAATCCGCTGTTCTATCGCGACAACACCATGATGCTGCTCGGCGACGCCAAGAAGGTCACCGAGAACATCGTCAAGGGTATGTAGTCCGCCTGCAGGCAATCATGACCGCGCTGAAATGGCTCCTGATTGTCGTCTCAGCCGGTTATATCTGCGGTCTGGCCGCGCTGTTCTTCGCGCAGCGCATGTTCCTGTTTCCGGTTCCGACCACGGTGCGCACGTCGCCGCAGGCGGCGGGTTTTCCCGAAGCCGAAGAACATCTCCTGACCACGGCCGATGGCGAGAAAATCATCGCCTGGCATGTCCCGGCCAAACCCGGCCGTCCGGTCGTTCTCTATTTCCACGGCAATGGCGATTTTCTCGCCGGCTTCTTCCACCGCTTTCGCCCCCTGATCTCTGACGGGACCGGGATCGTCGCGGTGTCCTATCGCGGCTATGCCGGCTCGAGCGGGCAGCCCAGCGAGCAGGGCCTCCTCCAGGACGCCGCGGCGGCATACGCATTCACGGCGGCGCGCTACGCGCCCGACAGGATCGTCGTGTGGGGATTCTCGCTCGGCACCGGTGTCGCGGTGGCGCTTGCCGCCGAACAGCCGGTCAGCCGGTTGATCCTGGAAGCAGCCTACACCTCGATTGCCGATGTCGCCGCGCCGGCATTCTGGTTCGCGCCGGTGCGCCTGTTGTTGCGGGATCAGTTCCGGTCTGCAGAGCGCATCGCGCGGGTGCGAGTTCCGCTGCTGATGATGCATGGCGATCGCGATCCCGCCATACCCATTGCTCTCGGCGAACGGCTGTTTGCGATGGCGCATGAGCCGAAGAAGTTTGTCAGGTTTGCCGGGGGCGGTCACAACGATCTGGATAATTTTGGCGCGGTTGACGCCGCGCGACGTTTCATCAACGCTGATGACTGACATGGCGGACCCTTTATTGCAGCGCAGGTATTGAGGATTTGATCGCATGAGCGCACACGGACCGATGCCGCGATCGGCGTGGATCTTTCCCGTGGTGGCGGTCGTGCTGTTCGCCCTCGTCACGGTGTCCGGCTACGTGTTCACGCCTTCGCCCGGCGGGATGGTGTTCGCGGTGGTGCTGCTTGCCGTTCTGTTCGGCACGGTGTTTGCGGCGGTCCATCATTCCGAGGTGATCGCCGAGCGGATCGGCGAGCCCTACGGCACCTTGCTGCTGACGCTTGCGGTCACGATCATCGAGGTGGCGCTGATTGCGACCATCATGCTCGGCGACAAGCCGGTGCCGGCATTGGCGCGGGACACCGTGTTCGCGGTGGTGATGATCGTCTGCAACGGCCTCGTCGGCCTGTGCATCTTCATCGGCGGACTGCGCTACCGCGAGCAGGATTTTCAAGTCTCCGGCGCCAATCTTTACCTCTCGGTACTGTTCGTGCTGGCGACCATCACGCTGGTGATGCCCAACTATACGATGACGACACCGGGGCCGGTCTATTCGCAGGCCCAACTCGCCTTCGTGGACGTGGTCACGCTCATTCTCTATGGCGTGTTTCTTTATACCCAGACCATCCGGCATCGCGATTACTTCGTCAAAGGCGGCTCCGGCGCCGACGGCGAAACCTCGGCCCTGTCGAACCGGATGCTTTGGCTCAGCATCGCGCTGTTGCTGATCTCCCTGCTCGCCGTGGTGTTGCTGGCGAAGAAATTCTCGCTCGTGGTCGATGTCATGACCGCGATGATCGGCGCCCCGCCGGCGTTTGCCGGCGTGCTGGTCGCGCTCCTGATCCTGCTGCCGGAGGGCGTCAGCGCCATTGCTGCGGCGCGAAACAATGATTTGCAGAAGAGCATCAATCTGGCGCTCGGATCGTCGCTGGCGACGATCGGGCTGACCATTCCGGCGGTCGGCGTGGCAACTTATGCGCTCGACAAGGAACTTGTCCTCGGGCTCAACGGTCCAGGCATGGTATTGTTACTGCTCACCTTCTTCCTGAGCATGCTCACGTTCGGCACCGGCCGCACCAACATCCTGTTCGGGCTGGTGCACATGGTCGTATTTGCCGTGTTCGTGTTCATGGTATTCGTGCCGTAACCGGAGAAGAACGAAATGCTCCCCGCCAAGTCAGACGTTCAGGTCGATACCCCCGAAGTCCGCGTCACCGAATGGCGGCTGGCGCCGGGCAGCGCGACCGGCCATCACACCCATGAAATGGACTACGTGATCGTCCCGGTGACCGCGGGCGAGATGACCATCGTCGCGCCGAACGGCGAACGCTCCAAGGCGCAACTCGGGGTTGGGAAATCCTATTTCCGCAAGGCCGGCGTACAGCACGATGTCCTCAACGAGACGGCGAGCGAAATCGTGTTTCTGGAAGTCGAGTTGAAGCCGTGAGCCCTCTACCTTAGGTTAGCGTTTGCTAGGCCGGGCAGGGGACGCCTGCCGGTTCCGCTCGGCCTGCACGGGAACTGCTGAATTGCCACCGATCCGACGCAGTTGATCCCTCAATGTGCCTCAAAGTTCCAGCATTTAAGACGCCGCGCGGAGTACCAGAATGCTGAATTACCTGAAGAAATTCGCAGTGGATATCTTCCCGTCGGTGGCTGCGACCGTCATCGGGGCCTACATCGTCAATCACTACATCGCGGCCAAGCCCGGCACGGACGTTCCTCCTGCTCCTGCCGCCGCCACTTCGACTGCAAATCCCAAGGCGGATGGCAAGGCGGACGCCAAACCGGCAGAGACCACCGTCAGCAACCTCCCGGGCGCAGGGGTCAAGGCCAAGGGCATCTCCGAGAAGGCCATCATGGAAAAGACTGCTGCCGAACGGCCGGCGGTGGTCGAAAAGGCTCAGGAAAAGACCGAAGCGAAGGCTGAAGCCAAAGCGGAAGCCAAGTCTTCTGAGAGCAAGTCTCCTGAAGCCAAGTCTTCTGAGGCCAAGTCTTCTGAAGCGAAGGCTGCTGAAGCCAAGTCCGACGCAAAGCCCGATGCGAAATCCGCCGAAGCGCCGGCCGACGCCGCGAACGCTTCCGCCGATCCGCGCCGTCACCAGAATGCTGCGCGCGAAAAGGAAAAGATCAGGGTCGTGCTGCCGTCGCCGGTGCAGCCCGCGGCGTCCTCCGCTGCTCCGGTTGTGGCCACAGCGCCGGCCGCCCCGGTCGAGACCGCTGTGGCGCCCGCCACGGTCGCGCCCGCAGCGGCTCCCGAGGAGCGCCGCGACGCCAACGATCTCGCACGCGCTGCGATCGAGCGCCTGCGCGCCAACAGCGGTGAAGGCGCAGCGCGCGTGCACGAGACTGCCCGCGCCCCCGACGTCTCCAAGGAAGCGCCCAAGACGGAAGCTGCCAAGACGGAAGCCGCCAAGACGGAAGCCGCGAGAACGGATGCGGCAAAAATGGCGACCGCGCCGGTGCTTCGGCCGCTGCCGCCGCCAATCATGGTTTCGGCTCCGCCGGCCGGCGACCCGTCGGGCCAGCAAGGCTCGTCACAGCCCCGGCCGCCTCATGCGGCCAATTCCGAGGCTAACGATCCGAACCGCCCGACGCCGCCCGCCGACATTCCACTCTCGCGGCCGCTCGATCTGCACGCCGAAGCCGGGGAGCCTTCCGTGCGCGAGCGCGCCAGCGCAGCCGCCGAAGACGCGTTGTCGACGGCGAAGTCCCTGTTCCACTCGGTCCTGCCGAAATAATCCAGGGCGCATTCGAGCGCGGCTTGCGCCGGACATGGTCCGGCGTGGCCGACGGTTCCTGCAAAATCTGAACTGAAAGCCAGCCGTCCCGTTTTCTGATTCAATCAGAGCGGGAGATGCTCTAGCCGCCGGTGCGCGCAAGGCCGCTTCGCGCGGCTTCGTCCTTGGGACGCAGCGCAAGCGCGCGGCCATAGGAGGTGGATGCCTTGGCCTTGTCGCCAAGCCGTTCATAGGTGACGCCACGAGCTGCCCAGGCCTGCGCGCTGCTCGGATCGGCCTGCACCGCCTCGTCGAGATCGGAAGCCGCTTCCTTGGCCTTGTCGAGCGCGAGGTAACTTGTGGCGCGTGCGAGCAGCGGCTCGAGGCGCTGCGGCGATAGGCCGTTTGCGGCGGTGAAATCCGCGATCGCCTGTTCGTGCTGTTTCTCGCCCTGGTAGATCAGGCCGCGGCCGTAGAGCGCCTGAATGTTGTAGGGATCGAGGGCGAGCGCGCGGTCGAACTCCACGAGCGCTTCTTCGGTCTTGCCGGACTTGGCGAGCGCCTGGCCACGCATGGCGTAGCCCTGCGCATCGCTGACGCTTTGTCCGCTGATCGAGCCGGTCGGCTTCTGCTCCAACGGTGATGGCAGTCTTTCATTGTTTGGCGCCCACGACCCCAGGTCGAACGAGCAGCCGCCGAGCGGGAGGACAGTTGCCAGCAACGCGATGGGTGCGGCCGCCAAGCGCAAGGCTCGGAAGAAGACATTGCAAACCGTAGCGGCCATTAAGCGGGTACTCGTGTCCGATCGAGCATACGTATCCTGCCGGGCCGCAAAATGCATCGGTGAAAACAGCTGCAATGCGCCGCAGCCGAAAATTGTCCGCAGTCGATCTCGCCTTCCGATGGCTGAAAAAGAAAACGCGGACCAGAGGCCCGCGCTTCCAAACTCAAATCTTGCGAAGAAACTTAGCGCGGCGGGCGACCTGCGCCCGGACCGCCACGGCCGCCAGCGCCACCGCGATCCGCGCCGGGACCGGCGCCGAACACCGGCTTCGGCTTCATCGGCAGCAGGCCTTCGCGCTGCAGCTTCTTGCGGGCCAGCTTGCGCGCGCGGCGCACGGCTTCGGCCTTTTCACGGGCCTTCTTCTCGGATGGCTTTTCGTAATGGCCGCGGAGCTTCATCTCGCGGAAAATGCCTTCGCGCTGCATCTTCTTCTTCAGCGCCTTGAGGGCTTGATCGACATTGTTATCGCGGACGAGAACCTGCACGCGGCATCCTCTTTTCAATTGATCGGATCGGATCGGAATTTTGGTAAGGTGAACAGCCGACGAAAAGCCTGGCTCTTAACCCTGAGGGCGCGCATGTAGCAGACAAATGCGGGATTGTCCACCGCAGAAGACGGTTTCAGGCCAAGGAAACGCACGAAAATCGGCGGAATCTAGTCGGTTCGATTGATTTTTCTCAACTAACGAGCCTCTCACGGGCCTTCTCTAGCCTGACAAACGGCTCAATTCGAGCAGGGAGGCGAGATATGAATACCAGAAAATATACCGCCGAGGCGATTGGCACGTTTTGGCTCACTTTTGCGGGATGTGGCAGTGCGGTCATTGCCGCCGGCTTTCCGCAGGTCGGTATCGGGCTTGTCGGTGTGTCCCTGGCGTTCGGCCTGAGCGTCGTGACCATGGCCTACGCGATTGGCCACATATCAGGCTGTCATCTCAACCCCGCCGTTACGGTCGGCCTCGCTGCGGGCGGACGCTTTCCGGCGCAGGAGATCCTGCCTTACGTGATCGCGCAGGTGATCGGCGCCATTGTTGCCGCGGGAGTGCTCTATGTGATCGCAAGCGGCGCCTCCGGCTTCGACGTCAGCAAGGGCTTTGCGTCCAACGGCTATGGCGAGCACTCACCCGGCCACTACAGCATGATGGCCGGCTTCATCACCGAGGTGGTGATGACCATGATGTTCCTGTTCATCATCATGGGCGCCACCCACGGCAGGGCGCCTGCGGGCTTTGCGCCGCTGGCGATCGGGCTGGCGCTGACGATGATCCACCTCGTCAGCATTCCCGTCACCAACACATCGGTGAATCCGGCGCGCAGCACCGGGCCGGCGCTGTTCGTCGGCGGCTGGGCGCTGGCGCAACTCTGGATGTTCTGGGTTGCGCCACTGATCGGCGGCGCGCTGGGCGGCGTGATCTATCGCTGGCTCAGCGACGAGCCGGACGGCGTCGTCGCCGGGAAGTAGCTACGGTTTTACTTCGGTGACGTGCCCCATCTTCCGGCCCGGCCGCGGTGCACCCTTGCCGTAAAGGTGCACCGTCGCCCCCGGAACCGTCAGCCATTGTTCGTAGCTCAGGATATCGTCACCGATCAGGTTGGTCATGGTGACCTGCCCGTGGCGCACCGGCTTGCCGAGCGGCCAGCCGGCGATCGCCCTGATGTGCTGTTCGAACTGCGAGATCGAGGCGCCGTCCAGCGTCCAGTGCCCGGAATTATGCACCCGCGGCGCGATCTCGTTGACCAGCACCTGCGGCTCGCCGTTCCCGGCGACCACGAACATTTCCACCGCGAGCACGCCGACATAGTCGAGCGCATGGGCGATCTTCTCGGCAACCGCGCGGGCCTGCGCCGCCAGCGCATCCGATATGTCGGCCGGCGCGCGCGAGATTTTCAGGATGTGATCGCGGTGCTCGTTTTCCGTGACGTCGTAGCATTCGACCTGGCCGTCCGCCGAACGCGCGGCGATCACCGAGACCTCGCGCTCAAACGGGATGAAGGCTTCAAGGATCGCGGATTTGGTGCCGAGGTCTTCCCAGACCTGGTCGAGATCGTCGCCTTCGCGGATGATCGCCTGGCCCTTGCCGTCATAGCCGAAGCGGCGGGTCTTGATCACGGCGGGAAGGCCGATTCGCGTGATTGCCGCGCGCAACGTTTCCGCTGACGTTACGTCGGCGTAATCGGCCGTGCCGATGCCGAGCCGCTTGATGAAATCCTTTTCGACCAGCCGGTCCTGCGTGGTTTCGAGGATCTTCTGCGCCGGCAGCACCGGGCGTCGCGCCGCCAGCACCATGGCGGTGGCGGCCGGCACGTTCTCGAACTCATAGGTCACGACGTCGACATCGTTGGCGAACAGCTCCAGCGCCTCGACGTCGGCATATTCGGCGCAGGTTGCGTTCAGCACCACGTCGAAAGCGGGCGACTCCGGGTCCGGCGAGAACACCTGGCATTTGAGGCCAAGGCGAGCCGCGGCCATTGCCAGCATCCGGCCCAGTTGTCCGCCACCGAGAATTCCGATGGTGTCGCCCGGCTTCAGCTTCACCTGGGAGCAAGCCGTCACGCCGAACCCTCCGGATGGTCCTTGACGGCATCGGTCTGCTGCTGGCGCCAGGCGGCGAGCCGCGACGCCAGCGCAGCATCGTTGAGCGCCAGCACGGCGGCCGCGAGCAGCGCGGCGTTGATGGCGCCGGCCTTGCCGATCGCCAGTGTTCCGACCGGAATGCCGGCCGGCATCTGCACGATCGAGTAGAGCGAATCCAGGCCCGACAGCGCCTTGGATTCGACGGGAACGCCGAACACCGGAAGTTCCGTCAGCGCCGCCGCCATGCCCGGCAGATGCGCCGCGCCTCCCGCACCGGCGATGATGACCTTGAAGCCGGCGGCCTTGGCGCCCTTGGCGAAGGCGAAAAGCCGGTCGGGCGTCCGGTGGGCCGACACGATGCGTTTTTCGCAGCCGATCCCGAGCGCGGTCAGCGTCTCGGCGGCGTGGCGCATGGTCTCCCAGTCGGACTGGCTGCCCATGATGATGGCGATGGGTGCGGTCATGTCGTCAATTCTGTTCAGGAATCCATAAACATAGGCCGGATTATAAGGTCGGCCCGGGGCTCATCCAAGGTGTGGCAAGGGGTCAGGAATGGACTATCCTGTCTTGGTGAATCCGGGCAAGCCTTCAAAAGCAAGCCTGTACAGGGAAGACCATGAAGAAGAAATCCAGGGCGACCGCCTCGAGGGCTGGAAAACGCCCCAAAATCGCGGCGGCCGGGCGAAAAGTTGCGCCGCGACGGGCGTCCGCGCCCGGATCTGCGCCGGCAGCCGTATCGGCTGAGAGCAAGGCGACAATCCGGCGGCTAAAAGCGCAATTGGCCAAGACGCAGGCGCGGGTAGAGGAACTGCAGGCTTCCGCGGATACCGACTTTCTGCTCGACATTCCCAACCGGCGCGGCTTCGAGCGCGAGCTTCAACGCGCGATCGCCTACATCAAGCGCTATCGCGCCTCCGGCGCCCTGATCGTGCTCGACGTCGATCGCCTCAAACCAATCAACGACAGTTTTGGACACGCCGCAGGCGACCAGGTGCTCAAGGCCATCGTGTCGACGCTGCTGGGGCACGTACGCTCATCCGACGTGCTCGGCCGGCTCGGCGGCGACGAGTTCGCGCTTCTGTTGTGGAATCTCAGCGAAACCGATGCCAGGGCCAAGGCCGCCTTGCTGGAAGAGGCGATCGATCTCCTGAGTTTTGTTTTCGATGGTTGCACCATCAACGCCGGCGCATCCGCCGGCGTTGCGATCCTCGACATACATTCGGAAGCCGGGCGCGCGCTGGAAGCGGCCGACAGCGCCATGTATGTGCGCAAGGCGCAGCGCCGCCACGAGGCGTCGTGAAGCAAGCCGGCATTCCTCGAAATCACGGCTCTACAAACTGCTCAAATCATCCGGCACGTTGCCGAATGTCCGCAGCAATTTTGCGTCGCCGAATTCGCCGATCATCGGATCACCGCTGCGGCTAAAGGCCACTGCGCCGATGCTGCCGGCCATTCGCGACATCATCTCCGCACGCCGCACCGCGACGTTCGGGCTCTGGCATTCTTCCGCCGTGCCCGCCACCAGCGAGCCGCCATCGTCCTGCAGGAATGGCATTGCGACGTAATAGGTGACATCGGTCATTGTCCGGCTCCGGCTTTGATTGATCAGGCAGCGTCGCTCTTCAAAGGTAAGGTTCGCGCCGGCACGCAGCCGGCCGCTATCGCCGTCTGCAATTCCTCCAGTTCGATTTCCAGATATTCGTTCACCATGATCAGCGCCTTGATGGTCGAGCGCAGATTGCCGTCGCACATCGCAATGGCCTGGTCGCAGGCGTGCTCGTAGTGGCTGTTGTCGGACAAGGACGGGACGGACATCACGGGGCTCCCTTGGCTGGCGGCAGGCCTTTATGTTCTCTTTTTGTTCTCGCAAAGTCAAGCCTCGCGCGCCAACTTTCATGGCAGCACGGCTCGGCCAACGTTGTCGTGACCTTGGCGTCATGTGGATTTCGGGGAAAAGATTGCCCGGCAAATGGCTGGTTTTTTCGCCGTATTGGCATACGGCGCCAAATCGACGGATCGCGCCGCCGCGTCGACCGCGCCGGTGCGTGCCATCAATCAGGCGATGATGTCGGGTGTGATCTGGTCTTCGATGAAGGCAATGCGATCGCGCAGTTGCAGCTTGCGCTTTTTCAACCGCTGCAGCCGCAGCAAGTCCGGCGCCGGCGACTGATGCAGCGCGTCGATCGCCGCATCGAGATCGCGATGCTCCTGCTGCAGGCGGGCGAGCTCGCTTTCAAGCTCGCGCTCATCTTCGTCGGTCATGGTGTACGATAACTAAAAAGCACGATGCGGTTGTGAACAATCTTCCCGAATCCGCCCCGTGAATATCGTCCCTGCGTGGCTGCTCCGCAAGCTGGGCGTGGTTCCTTACTCACGATTGGTTACAGATAAATCGGAAAATATGAGAAAGCCGATTTTGTATTTCCATCGACAGATTCCGCGACTGGTGTACACTCGGTCGGTCCGGATCGAATCTGAGGTTTCACCTGCCGAGGAGATTTCGTATGGCACTACAGGCGCATCTTGTTGAACTTGAACGCAAACACAAGAGCCTCGAGAACGAATTGCACGAAGCGCTCGTGCACCTTTCCACAGACGACCTGCAAATTGTCGAGTTGAAGCGCCGCAAGTTGATGGTCAAGGATCAGATCGAGCGGTTGAAACAGTCCGCCGGCGAAACGCTCCACTAGTCGGATTTCCCGAAAAATATCGCAAACACCACGCAGCCGGATGGGCGTCGATGCGCTCATCCGCTGAATGGTTGCGGATGGCTGTTCGTCATAGCTCCGCCAGCACGCCGACATGATCGGCGATGGCGAGCGATGACGTCAGTCCCGGTGACTCGATTCCGAACAGGTTGATCAGCCCGGCGACGCCATGGTCGCGCGGTCCCTGGATCACGAAATCCTGCGTGGCCACCGCCGGCGGCACGATCTTGGGCCGGATTCCGGAATAGCTCGGCATTAACGCGCCGTCCGGCAGCGTCGGCCAATAGCGTCGTATCGCCGGATAGAACCGCTCCGCGCGTGCGGGGTCCACCGCATAGTCGATGCTCTCGACCCATTCCACATCGGGACCAAACCGCGCCTGTCCCGCCATATCGAGCGTGAGGTGCACGCCCAGTCCGCCGGGCTCCGGCACCGGGTAGATCAGGCGCGAGAACGGCGCGCGCGCATTGCAGCTGAAATAATTGCCCTTGGCGAGATAGGCGCGCGGGATCATTTCGAGCGGCATGCCGTCGATGCTGCGCGCCACGGCGGGCGCGCCCAGTCCGGCCGAATTGACCAGCAGGTCGCACGCAAGCGTCATCGGGGCCGCGCCGCCGGCTTCAATTTCGAAGCGACCGGCATTGATCTCGGCGTGCAGCAGCGGCGTATGAAACGCGCAGGCCGCGCCGGCTTCTTCCGCGTCGCCGCGCAGCGCGAGCATGTAGGCGTGGCTGTCGATGATGCCGGTAGACGGTGAGAGCAGGGCGGCTTCGCAATTCAGCGCGGGCTCCAGAGCGCGCGCCGCTTCACCCGTGAGCAGTTGCAGATCGTCGACGCCGTTGGCTTCGGCATGCGCGCGGATCGATTGCAGCTTTTCGGTCTCGCGCGGCGTCGTCGCAACGATCAGCTTGCCGCAATTGCGATGGGGGATGCCGTGGTCGCGGCAGTACTGGTAGAGCGCCCGCTTGCCGCTGACGCACATCTGCGCCATCAGGCTGCCGGCGCGGTAATATATGCCGGCATGGATCACCTCGCTGTTGCGCGAGGAGGTCGCGGTGCCGATGCCCTCGGCGGCCTCCAGCACGATCACTTCACGACCGGCCTGGGCCAGCCGCCGGGCGATCGCTAGTCCGATCACCCCCGCTCCGATAACGACGCAATCAACCTTTTCCATGTCAGCTTCAGGTCCGCCAATCTGGCGCGGGAATCGGCGCCTGCCGCCCCTTGCGACGGTCTTTTCGCTCACTGACGCAATTACGCAAGCCTTTGGTTTGCCTCGAAATACGCGCCAAAGCCGGTCCCGTTAGTGATGCATTAATCATGTCGGGGCAATTGCCGTAATTTGTGCCGCATTTCGCCATTGCTAGGGTACGCGTTTACCCGATCCAAACCCGTCAAGCCAGACACTCCGCCGACAAACCTCGGGTGGGTAATGGCTGACAGGAATTGGCTGGCAGGACGGAAGAATTCGATTCCGGCGCAGGCCTTTATTTGTCTGCTCGCCACCGCTGTGCCGTGCGCTGCGGCGTGGGGCGCAGACGCGTCCGGCAGCCTTGCACCGGCGAGCTATCTCGGCGCGCTCGATCCCGATCAGGTCTGGGAGCTCCTGCTCGGCGGCATTGTCGCCGCCTCCTTCCTGACCGCAGTCGGGATCTGGACGGTGGCGGCCTTGCGCGGCGCCAGGCACGAAACATTGCGTCGCAGCGCATTCATCAGCTCGGCGCTGAACAATCTCAGCCAGGGCGTGATGATGACCAACGCGCAACACCGCGTGGTCTTCTGCAACGATCGCTTTCTCGAAATCTATGGGCTCAGCCGCGCCGATATTTCCCGCAGGATGACGGGCCGCGAGCTGATCGAGCTGAGGCGCGCGCGCGGCCTGCTCCACATCGGCGCCGACGAATTCAGCAAGCTTGCCCGCAGCCCGGAAGGTGTCGTCACCGAACTGCCGGACGGACGCGCGGTGCTTACGAAGATCTTTCGCCTGCCCAACGGCGGGTCGATCGGAACGCATGAGGATTGCACCGAACAGCGCCGCCTGTCGCGCAAGCTGGCATCGACCACGCAGTTCCTTGAATCGGTGCTCGACAACGTTCCGATCTGCGTCGCCGCCAAGAACATCGATGACGGCCGATATATTTTCGTCAACCGCGCGTTCGAGCGCTTCTCGCGCTTCTCCCGCGATCACATCATCGGCAAGCGCGCCGACGAAATGTTCACCCCCGAAACCGCCAAACGCATCGAGGCCGCCGATCGGGCGGCGCTGACGGCGCCCGAAGGCTATTACCGCAACGAATACACCGTCGAACGGAACGATGACCGGCGCGTTCTCTCCGCCAACCGCGTGGTCGTCCGCAACGAGAACGACGAGCCGGAATTCCTGATCACGCTGTTCGACGACATCACCGACCGGCAGTCGCTGTCGCGCGAACTCGAGAACACCAAGAAATTCCTCGAACTCGTGGTCGACAACATCCCGGTTTCGCTGATCGTCGAGAGCGTCAGCGACGGCCGTTATCTGCTCGCCAACCGCAGCGCCGAGACCATCCTCAATCGCCGCCGCGAGGATGCCACTGGTCTGACCGCTTCCGATATCTTCAATCCGCGCGAAGCCAAGCTGATCGTCGCGCGCGACGAGGCCGCCATCAAAAAGCGCGGCCTGCTCACTGAGGAACATCCGATCTCCACCAAGGACGGCTTGCGGCTGTTCCTGACGCGGCGCATGACGGTGCTCGACGACGCCGGCGAACCGCAATACCTGATCAAGACGCATGAGGACGTCACCGATCGCCGCCAGACCGAGTCTCGGATGGCGCACATGGCCTATCATGACGGCCTGACGGACCTGCCCAACCGCGCCGCGTTCCTGCAGGCGCTGACCCAGATGATTGAGGCCTGCGCCGGCACCGACGAGGAATTCGCGGTGCTCTGCGTCGACCTCGATGGTCTGAAGGAAATCAACGACGTTTTCGGCCACGCGATGGGCGACAAGGTCCTGATCGAGGTAGCGGGCCGGATTCAGGCCTGCGCCCGTGGCGGCGTGGTCGCGCGCCTCTCGGGCGACGAGTTCGGCCTGATCATCGACGGCAAGCAGCCGGAGGCCGGCCAGGCGCTGGCCGAGCAGCTCGCGCAAAAGCTGTCGGAGGAATTCGTGATCGACGGCAAGTCGGTGCGCACCGGCGTCACCACTGGCATCTCGGTATTTCCGCATAACGGCTCGGACGCGGCCTCGCTGCTGGCCAATTCCGGTGCGGCGCTGTTCCGCGCCAAGCAGAAGTCGCGCGGTTCGATCAGCATGTTCGAGCCGGAGATGGACCAGCAGATCCGCGACCGCCGCGTGCTGCATCAGGACCTCTCGATGGCGATCAGGAACGGCGAGCTGTCGCTGCACTACCAGCCGCAGGCCGCGGCGGGCCCGACGGTCGCCACCAGCAAGGTCATCGGCTTCGAGGCGCTGGCGCGCTGGATGCATCCGGTGCGCGGCTTTGTTTCGCCGGGCGATTTCATTCCGCTCGCCGAAGAGAGCGGCCTGATCGTCGAGATGGGCGTCTGGATCCTGCGCGAAGCCTGCCGGGAGGCCGCCTCCTGGCCGGAGCCGCTGCAGATCGCCGTCAACCTGTCGCCGGCGCAGTTCATGCACGGCGACGTCGTCAACCTGGTGCATTCGATCCTGCTCGAAACCGGGCTGGCGCCGGACCGGCTCGAACTGGAAATCACCGAAGGCGTGCTGATCGAGGATTTCGACCGCGGTCTGGCGTTATTGAGGCGGCTGAAGGCGCTCGGCGTACGCATCTCGATGGACGATTTCGGCTCCGGCTATTCCTCGCTGAGCTATCTGCAGGCATTCCCGTTCGACAAGATCAAGATCGACCGCGCCTTTGTCATGAATCTCGGCCGCAATCCGCAATCGGCCGCGATCGTCCGCGCCGTCATCGATCTCGGCCACGGTCTGGAGATGTCGATCGTCGCCGAAGGCGTGGAGACCCAGGAGCAGCTCAGCTTCCTGTCGGAGGAAGGCTGCGACGCGGTGCAGGGCTATTTCCTCGGCAGGCCCCAGCCCATCGGTCAGTACCCCACGCTCGTCGGCCGCAGCGCCGCGAATGACGGCACCGCCGAGCGCAAGCTCGCCAGCGCCTGATTTTCGCCGCGCCGCATCGACCTGCACCGGCTGCGTTATCTCACCGGGGTGGATTGAGCATAGCTTGCCTTCCTCCGCAGGCCCGGATATTTTGACCGCACCGCTGATCGAGAAAGGAGGGCTGCGCAGTGACGACATTTTTCCGGCACTATCGCTCGCGTGGCCCCATCAGCGCCCTGCAAATGCGTTTGCAGGGCTGACCAGAGACCTTTCGCAAATCTCTTCCTGGTCCGCCCCTATGTGGCAATGCGGCGTCGAGCGCCTGATCGTTCGAGCCTGCATTTTCCGTAACTCGCCGCGCTCGACGAACATCCGTTGATGGCTGCATGCCCCGGAACGTCGTGGTCGCCGGCAAGACCAGGGAACGATCATGACCCTTATCACCATCCGCAATCTCGGCGTGACGCTGAACGCTCCGCTGTTTTCCCGACTGAACCTCGCCGTCAATGCCGGTGACCGTATCGGTCTCGTCGCCGCCAATGGGCGCGGCAAGTCCACGTTGCTGCGCTGCATTGCAGGCCTGATGGAGCCAGGCGAGGGCGAGATCACCAGATCGCGAGGGCTGACTATCGGCTATGTCGAGCAGGACGTCCCAATGGCGCTGATGAATACGCGTTTTGATATGGCAGTGCTCGAGGCTCTACCCGCCGAACGGCGGTCGAGCGAAAGCTGGAGAGTCGACGTCGCGCTGGAATCCCTGGAGGTGCCGGAGGCGCTGCGGCAGAGGCCGCTGCAGCAATTGAGCGGCGGCTGGCAGCGGTTTGCCATGCTTGCCCGCGTCGTGGTGACCGATGCCGACATATTGCTGCTCGACGAGCCAACCAACCACCTCGATCTCGCCAGGATCGTTCAGCTTGAAAATTGGTTGAACGCATTACCGCGCGACATGCCGGTCGTGATATCGAGCCATGACCGGGCCTTTCTCGATGCGACTACGAACCGCACGGTATTCTTGCGGCCCGAACAGTCGCAAATATTTTCGATGTCCTATACGCGGGCACGCGCCGCGCTCAGCGAGGTGGATGCATCGGATGAACGACGCTACCAACGCGACATAAAGGCGGCCCAGCAGCTTCGCCAGCACGCGGCAAAGCTCAACAATATCGGCATCAATTCCGGCAGCGACCTTCTGTTGCAAAAGACGAAGCAACTGAAGCAGCGAGCCGAGAAGCTGGAGGGTGCGGCAAAACCCGCGCATATGGAGCGATCGGCAGGGACGATCAAGCTGACGAATCGCGGAACGCATGCCAAGGTTCTGATTGCCCTGGACGATGCCGCCGTCGAGGCCCCGGACGGCAGGTTGCTGTTCAAGACCGGCAAGCAGTTCATCTGCAAGGAAGACCGGATCGTGCTGCTGGGGCCGAACGGGGCAGGAAAGACCCGGCTCGTCGCTATGCTGCGTCAGGCATTCGAAAACCCGGCAGCCATGCAAGCCGGTATCAAGGTCACGCAGTCGCTTGCTCTCGGCTATTGCGGACAGGATCTTGGCGGTCTTGCCGATGCCGACACGCCGATGCACACGATCGTCAGCCGATTCGATGTCGGCGATCAGCGTGCGCGCGCGCTGCTTGCCGGCGCAGGACTGTCGGTTGCGATGCAGAGCCGTCCGATCGGCCGGCTCTCCGGTGGACAGAAGGCGCGTCTCGGCATGTTGTTGCTGCGGCTTGCCCAGCCAAATTTCTATCTGCTCGATGAACCCACCAATCACCTCGATATCGAGGGGCAGGAGGCGCTGGAAGACGAACTGATGGAGCATCAGGCAAGCTGCCTGCTGGTGTCACATGATCGTAGCTTCGTGCGATTGGTAGGAAGCCGGTTCTGGCTGATCGAGAAAAAGAGGCTGGTGGAACTGGAAGGACCGGAGCACTTCTTCGCATCTGTCAGTGCGGGTGGCTAGCGCGACTGCCCGGTTCATGCCCCGTCATGATTCATTTCCAGGAGCGACATCTATTTTTGGCCATCATGGCCTAGTGTAGTGACGCCAGATTCTCTCCAGTAACGCTTGGGTATGGCGGACTACGATCTCGCGATAATTGGCGGCGGGTTGAACGGCGTCAGCATCGCGCGCGACGCCGTTGGACGCGGGCTGCGCGTGATCCTGCTGGAGCAGGGCGATCTTGCCGCGGGCGCCTCCTCGGCCTCGCCACGGCTGATCCATGGCGATCTGGCGCGGCTGGAGCGCCGGCACTTCCTGCGGGTTCGCTCGGCGCTCGCCGAGCGCGACACCTGGCTCCGGATCGCGCCGCATCTGGTGCGGCCGATGCGCTTTGCCATCCCCGCCCATTCGGACGAGCGCACGGCGCTGCAGTTGCGCTCATGGCTGCTGCTCTACGACCGCCTGGCCTCGCGCAGCGGCCTGCCGGCCTCGGCCACCGTCGACGTCACCCACCACCCGGTCGGCAATGCGCTGAAGCGGCCGTTCGGCACGGCCTTTGAGTATTCCGACTGCGTCGTCGACGATTCCCGCCTGGTGGTGCTGACCGCCGTCGATGCCGCGGCGCGCGGCGCCGTGATCCGCACCGGCGCGCGCTGCACCCGGGCCGAACGCGGCGATGAATGGCGGCTGGTGACGGTCGATCGCGGCTTTCGCCAGGTGATCACGGCGAGGGCGATCGTCAACGCCTCTGGAGCGTGGACGGCATCCGTCGCCGAGACCGTACTGCGCGTGCCGCCGCCGAAGGTCGCCGCTGTGCAGATCAGCCAGATCGTCGTCCGCCGCCTGTTCGACACCGACAACGTCTATGTGTTCCAGAACAGCGACGGGCGCCTGATCTTCGCAAGCCCCTATGAGCGCGATTTCACGTTGATCGGCACCGCCGGCCATGCCTTCAAGGGCGATCCCGCGATCGTCGCGACGGCAGCCGACGACCTTGCCTATCTCTGCGATGCCGCCAACCGCTATTTTCGCGAGCGGATCGAGCCCGTCGACGTGGTGCGCACGGTTTCCGGCGCCAACATGACGATGAAGCCGGCAAGCAGCCAGTTTCAGCGGGACGGAGCCATGGCGCTCGACCATGGGCGCGGCAAGGCGCCGCTGATCACGATCTTCGGCGGCGATGTCACCACCTCGCGGCTGCGGGCGGAGAAGGCGGTTACGCGGCTGGCGCAATTCTATCCGATGTCGCCGTGCTGGACCGCGAAGACGCCGCTGCCCGGCGGTGATTTTGCGTGGGGCCGGTTCGACGACGAGGTCGAAGAGGCGCGCGAGCGCTGGCGGTTCCTTGGCGAGGAGCAGGCGAGGCGGCTGGTGGCGGCCTACGGGTCCAACGTCAAGGCGATCCTCGGCGACGCCAAAGCGCGCAGCGATCTTGGCCCGGCCTTCGGTCCGGAACTGACCGGCGCGGAAGTGCGCTACCTCATGCGAGAGGAATGGGCGCGCTTTCCGGATGACGTCCTGTGGCGGCGCTCAAAGCTTGGCCTGAATATGCCGCCGGCCGATCGTGAGGCCCTGGCGGCGTTTATGGCGGCGGGGATGTGAGCTATGATCGCATATGCATCGCTCCATCATTCCGACGATCGTCGTCGCCGCGTGCGGCATGCTGTTTGGGATGACCGTTCGCTATTTCGTGGACAGTCCTTTGGAGGCGACGGTCGCGAACTATCTGCGAAGCGGCCTCCACGGCGTGGGTGTTACGCTCGCCGCCTGGGCGACACATCTCTATTTTGCTTCGCGGCGAAGCGCCTGGATCAGCAGATGGCCGCTGCTGGTGGATCTGGCGGTGCGTTCGGCCGCCATGGCGATCGTCGTTGCCCTGGCCGTTCTGGGCCTCGAGCCGCTGCTCTATTGGCATCGGATCGAGGCCCACTGGCTGGTCGAAAAATTTCCCACGATCGTTGCGATCGCTTTCCTCGGCGCGTTGTTTGCCGGAGCGATTTTTGAGCTGACCCGTCTGGTCGGCAGTCGCGTGCTCTTCAATGTGGCGCTTGGCCGATATCGAACGCCGGTCCGCGAAGAGCGCGTGCTGATGTTTCTCGATCTCGCCGGCTCCACCTCGCTTGCGGAGTCGATGGGAGAGTTGCGCGTGCAAGGCCTGCTCACGCGGTTCTTCTTCGACATCGATGGCGCGATCGTCGCGCATGGCGGCGAGGTTCACGCCTATGTCGGGGACGAGGTTATAGTGACCTGGCCGCTCGACGAGCGGATGTCAGGCGGACGTTGCATCGACTGCTTCTTTGCGATCGCCGACAGCATCGCGCAAAAAGCGGACTCTTACCGGCAGGAGTTCGGCATGGTGCCGAGCTTCCGGGCGGGCCTGCATGCCGGCCACGTGGTCATCAGCGAATGCGGCAGCTCGCGCCGCCAGCTTGCCTATTTCGGCGATACCGTGAACGTGACGGCGCGGCTGCAGGAGCATTGCAAGGAAGTCGGCCGCAATTTGCTGGTGTCCTCCGACCTGTTGCGCCACATGAAGGTCGAGCCGGCTTTCACGGTCGAGGGGCTCGGGCAGGTTCGCTTGCGGGGCCGTGCGGCGGCAATCGAGGTGTTTGCCGTCGCGCGTCGCATCCGAGACCGCAGGCTTCCCGCCTAGAATTCCAGCCGGTCGCGCACGGCGTCGATGCCCGCCTTGGCGCAGGCTTCGTCCGCATCGCCGCCGGGAGCACCGGAGACGCCTACAGCCCCCAGCAGCGAGCCGCCCGCTTCAACGGTCAGGCCGCCCCCGATGATGACGGCGCCGGGCAGGCTGCGGATTCCGGCCTGCATGCTTCCGGGCTGGCTCATGGCGTTGAGTTCGGCCGTGCTGGTTCGAAAGCTGACCGCGGTCCAGGCCTTCCCCGTCGCGGTCGACACAGTGTGTGGGCCCGCAAAGCGGTCGCGCAGCAGCACTTGTGTCACGCCGAAGCGGTCGACGATTGCGACTGACACCTGAAAGCCGCGCTTTCGGCAATCCGCGAGCGTCGCCCGCGCCAGATCGAGCGCCAGTTCGGGGCTTAACGATTTGTAGGTCACGACGGCTTCCTGGGCGGCGGCCGAGCCGGCGAGCAGGGAGGTAATCGCCGTCGCAGCCAACAGATTCCGGGCGATCATCTTGTTTCTCCGTGATCTTGCGCACTGCGCGGGCCTTTCGAGTGCAGGACCTTACCAGAGCAGCGAGCGACGGCACCCACAATATTGTGGCTGTCCGTTGCGAGGCGGTTGAGCCGGTGCCGATCCGCCGCTAGCGTGCGGCCACGATGGGCCTGCAGACGACATGACCGAGGAATTACCTGATATCGACACGCCGGGAAGCGACGTGCCGGCGCGGCACACGCCGTCGGCCGATGCAGCCGGCGGCACGCCGCTGCTCCGCATCGAGGGGGTTAGCAAGAGTTTTGGCGGTTTCCGCGCGGTGGACCGGCTGTCGCTCGATATCGGGGCGGGTGAGTTCTTTGCGCTGCTGGGCCCGAGCGGCTGCGGCAAGACCACGCTGCTCAGGATGCTGGCCGGCTTCGAGACGCCCGACGAGGGCCGCATCCTGCTTGGCGGCCGCGACATCGCGCCGGTGCTGCCGCATGAGCGGCCGGTCAACATGATGTTCCAGAACTACGCGCTGTTTCCGCATCTGTCGGTGCGCGACAACATCGCGTTCGGGCTGAAGCGTGCAGGCATGGCGCGCGCCGCGATCGATATCCGCGTGGGGGAGATGGTCGCGCTGGTCAAGCTCGAGGGCATGGAGACGCGCAAGCCCGATCAGCTCTCCGGCGGCCAGCGGCAGCGGGTGGCGCTGGCGCGCTCGCTGGCGCGGCGGCCCAAGGTTCTGCTGCTCGACGAGCCGCTGGCGGCGCTCGACAAAAAGCTGCGCGAGCGCACGCAGCTGGAATTGATGGAGTTGCAGCGCCGGCTCGGCATGACCTTCATCGTCGTCACCCACGACCAGGAGGAGGCGATGACGATGGCGAACCGGATCGGCGTGATGGACGCCGGCCGGCTTCAACAGGTCGCAACCCCGCGCGATCTTTACGAGGCGCCGCGTTCGCGCTGGGTCGCCGAGTTCGTCGGCGACGTCAATCTGTTCGAGGGCGAGGTATCTGCGCATGATGATCGCCGCCTGACGATCGCGACCCGGGACGGCGGCAGCATCGTGGTCGCCAAGCCGCAGCAGCCGGTCGCCGCGACGGAGGTCTCGGTCGCGATCCGGCCTGAGAAAGTGAAGTTGTCGCGCGGCGGCCCCGCATCTGACGCGGTCAATTCGCATGCGATCAACCGGCTCGAGGGCGTGGTGGCCGATGTCAGCTATCTCGGCGGGCTGACAGTCTACAAGGTCAAGCTCGATTCCGGCGCGATGATCCGCTCGTCGATGGCCAATACGGCGCGGCTTGATATGGATATCTACAGCGCCGGCCAGCGCGTGGTGGCGTGGTTCACGCTCGACGATTGCGTGGTGCTGGAGCAATGAGCGCGCGCCGCATCTTCGCCCGTCCGGCGCGCTATGCTGCGATCGCGCCCTATCTCTGGATGGTGCTGTTCTTCCTGGTGCCGTTCGGCTTCGTGCTGAAAATCAGCCTGTCGCAAACCGCGATCGCGCAGCCGCCCTATGTGCCGGTGTTCGATTTCACCGAAGGATGGGCCGCGATCAAGGCGGCTTTCGCGCAACTCTCGCTGGATAATTTCGGGCTGCTGGCTTCCGACAGTCTCTACATCTCGTCGTATCTCCGCAGCCTCGTCGTCGCCGTGACGTCGACATTGATCCTGCTGCTGATTGGCTATCCCATCGCCTATGGCATGGCGCGGTTGCCGCAACGCTGGCAGCCGATCGCGATGATGCTGGTGATCGTTCCGTTCTGGACCTCGTTCCTGATCCGCATCTATGCCTGGATCAACATCCTGCAGCACGACGGCCTGCTCAACAAGGCGCTGCTGGCGCTGCATCTGGTTTCCTCGCCGGTGGTGTGGCTGTCGACCGACAGCGCGATGTATCTTGGCATCGTCTACTCTTACCTGCCGTTCATGATCCTGCCGCTCTATGCGACGCTGGCGAAGATGGATGCTTCGCTGCTGGAGGCGGCCGCCGGTCTCG
>Ga0081540_1001389_pt1 | contig 20978 bp, 18 predicted proteins | sample TabmetS2T1R1_FD_71024 | JGI IMG/M metagenome (GOLD analysis project Ga0081540, IMG submission 71024) | Tabebuia heterophylla rhizosphere microbial communities from the University of Puerto Rico - S2T1R1 | ecosystem: Host-associated > Plants > Roots > Rhizosphere ... | reverse complement strand
GCACTCGGCTGCAACCGGCCTTCCTACCGCGCCGGCGGGCGGGACCACGACGCCACCGCGGGTTACGCGGCGATCGGCACCGCGCCTGGATACTGCCACCACTGCCACACCGGCCTGTGCCCCGTGGGCGTCACGACGCAGGATCCCGAGCTTGAGAGCCGCCTGGACCCGGAGGTGGGCGCGCGGTGGATGACGAACTACCTGAAGGCGCTGACCATGGAGCTCACCGCGCTGGCCCGGGCCTGCGGCAAGTCCAATGTTCACCACCTCGAGCCCGATGACCTGGCAGCGCTGACCATCGAGGCCGCGGCGATGGCCAGGGTCCCACTGGCAGGCACCGACTGGATCCCCGGGCAGCGCGCCGGCGACTGAGCCGGCCCGGCGGCCGGCCCGATCTAACCGCAGGAACTATCAGAGAAGAGGATCGCGATGTACGAGAGACTGCTGGTCGCCGTGGATCACTCCGACATCTCCCCCCGCGTGCTCGCCGCGGCCAAGGATCTGGCCTCCTTGTCCAAGGGCAAGGTGTGGGTGCTGCACTTGCGGGAGCGGGAGGTCATCGCCCAGCTGGGCGATGTGCCGAGCGAGTCGGACCGGGAGGCTCAGCAGGCGGTCCTCGACGGGGTCGACATGCTGAAGCAGGCCGGAATTGACGCCGAGGGCGAGGTGCGCAACACCACGTTCGGGCATGCTGCGCGTGAGATCCTCGCGGACGCCAAAGAGCACGACGCCGGCGTCATCATCATGGGATCCAGGGGCAGGGGCGATCTCGCCGGCGCCGTGCTCGGCAGTACCGCGCACAAGGTGATCCATCTGACGGAGCGGCCGGTGCTGGTGGTCCGCTGATCCGGCGGTGGCACGGGCACATGACCCGGAATGGGGGCGTGGGCACAATACCCGAATAGGAACGCGTGCAATTGTGACTGTCGGTTAACTCGCAGGACACAATGATTAGCCACAGTGAACAGGCCGAGGGGATGGGTGCCTCCGAATCAGCCTGTCGCTCCTCGTCGGCATCCATCGGGCGTGGCTGCCTTGGCACTCACGTCGCGTCGGATACCAGCGGAAACCAAAGTTTCCCCGAGGCAACAGGTATCTTCCCAACGCCGCGGCTGCGGCGTACGCTCACACCATCGTGTCGTCCAGGTGAACGTCGTCCACTCTCATGTTTGTACACGAGACCACGGGAGCCATTCCTGACAGCGTGAATCAGCCCTGTGCGCAGGACCAGATGCACGCGTCTTGGCCCGTGGCCGGTTGACTGACCACCACGAATGAGACGGAGCGCCCATGTCAGACGTTGAAGGCGAACTTCGGGCCCGGGCAGAGTCGGACGGCGTCGAGTTCTTCTTCGCCATGTTCGTGGACATGAACGGCAAGCCCTGCGCCAAGATGATCCCGGTCACGGCGATCGACGTCCTGCTCGGCGGGGCGGGCTTCGCGGGGTTCGCGGCCGGGCCGATGGGGCAGAGCCCGGCGGACCCCGACATGATCGCGGCACCGGACCCCGCGTCGTACACGCTCGTGCCGTGGCAGCCGGGGCTTGCCGTGCTCCAGTGTGACATCCAGGTCGAAGGCGAGCCGTGGCCGTACACCCCGCGCCTGATCCTCAAGGGGGTGCTGGAGAAGGCCCGCGAGCGCGGCTACGTCTACAACATCGGCTGCGAGGCGGAGTACTTCCTGGTCCGCCGGCGGGATGAGGGCGGCATCGAGCTGGCCGACCCGCTCGACCGGTCCGGCGCACCCTGCTACGACGCCAAGGGCCTGACCCGGATGTTCGGCCACCTGTCCACGGTGTCGCGGTACATGAACCAGCTCGGCTGGGCGAACTACGCCAACGACCACGAGGACGCGAACGGCCAGTTCGAGCAGAACTTCGCGTTCTCCGACGCGCTCACGTCCGCCGACCGGCTCGTCTTCTTCCGCTACATGGTGCATACGCTCGCGCACCAGGCGGGCATGGCCGCCACCTTCATGCCCAAGCCGTTCGGGAACCTCACCGGCTCCGGGCTGCACCTGCATTCGAGCCTGTGGGACGAGAAGACGGGGGACGAGCTGTTCGCCGATCCTGCCGACGCGCGCGGGCTCGGCCTGTCGCAGCTCGCGTACCAATACATCGGCGGGCTGGTCGAGCACGGCCCGGCGATGGCGGCCGTCACCTGCCCGACGGTCAACTCCTACAAGCGGTTCGGGGTCGGGGCGCCGGCCTCCGGCGCCACCTGGGCGCCGGCCTACGCCACCTACGGCGGCAACAACCGCACCCAGATGCTGCGGGTGCCGGAGGGCGGCCGGGTGGAGAACCGGGCCTGCGACGGCTCTGCCAACCCGTACCTGGCAATGGCGGTGCAGCTGGCGGCCGGGCTCGACGGCATCGACCGCGGCCTCGATCCGGGCGAGCCGAACCGCGACAACCTGCACGTCTTGCCGGCCGATGAGGTTGCCAAGCGAGGCATCCGCGTGCTGCCGCCGACCCTGCTGCACGCGGCCGACGAACTGGTGACCGACGACGTGCTGCGCGAGGCGCTGGGCAAGACGCCCGACGGGGACTACGTCGATTACTACGCGAAGGTCAAGCGCGAGGAGTTCCACGCCTGGCACTCCGTCGTAAGCGACTGGGAGGTAGAGCGCTATCTGACGCTCTTCTAGAGGTTCGGAACGAGGAGGAGCCATGGCCTCGATACAGGAATCGGTGCCGGAGCAGGGCCTGGCCAAGGGCACCAACTGGTGGGGCGCGTTCGTGATCGGCCTCGCCGGGACCATCCTGGTCACCGGCATCGCGCCCGCCGTCGTGCTGGGGACGGGGGCACTCGGCATCATCTTGATGGGCGTGATGACGCTCGCCGGCTGCTTCCTGTGCTTCTGCCTCGCGGAGCTGGCCACGATGTGGCCGGACCGGACCGGCGGCATCCCCAGTTACGCGAGCGAGTCGTTCCGCCCGCTCGTCGGCGACACCACCGCGCGGCACATCGGCGGCGTATCGGGGTGGGCCTACTGGCTGGGCTGGTTCCCGGTCGCCCCGATCAACGTGATCCTGACCGCGTCCTACCTCGCGGTGCTGTTCGGCTTCAGCGCCGGGCACACGATCGACCCGGTGGGCACCACCTGGGGCACGCCGATCGGCATCACGATCGTCCTGATCTGCTTCGGGCTGCTGATAGCGATCTTCATCCCGGCTTACCTCGGGATCCGGCTCGGGGCGGCGTTCGCCACCTTCCTCGGCATCCTGTCGATGCTCCCGATCACCGTGATGATCTTCCTGCCGTTCTTCAAGCCGAGCACCATCCACTGGGGCAACGTGGCCGGCTTCCACACCCCGCCGGGAGTCCACGTCAGCGCCGTCTTCATCGCCGCCTGGTTCTTCCCGATCCTGTGGAACGTGATCGCGATGGAGGCCGCGGCGTGCTATGTCGGCGAATGCCGCGGTGGTGCCAGGGATGCCAAGATCGCGCTCACCGCCGAGGGCCTGTTCGGGGTGTTCATCTACATCCTGACGCCGCTGATGTTCGTGGCGGTGCTCGGCCTGTCGCTCAGCACCTTCGACCCGCTCACGCTGTACGTCACCTACACCAACAAGATCTTCGGGGCCGCGTCGTGGGTGAAGTGGTTTGTCGGGATCCCGCTGATCGCGGCGCTGGCCCTGTCCGTGCTGAACGCGATCATGGGCGTCGGCCGGTCGCTGTTCCAGGCTGCCGAGGACGGGCAGTTGCCGCGCTGGTTCCAGCACAAGAACCGGCACGGCGTGCCCGACTACGCGATGGCCTTCAACGTGGTGTGCTCGATGATCCTGGTGCTGCTCGGCTCGCCGTTGCGGATCTACATCATCTCCAACGGCGGCTACCTGCTGTCCTGCACGCTCGCCCTCGGCGGCTACTTCGTCTACCGCCAGCTGCGCCCGGACGTGGAACGCCCGTTCCGGCTGCCGACCTACGCGAAGTGGATCGCGCTCGCGATCTTCGTCATCTGGACGGTCATCTACTTCTGGGGCGGCTGGAACTCACCGAACATCGTGGTCGGGCCCGGCCAGGGACCCGGGCTCTACCTCCTCGGGCTGCTCATCGTCGCGCTGTACGCGCCGCTCTACTGGTGGCGGAGGTGGCAGGACCGCAGGCTCGCCGCCGCCGGCCGGCTCCCGGGCCAGGCAGCGCCTGCCGCCGCGGGCGCACCTCTCGCGAGCGGGGCGGTGCCCGACGGACGGGGCGCGGCCGAGCCTTCCGCCGACGGCAGCGTGGCCGACCCGGTCGGCGGTGCCGAAGGGTCACCGGGCGAGCCGCCCGCCGCCCGGTAGCCGGAGATCATAGGGAATGCTGTTCGGGCGGCGCCGCTTCGATCCGCAGCCGACATCCCCGGCAGCGGTGTTGCTCGCCTCGTCCGGCTCACCCTTCAGCCGGGCGGCGGTCTGCCGCGCACGCGAGCTGGCCGCCGGCGAGCCGGTGGCCGTGCTCTCGATTCTCAAGGTCTACGGTTCCCAGTTCGGGCTGCCCAATCCCGGCTTGCTGCCGACCCGCCGCGAACGCGATGAGCAGCTCGCCGTCGTGGGCCGGGCGATCAAGGAGCTGGAGCAGCGGGGCTGCACCGTCGACGGCCAGATCGCGACCACCCGCAGCGTCGGGCGGACGATCGCGAAGGTGGCGCGAGCCCGCCAGGTCCGATACGTGGTCATGGACTCGCCCACGGCGACGGGCGTCCGCAAGCTCATCGAAGGAGAGGTGACCGGCATCGTCCGGCGCAGGCTGCGGGACCGGGCGATGCTGGAGCTGGTGGACGGGAAATCCTAACGGGATCCATGCGGCCTCGCGGACGGCCGACGTTTCGCGCGCGGCGATGATGGAAGTTGTGCTCAGGGTCGGTAAGGCGAGATGAAGGCCGCGTGAGGTGGGATGTTCGCGAGAATCCTGGTGGCGATCGATGACCTGAGCCAGTGCGAGGCAACGCTCGACCTGGTGAAGAACGTCGCCGTGGAGGGGATGACCGAGGTCCGTGCGCTGCATCTGCGGGTGCGTGAGCTGTCCGGCTACAAGTGGTACTCGGCCGAAACCCGGGATCAGGCCTCGCTCGTCGCCGAGGCAACGACCTTCGAGCTGCGGATGGCCGGCCTCGCCGCGGGCGGGATCGTCCGCCATGTGCCCGTCGACCGCGTCGCCCAGGCCATCCTGCGAGAGGCGAAGGCGTTCGACGCCCAGCTGATCGTGCTGGGCAGCCCGCGCCGCGGAGAGGCCCTCGCGCGGCTGTTCGGGAGCGTCACGCACCGGGTCATCCAGCGGTCCTGGTGCCCCGTCGTCGTGGCGCCCCGCCGGCCGGCGACCAGCCCGGCTCCCGTCGCGTCGGCTTCGGCGCCCGGGTATTCCCCCTGAGAGGAACCGCACCGGCCGTCGGCAGCGACGTCACCGACCACTGATGGCGGCGTGACTAGGCCCCACTGCGGCCGGGGTTCTCCCGGGCAGTGGGGCCGAATCCGAGATCAAATGAACTTGTCGTCAGCGGAGTTCGCGAGCGGGCTCTTCCGCCTTCTCCGCGGTGTGGCTCGCGTGATCCTTGCCCACGGGGGAGGCCACGAGGACCGGGCACTGCGCGTGCTGGAGCACGTGCAGCGTCGCGCTGCCGAGCAGCCGGGTGGCGAGCTGGCCGCGGCGTGAGGGGCCAAGGATGATCAGGTCGGCGCCCCACTCGGTGGCCTCGGCGACGATCTCCTCGGCGGCCTTTCCGACCAGGGCGTGGCGGACCTGCCCGTAGGCGGCCATGCCGGCCATGCGAAGCTCGAAGACTGCTGCCTCGGCGGCGTAGGAGGCCGCGGAATCCGTCTCGAGCGGGAAGCGCCGACCGCCGTAGCTTTCGCGCAGGTTGAGGTGCAGGACGCGGGCCTCGCCCACGCCGGCCCGGCGGGCCAGCTCCACCACGGGCCCAACCTGGCCGGCATCGGCGACCGCGATGAGCGCCCGCTGCCAGGCAGGCGGCGTCGTGGTCTGCGTCCCGGCCGCCAGTACCTTCTCGTCAACCGGCATCTTGCTCGTCATGTGAGGCTCCTTACTCGTGCCGCCCGGCCTTGGTGGCGCCAGAACGGCTGATGTCTGCCATGAACCTAAAGCAGATGAACTAGATTCCAAAGTTCCTGACAGCAGTGCTGTACGTCGGCCGCCGCTGCCGGGCGGCCCAGGGGCAGGTCCTAGGGCCTAGAGCGGCCACAACGATAGCTTTCCTCTGGCTTCCTGTTTGCCTTATGGTTGGAAGCATGGCTAATGAATCCACCGGCACCGGCGTGGCCGAGCTCGACCGTGCCCTCGACGGCCTGTATTGGGGCGACAACGTCGTCTGGGTGTGGGAGAGCGGCGAGCGCTCATCCCAGGAGCTCTTCTACGACGCGATCGCGCAGCGCCGCGAGGACTTCGGCCGGGCCGGGTACGTCGTCGTCTCGAGCGACCCCGCCGAGATAACGGCGCGGTGGCCCTGGATCGAGATCCTCGACGCCCGCAAGGGCACGCCGATCACCAGCCCGCGCCACCTGCTGGAGGCGGTACACCAGTTCTGCGCCGGGGCGCCGCGCCCGCTGCTTCTGTTCGACTCGCTGGCTCCGCTGGCCGAGCGCTGGGGGATGCGGATCGCCAGCGGCTTCTTCGGGCACTGCTGCCCGATGCTGCTCGACCTCGGGGCGATCGCCTACTGGTCGGTGCCGGGGGCCAGCCAGTACCGGACCATGCACCGCGAGATCGAGCAGATCACCCAGTGCATCATCGTCGTCGGCGAGGGCCGCCTGCGCATCAGCAAGGCCGAGGGACGCCCGCCGGGAGCCCAGGGCCAGCTGTTCCGCTACTCCGTCAAGGACGGGGCGCTGCAGCTGCAGCCTGCTCAGGCGGCGGCGCGCGTCGGCGCTGCGTTGCGCGCCTACCGGCTGCGCCGGGACCTGAGCCAGAGCGATCTCGCCCGCCTCGCCGGCGTCTCCCCCAGCGCCATCTCGCAGGTGGAGCGGGGCGAGAGAGGGCTCTCCCTCGAGACGCTGATGGCCCTGTCCGCGCGCCTCAACGTCACCCTCGACGAGCTGCTCGGCGGTGAGGTCACGCCCGACTACCGGATCGGCAGGCGCCATGCCCTCGGCAACGCGCCCGGGGGCTCGGTCCTCCCGCTGCTCGACGACGCAGAGGCGGGCATGCGCGCCTACCTGGTCTCACTGCCGCGGTCGGCGACCGTCGAGGCGCCCTTCGCCCACAAGGGCGCCGAGCTCGTCGGGGTGGTGAGCGGTCTGGTCCAGGTGCTGCTTTCATCGGGCCGTCCCGTCCTGCGCCGCGGCGAGACGCTGCTCGCCTCCCGCCGCGGGATCGACGGCTGGCGCAACATGGGGGACAGCGAGGCGCAGTGCCTGTGGGTGCTGCGGGACTGAGCGCCTAGTGGCCCGCTGGCCGGTCCTCGTCCGGGTGCGCGGGCGGTTCCCAGTTCTCACCGACGGTGGGCGAGTCGCCCCGCCACGGGCCGAGCTCCGGCTGCGGGAACTTCGCGTGCCTGGCCTTGAGCCAGATGCCGTACGAGTTGCCCTCGCGCAGGTGGGTGATCAGGACCTTGCGCGCGTACTCGTCCTCCCGGCCGTCCGGGATCTCGAAGTAGATCTTGAGGAAGGCGTTGGTGTAGCGGTCGAAGACGGCCGGGACGTCGTCCTCCCGCATCAGGTACACGTCTTCCAGCCAGTTGATGTCCGCTCCAGGCGTCGCGGCCACCAGGTCGACGTCTTCCACGAGCGAGCGGTCGAACTGGTAGGGGAAGGTGCGCCCGGTCAGCTCCTCGGTGTCGATGCCGATCTTCGTGCTGAGCCGCGGGCCGTGGTCCGCCGGCTCGCCATCTCCCGCGCCGGTGTGGGCGGGCTCGTCAGACATCGCGTCCACCCCTGTCGTTGCCCAGCTGCTTCCCCAGCAGGGCCTTGATCTCGGCGAGCGCGCGCTCCTCGGTCCTGCCCGGGACGTAGTCGGTGCCGGCCAGTGGCACCCTGGCCATGGCCGCGGCCTCGACCGTCAGCGCGCACAGGTCCTCCGGCTCCAGGCTGTGCACGTTGGTCTTGCCGCACGCCCGCGCGAGCATCTGCGCCTCGAGGGTGAGCGTGTGCAGGAAGTTGTAGACGCGCTCTGCCGCCTCATCGACCTTGAGCCGCTTGCGCAGTTCCGGGTCCTGGGTGGTGATGCCGACGGGGCAGCGCCCGGTGTGGCAGTGGTAGCACTTGCCGGCCGGCACGCCCACCGTGCCCTCGTAGTCGGTGACGCCGGGGATCTCCTTGTTGCAGTTGAGCGCCATCAGCGCGGAGTGGCCGAGCGCGACCGCCTTTGCGCCGAGGGCGAGGCACTTGGCCACGTCGGCGCCGTTGCGGATGCCGCCGGCCACCACGAGGTCGATCTCGTCGACCAGGCCGACGTCCTCCAGCGCGCGGCGCGCCTCCGGGATGGCCGCCATCAGCGGGATGCCGGTCTCCTCGGCGGCGATGTGCGGCCCGGCTCCGGTGCCGCCCTCCGCGCCGTCGAGGTAGATGATGTCCGGCCCGCACTTGGCCGCCATCCGGACGTCGTCGTAGACGCGGGCCGCGCCCAGCTTGAGCTGGATCGGGACCTGGTAGTCGGTCGCCTCGCGGACCTCCTGGACCTTCAGCGAGAGGTCATCGGGGCCCAGCCAGTCCGGGTGGCGGGCCGGGCTGCGCTGGTCGATCCCGGCCGGCAGGGAGCGCATCTCCGCCACCTGCTCGGTGACCTTCTGGCCCATGAGGTGGCCGCCGAGGCCGACCTTGCAGCCCTGGCCGATGAAGAACTCGACCCCGTCGGCGAGCATGAGGTGGTGCGGGTTGAACCCGTAGCGGCTCTGGATGATCTGGTAGTACCACTTGGTCGACAGGTCCCGCTCGGGCGGGATCATGCCGCCCTCGCCGGAGCAGGTGGCGGTGCCGGCCATCGAGGCGCCCTTGGCGAGCGCCATCTTGGCCTCCAGGGACAGCGCCCCGAAGCTCATCCCGGTGATGTAGACGGGGATGTCGAGTTCGAGCGGGTGCTTGGCGAAGCGCGCGCCGAGCACGGTCTTCGTCTCGCACTTCTCGCGGTAGCCCTCGATGACGAACCGGGTCAGCGTGCCCGGCAGGAACATCAGCTCGTCCCAGTGTGGGATCGGCTTGAACATCGAGAACCCGCGCATCCGGTAACGGCCGAGCTCGGCCTTCACGTGGATGTCGTTGATCACCTCGGGCGTGAAGATGCTGCTGTGCCCGAGGACGGCCTTGCCGCCATCTTCGATCGTGCTCACGTTATGGTCGCCTCTCAGAGGACCAGCTTGCGTTCGGCGGGCTCGAGGTTGTCGTAGTTCCACAGCTTGCGCCCGCAGACGAACTTGCGGAACGCGCCGGGCGGCTCGATCCCGTAGATGCGCAGCTTCCGGGCGAGGAACTCGCCGTCGTCGGCGGTCAGCTCCGCCTCGACGCAGTCGACACCCAGCGAAGTGATCTTGCCACCGACGTAGATCGCGCCGTCGTACATGGAGTCGCCCAGGCCGCCGCCGACGTTGCCGCAGATGACCTGGCGGCCGCGCTGCAGCATGAACCCGGTCATCGTGCCCGCGTTCCCCCCGACGAGGATCGTGCCGCCCTTCTGGTCGATGCCCGAGCGGGCACCGACATCGCCGCGTACCACAACGTCGCCGCCGCGGAGCGCCGCGCCCGTCAGGGACCCGGCGTTCTTGTCGACGACGACCACGCCCGACATCATGTTCTCGGCCACCGACCAGCCGACCCGCCCCTTGATGCGGATCTCCGGCCCGTCGATCAGCCCGCAGCCGAAGTAGCCGAGGCTGCCGTCGATGGTGATCCGGCAGCGGGCCAGGATGCCCACCGCGATCGAGTGCTTGGCGCCCGGGTTCAGGATCGTCACGTCGCCGATGCCCTCGTCGTAGACGAGGCGGCGAAGCTCCAGGTTGATCTGCCGGGTGGTCAGCTCGGCCGCGTCGAACACGGCGGTGGCGCCGTCCGCGCCGCGCTCGACCGTCGCGGTCCTGGGGGCCTGGGCGCTGGGCTCGGCCAGGCCGCGCGCGTCGTAGGAGATCCTCACCGGTTCCACACCAGCACTTCGCGCTCGTAGGGGTCGTAGGTGTCGATCTCGCGGCCGAGCACCGCGCGGATCGCGACCTCCTCGGAGGCGAGCGCCACCAGTTCCGGCGACTCGTAGAGCACCAGCGGCTTGGCGGCCATCTCGTCCTTGGCCATGCCGAGCGAGTCGGCCGTCACGACCAGGTAGGTGAAGACGCCGTCCAGCTCGTCCAGGCTCTGCTTCATCGCCGTCTCCAGGGACAGCCCGTCGTCCATCTTCTGCGCCAGGTAGACGGCGATGATCTCGGAGTCGCATTCCGACTGGAACCGGTGGCCCTTGCGCTCCAGCCTCCGGCGCCACATGTGGTAGTTCGTCAGCTGCCCGTTGTGCACCACGGCGATGTCGGAGAACGGGTAGGCCCAGTACGGGTGTGCGCCGGAGATGTCCACGTCCGACTCGGTGGCCATCCGGACATGGCCGATCGCGTGGGTGCCGGTGAACCCGGTGAGCTTGTACCGCTCGGCCACGCTCTCGGCGTCGCTGAGGTCCTTGATGATCTCCAGCGAGTGGCCGAGGGACAGCACCTCGCATCCGGGCACGTCCTCGATGTAGTCGGCCAGCGGCTTGAGGTCGCCGCTGTAGCGGAACGTGACCCGGTACGCGTAGTCCTGGTCGCCGTGCAGCACGTCGACCATGGCGCCGATCTTGGCCAGCCGGTGCTCCACCTCATCGCGGTGCCGCTCCAGCCGCTCGGCCCAGCCGATGTCCCGCTTCTCGCTAGGGTCGGCCAGCTTGACGCGCATGACCAGCAGATCGGTGGGCTGGCCGTAGAGGGCGAAGCCGCTTGAGTCAGGGCCGCGGTGCTTCATGGACTGAAGCATCCTGGTCATCTCGCTGCCGATGTCACCCGGCCCGGTGCGGTGAATGATGCCTGCGATGCCGCACATGTCGCTAACTCCTCTCGGCGCCTCCGGCTCTCCCGGCCCGTCCGGCCCGCCGCGTTCCGCTAAGGCAGGACGTCCAGGTACTCCGCGACGTCCCAGTCGGAGACCGTCGCGCAGTACCGTTCCCACTCGTCGGTCTTGTAGTGGCGGAACACCTTGTACATGTCCCCGGGCAGCGCGTCCCTGATCACCGCGTCCTTCTCCAGCGCCGTGAGCGCTTCACCCAGCGTCATCGGCACCCGCTTGACGTTCTTGCCGCCCGCGATGGCCTCGTAGATGTTGCGGTTCTCCGGGGGTCCCGGGTCCAGGTTGCGCTGGATGCCGTCCTCCATCGCCTTGATGATCGCGGCGCAGGACAGGTACGGGTTCACCGAGGAGTCCACCGCCCGGTACTCAAGCCGGTCGGGCGAGCTCACCCGCAGCGCGGTGGTCCGGTTCTGGTATCCCCAGTCCGCGAACAGCGGCGCCCAGAAGCCGGTGTCCCAGAACCGCCGGTAGGAGTTGACGGTTGGCGACGTGATGCAGGTGAGGGCGCCCAGGTGCTCCAGCACGCCGCCGATCGCGCTCAGCGCCAGCTTGCTCGGCATCCGCGGATTGTCGGTGTCGGGCAGGAACACGTTCTCATCGCCCTGCCAGAGCGAGATGTTGTGGTGGCAGCCGTTCGCGGACACGCCCATGAACGGCTTGGGCATGAAGCACGGGAACGCGCCGAGTTCCCGGCCCACCTGCCGGCAGATCTGGCGGTAGGTGGTGAGCCGGTCGGCGGTCTGCTCGGCCCGGTCGAACGTCCAGTTGAGCTCGAGCTGGCCCGGCGCGTCCTCGTGGTCGCCCTGGATCATGTCCAGGCCCATCGCCTTGCCGTACTCCATGACCTTGTGAATGAGCGGCTGGAGCTCGGCGAACTGGTCGATGTGGTAGCAGTACGGCTTGGTCTTGCCCTCGACCGACGGCGTGCCGTCCGGGTTGACCTTGAGCCACATCATCTCCGGCTCGGTGCCGACCCGCAGGTGCAGTCCGGTATCGCGCTCGAAGGCCTCGTGGATGCGCCGGAGGTTGCCGCGGCAGTCCGAGGTCAGGTACCCCCCGGGATCGACCTCCTCCTCCCGGTTGCGGAACAGGGTGCAGAACACCCGCGCGGTCCTCGGGTCCCACGGCAGCTGGCAGAAGGTTTCCACATCGGGTATCCCGACCAGCTCCCACGCCTCCGGCCCGTAGCCGATGTAGTCGCCGTGCCGGTCGGTGAACAGGTTGGCCGTCGATCCGTAGACCAGCTGGAAGCCCTTCCCGGCGATCCGCTCCCAGTGATCGGCGGGCACCCCCTTGCCCATGATCCGGCCGGTGACCGAGGCGAACTGATAATAGATATAGGTAATGCCCCTGGCGTCGATCTCAGACCGGACACGCGCCACGGCTTCGTCGCGCCCGTCGGTGGCAAGGAACCGCTCGAGGTCAGTGGACACGGGCCCTCCTAACGGTCGGGTCCTCCGGCCGGCCGCCTGGCCGCGCCCGCCCGGGCCCTGGGGTGGCCCGGTGACGGCCGGAGCAACGCTCGCGATTCACGGACAGTAAACCCTGTATCATGACACGATACAAGCGGTTGCCGCTGGCGGTTTCGCCGCAAACGTGACGGCTTGCTGGTGAGATTATCTGGCCACCGCGCAGGGCGCGGCGCCGGCGTCGGCCGCCGGTGCGGCACCCGCGGCGGCCGAGCGACCGGCGGCGGCCCGTGCCGCCGCGGGGAGGAGACGACGAGCGATGTCGCAGCTAGTCGGCCTCGCCGCAGCGGACGACGAGGGGGAGCGGGACGAGCAGCGGACGGCGGCATCGCCTGGTGCGCTCGAAGAGGCGCTCGGCGCGGTCATCGCCGAGCGGGTGCGCGAGTTCAGGCAGCATCTGGGGCTGACCGTCGGCCAGCTCGCCGAGCTGACCGGTCTGTCCAAGGGCATGCTTTCCAAGATCGAGAATGCCCAGGCCTCGCCCAGCCTCGCCACGCTGGCCCGGCTGTCGGGGGCCTTAAAGGTGCCCGTCACGGCGTTCTTCCGCGGCCTGAACGAGGAGCAGGACGTGCTCCATGTCAAGGCCGGCCGCGGCCTGGACATCGAGCACAAGGGGTCGGGCCCCGGCCATCGCTACCAGCTGCTCGGGACGATGCGCGCGCCGCACAACTCACTGGAGACACTGCTGGTCACGCTGACCGACCGGGCCGAGGAGTTCCCCCTGTACCAGCACCCGGGGACCGAGCTGATCTACATGATCGCGGGGCGGATAGAGTACCTGTGCGGGGACTCGCCCTACCTGCTCGAACCGGGGGACGCGATGCAGTTCGTGGGGGAGGTCCCGCACGGCCCCCGGACGCTGATCGAGCTGCCCATCCAGTTCCTGTCGGTCAAGACCATCCAGCCAACCGGTTAAACGTCCGCGAAGTTTATCTCCAGTGGACAGAGTTTCATCGTTGATGTAATGTGTTCGCCGGCCGCGTGGTGGCCGCCGCTGTCATTCGTTCGCGGCCGGCCGGTGGCCGCCGCCGCTCGCGGGAGGCGATAACGCGTGCGTATGGGCACGAATGGGGGTCTGCGCAAACCGGGGCGCAACGCCTACCCGGCCAAGTATTCGGCGGCGGGGCTCTTTGGCCGCGGCCTGACCAGCCAGCCGTGGCCGCCCGCCTGGCAGCCGCGGCCGATGAAGGACAGCTACGACGTCGTGATCATCGGCGGCGGCGTGCACGGGCTCGCCGCCGCGTACTACCTGGCCGCCAACCACGGGATCACCGACGTGGCGGTCCTGGATAAGGGCTACCTGGGATCCGGCGGGTCGGGTCGCAACACCGCGATCCTGCGGTCGAACTACCTGACGCCGGAGGGGGTCAGGTTCTACGACCGGTCGGTGAAGCTGTACCAGCGGCTCGCCACCGACCTCGACTACAACGTGATGTTCTCCCAGCGAGGCCACCTCACGCTGGCGCACAGCGACGCGTCGCTGCGGACGATGCGCTGGCGGGCCGAGGTGAACAAGGTAGAGGGCGTCGAGTCCGAGGTCATCGGGCCGGCCGAGGTCAAGCGGCTGGCACCCTTCCTCGACGTCAGCGCGGCCGCCAGGTACCCGGTCCTGGGCGCGCTCTGGCACCCGCCGGGAGGCATCATCCGCCACGACGCGGTTGTCTGGGGGTACGCGCGGGGCGCCTCCGCGCACGGCGTGCACATCCACCAGAACACCGAGGTCACCGGCATCGAGGTCGCCGACGGCCGGGTACGCGCGGTCGCGACGAGCAACGGCCGCATCGCGACCGGGGCCGTGCTCAACGCCACCGCCGGGTGGTGCACGGTGATCTCCGACATGGCCGGGGTCGCGATGCCCGTCATGACCTACCCTCTGCAGGCGGCCGTCACCGAGCCGGTGAAGCCGTTCCTGTCCACGGTCATCGTGTCCGGCACGCTGCACGTCTACATCAGCCAGACCGACCGGGGCGAGCTCGTGTTCGGCGCCAGCGTGGACCCCTTCACGTCGTATTCGATGCGCGGCTCGCTGGAATTCATCGAGGGCCTTGCCGGGCACGTGCTCGAGCTCATGCCGGCCCTGACCAAGGTCCGGCTGCTGAGGCAGTGGGCGGGCCTGTGCGACATGACCCCCGATTTCTCGCCGATCATGGGCCCGACACCTGTCCAGGGCTTCTTCGTCGACGTGGGGTGGGGCACCTACGGGTTCAAGGCCGGCCCGGTATCGGGGGAGGCCATGGCGCAGTGCATCGCGTCCGGCGCGACCCCGGGGATCATCGGTGCCTTCGGCCTGGAGCGGTTCGGCGAGGGAGAACTGGTGGGCGAGAAGGGCGCGGCCGCGGTCGGCCACTGATGCGGAAAGGTCCGGTGATGATCCTCCTGCCCTGTCCCTGGTGCGGGCCGCGTGAGGCGACCGAGTTCGCCCACGTCGGCGAGGTGTCCGCGCGCCCCGACCCGGGCAGCGCGACGCCCGCGCAGTGGCGCCGGTACCTCTACCTCCGGGCCAACCCGCGCGGCTGGACCACCGAGAACTGGTACCACCGCATGGGCTGCCGCCGGTTCATCACGGTGGAGCGGCACACCGAGACCAACGAGGTGCGGCCGGCCCCGGCCGTCACCGCGGACGCCGGGCCGGGGGAGCGGATCCCATGAGCGAGCCCATCGGCGCCATGCGGCTGCCCGCGCAGCCCGGCGAGGTGATCAACCGCGGCGAGCCGCTCGAGTTCACCTGGAACGGGCGCCCCTACCAGGGCTATGCGGGAGACACGATCGTCTCGGCGCTCGCCGCCGCCGGAGAGCGCGTGTTCTCCCGGAGCATGAAGTATCACCGTCCCCGCGGCCTGCTCACCGCCTCCTTCCACGACCCCGGCTGCATGGTCCAGGTCGGGGACGAGCCGAACGTCCGCGGCGCCCACCGGCTGCTGGCCGACGGCATGGCGGTCACCTCCCAGAACACCTGGCCGTCGCTGGGCCTGGATGCGAAGTCGGTGAACCGGCTGGCCGGCCGCTTCCTCACCGCCGGTTTCTACTACAAGACGTTCATGCGCCCGCGCTTCGCGTGGCCGGCCTACGAGGCCGTGCTGCGCAGGTTCGTCAACGGCGGGACCGTGTCGCCGGACACCTCCCACGCCCGCCCGGAGAAGCGGCACGCACATCCCGATGTGCTGGTCGCCGGCGGCGGCCCGGCGGGGATGGCGGCCGCCATCAGTGCCGCCAGGGAAGGCGCGTCCGTGTTGCTCGTGGAGGAGGAGCACGGCCTCGGCGGCCACCTGCGCTGGGGCGGCGAGGCCGACCTGGCGACGCTGGCGCGGCTGGCCGGCCTGCTCGCCGCCGAGCCGGGCGTCGAGGTGCTGACCGACGCGGTCGTGATCGGGCGCTACGACGGCAACGCGGTCGCGGTCCTCGAGCGGCACCACGGCGGCGCGGAGGCCGAGCGCCTCATCCGGGCGCGCGCGAAGACTCTCGTGGTGGCGCCGGGGCTGATCGAGCGGCCGTACGTGTTCGCGGGCAACGACCTGCCGGGGGTGATGCTCTCCACCGCGGTGCGCAGGCTGATCAACCTGCACGCGGTCAGGCCGGGGCAGCGGGCGGTCGTGCTGACCGCCAACCCGGAGGGCGACGCGGCCATCGCCGACCTCAAGCGGGCCGGTGTGGAGGTCGCGGCGGTGGAGGACGCGCGCCTGCACGGTGACGTCACCGCGGCCGGCGGGCGGGCCGGCGTGCGGGCGGTCCAGGTCGCCGACGGCACCAGGATCGACTGCGACCTGCTGGTCACCGCGGTCGGCTGGACCGCGCCGACATCCTTGCTCAACGCCGCCGGGGACCGGCCCGTCTACAGCCCGCGCGCGGCCAGGTTCCTGCCCGACGCCTCGCGGTTGCCCGGGGACGTGCTCGTGACCGGCGGCGTCGCCGGGGACGGCAGCGTGGAGGAGCTTACGGACCACGCCGCCGCGGTGGGAGCCGAGGCGGCGCGGCGCGCACGGCGTATCGGCGCGGCGCGGATCGCCGCCGCCCCGACCCGGAGCGCGGCGGCGACCCGGAGCGTGGCGGCGGGCCGAAGCATGGCGGCCGCCCCGAGCGCCCCCGGCACGGCGGCGCACGAGCCCGGGGCGGACGGCGGTGGCGCAGCCGCCGTTTCGCGTGCTGATCTGCCGGATCTTCCGGTGGAGGCTCACCCGGAGCTCTTCGCCGGGCAGACGAACGGGTTCGTGGACTTCAGCGAGGACGTGTCGGCCAAGGACCTGCGCGCGGCGGTCGCGGAGGGCTTCGCCGGCGCCGAGCTGGCCAAGCGCTTCACGACCGCCACGATGGGCCCGCTGCAGGGCAAGCTGGAGACGGTCAACACGGTGGCGGTGGTGGCCGCCGCCACCGGCGCGTCGATCGCCGACACCGGCACCACCACCTGGCGGCCGCCGTACGTGCCGGTCACGCTGGGCGCCCTCGCGGGGCGGGCCTTCGACCCGGTGCGGTACTCGCCGATGCAGCCGTGGCACGAGGCGCACGGCGCCGTCCCGCTGGTGGCGGGCGCGTGGATCCGCCCGGACCGCTACGGCGACCCGGCGGCGGAGGCCGCCAACGTCCGCGAGAACGTCGGCATCATCGACGTCACCCCGATCGGCAAGCTGGACCTGCGCGGTCCCGACGTGCCCGCGCTGCTGAACCTGCTGTACGTGAACAAGTGGTCCAAGCTGGGGATCGGCCGGGTCCGGTACGGCGTCATGTGCGCGGATGACGGGGTAGTGCTCGACGACGGGGTGACCGGCCGGCTCGGCGAGGAGCACTACCTGATGAGCACCACCTCCTCCGGCGCCGGCACGGTGTGGGAATGGGTGGAGAACTGGCTGCAGACCGAGCATCCGGACTGGCGCGTGCACGTCACGCCGGTGACGACCGCCTACGCCAGCATGAACGTGGCCGGGCCGCAGGCCCGCCGGCTGATCGAGCGGGTCACCACGGGCGTGGACCTGTCCAACGAGGCCTTCCCGTACATGCACGTGCGCACCGGCCAGATCGCCGGGGTCGACGCCTGCGTGCTGTGGCGGATCGGGTTCACCGGCGAGCTCAGCTACGAGCTGCACGTGCCGGCCGGCTACGGCCTGCACGTCTGGGAGACGCTGCTGGCGCGCGGCGCCGACCTGGGCATCGGCGCCTTCGGCATCGAGGCCCAGCGCATCCTCAGGCTCGAGAAGGGCCACTTCATCGTCGGCCAGGACACCGACGGCCTGACTCGCGGGTTCAGCGCGGCCCTGGACTGGGCGATCAAGCTGGATAAGGACGACTTCGTCGGCAAGCCGGAACTGGCCTGGCAGCTCGACGACGGCTCGGGCCCGCGGCTGGTGGGGCTGCAGCCGGTGGACCCCTCGGTGGTGCCGGAGGAGGCGAGCCTGATCGTGGAAGGCAGCCACATCGCCGGGCGGGTCACCTCAAGCCGCATGTCGCCCACGCTGCGCCGGTCCATCTGCCTCGCCCAGGTCGAGGCCCGGCTGGCCGAACCCGGCACGGAGGTGACCGTGCGGCTGCCGAGCGGGCGCCTGATCGCCGCGACCGTCATGCCCCAGCTGGCGCATGTGGACCCGGATGGGGGGCGGATGCGTGTCTGAACCGGTTGCCCGCAGCCCGATAGCGCCGCCGCCGCCGGTGGTCGTCCTGGAGGGCTGGGAGGTGAGCGGGCGGCGGGCACGCGCCGGGCTCACCCTCACCGACTGCACCCCGCTGGCCAAGGTCCAGGTGCGGGCCCCCGTCGGCGGCCGCGCCGCCGCCAAGCTCGCGGCGCCGTTCGGCCGTGCGGCCAGGGGGGCCGGCGGCACGCTGGTCGCCGGCTCCGGGCCGGGGGAGTGGCTGCTGCTGGCCGCACCGGGCCAGGCCCCCGCCCTGGTCGGCCGCGCGGAGGACATCGCCGCCCGCTTCCCGGACGAGGTGATCACCGCGACCGACCTGACCCACGGCCGCGCCCTCATCAGGCTCACCGGGCGACGGGGCGACGCCGTTCTGGCCAAGGTCTGCGGCATCGACACCGGCGACGGCATCACCCCGGACGGCGCCGCCTTCCGCACCGCGGTGGCCGCGGTGGCCACCGACGTGATCCGCGACGACACCGGCGGCGAGCGCTCCTACCTGCTGCACTGCGAGCGCTCTTCCGGGGCTTATCTGTTCGGCGCGCTGCTGACCGCAGGCGGCGAATTTGGCATCGAGATCGACGGCTTTACACCGCCAGGAATCTGAGGAGTCGGCATGACATTCCCGAGCGACCTTGAGATCGCGCGCAAGGCCCTGCTCAAGCCCCTCGACGACATCGCCCACGAACTGGGCATCGGCGAGCACCTGCTGGAGCCGTACGGGGAAAGCGTGGTGAAGGTCAAGCTGGCGGCGATCGACGAGCTGGCCGACGCGCCGAAGGCGAAGTACGTGGTGGTGACCGCGATCACCCCCACCCCGCTCGGCGAGGGGAAGACCACCACGACCGTGGGCCTGGGCCAGGGGTTCCGCCACATCGGCAAGCGCGCCACGGTGACGATCCGGCAGCCGTCGATGGGCCCGACGTTCGGCATCAAGGGCGGTGCCGCGGGCGGCGGGTACAGCCAGGTCGTCCCGATGGAGGTGCTGAACCTGCACCTGACCGGCGACATGCACGCGGTGACCGCCGCGCACAACATGCTGTCCGCGATGATCGACAATCACCTGTACCAGGGCAACGAGCTCGGCCTCGACCAGCACAACATCACCTGGCGCCGGGTGCTCGACGTCAACGACCGGGCGCTCCGCAACATCGTGATCGGGCTCGGCTCGCGTATGGACGGGGTACCGCGGCAGACCGGGTTCGACATCACCGCCGCCTCCGAGGTCATGGCCACGCTGGGGCTGAGCAGTTCGCTGGCCGACCTGCGGGAGCGGCTCGGCCGGATCGTGGTCGGCTACACCTCGGCCGGCGACCCGGTCACCGCCGAGCAGCTGAGCGGCGCCGGGGCGATGGCGGTGATCCTCCGCGACGCGATCAAGCCGAACCTGCTCCAGACGCTGGAGAACACGCCGGTGCTGGTGCACACCGGGCCGTTCGGCAACATCGCCACCGGCAACTCCTCGGTGGTCGCCGACCTGATCGGCGTCCACACGGGCGACTTCCTCATCACCGAGGCCGGGTTCGGCGCCGACATGGGCGCGGAGCGGTTCTTCAACATCAAGTGCCGCGCGTCCGGCCTGCGGCCCGACGCGGCGGTCGTGGTCGCCACGGTCAGGGCGCTGAAGGCACACTCCGGCAAGTACAAGATCATTGCGGGACGGCCGCTGCCGGAGGACCTGCTCGCGGAGAACCCCGACGACGTGCTCGCGGGCGCCGCCAACCTGCGCAAGCAGATCGAGAACGTGCGGCTGCACGGCGTATCCCCGGTGGTGGCCATCAACGCGTTCCCCACCGACCACGCATCCGAGCACGACGCGATCCGCGAGGTCGCCGCGGCGGCCGGCGCCAGGTCCGCCGTGTGCACGCATTTCGCCGACGGCGGCCAGGGCGCGGCCGAGCTGGCCGAGGCCGTGGCGGAGGCAGCCGACGAGCCCACCGACTTCCGCTTCCTCTACCCGAGCGAGGCGAGCCTGAAGGAGAAGATCGAGACCATCGCGGCCCGCGTCTACGGCGCCGGCGGGGTGGAGTACTCGCCGGTGGCCACCAAGCAGCTCGCTACCTACGAGGCGGCCGGGTTCGGCACGCTGCCGGTGTGCGTCGCCAAGACGCACCTGTCCATCTCCTCCGACCCCACCCTCAAGGGTGCCCCGACGGGCTGGACGCTGCCAGTGCGGGAGGTCCGCGCCTCGGTCGGCGCCGGGTTCGTGTACCCGATCTGTGGCGACATGCGGACCATGCCGGGGCTTTCGGCGAGCCCGGCGGCCGCCCGGATCGATCTTGATGAGCACGGCGAGATCGTGGGCCTGTCGTAGTACGCGTGGCGGCGGCTTCGCGCCCCTTTCGCAGGCCAGGTCTCTGGCGTACTGTCGGCAACGTGTAGTGCAGGTAAACGGCGTCCACTGTCGTGGTTACCGATCACGCTGAGGGATCGGGGGCTGGGCGAGGGGGGACGAGGCCAACGAGCCGATCGCGAGGTGACCAGGCGATGACGATATCCGCGGACCGCCCGCGCCTGCTCCTGCCCGGGCTGCTGCCCGCGAACCCGCGGCTGGAGCGATCCCGGGTGCGTCCCGGGGCCGTCACCGCCATCGAGCTCGACGCGGGCGACGTGCTCACGGTCACCGACGCCGAAGGCCGGCAGCGGGGCGAGCTCACCGTGCTCGCCGACGGCACGGAAGACTACGCAGCGCTCGGGACGGCGGCCGACACCGCCGCGACGGTCCTGCGCATGATGGCCCTGCCCGGGCCCGGCAGCCCCGGCAGCCACGGCGGGCCGGGCGGGCCGGACCGGCCCGGTGACCCCGCGCCGGAGCAGGCGGAGGACGCCGCGGTCATCGGCCCGCTGGCGGCGGGGGGGCGGGGACCCGCGGGGGGGGGGGCCGGGGGGCTG
>Ga0081540_1001388_pt1 | contig 20999 bp, 16 predicted proteins | sample TabmetS2T1R1_FD_71024 | JGI IMG/M metagenome (GOLD analysis project Ga0081540, IMG submission 71024) | Tabebuia heterophylla rhizosphere microbial communities from the University of Puerto Rico - S2T1R1 | ecosystem: Host-associated > Plants > Roots > Rhizosphere ... | reverse complement strand
GAGAGGGAGGGAACTGAGGCGAAGGCGAGGGAGCGGTGAGCCGCCGCGCTGAGCCATCCATCGGCAATGCAAAGCTTCAGCCAGACTGCGGCGAACACCACCGGCCGAATTCGGCCTATACCCAGCCGACGCTTGACGGTATGAGACGCGCTCCTTTATACCCAAGAGAACGTGCGGCGGAGTAGCTCAGCTGGTTAGAGCGGCGGAATCATAATCCGTAGGTCGGGGGTTCAAGTCCCTCCTCCGCTACCATCGAACCGCATATCCTGTTCCTCCTCTGTTCATGGATCAAAGCACTTAACCGCCCCTCGATGTCGATGGCGGGACCGCCCCCCAAGATGCTGGAATGGTCAGCGCGAGCTTTCGCCGGGCTGACGATCGGCTTCATCATCGGCTGCATGATGGTCTGAGGCGGCACCGAAAACGCCAGAGGGAGTTTGCCAGGTAGATGGGGGGACCCGACGCTCTCCCTCCGGCTCCAGCCCGGAGGTGATCAACAATCCGGGGCAGCTGCTGCGCGTCCCATTGTGAAATCGCGCAGCCAGCTCAATAACAGCGAGCTTGTCACTTTTATTCATGTCGACGAAAATTATTTTACTGGCCGCCATAGCATCCCTGCTGGCTGGTTGCGCCGCGGAGCCTGCCCCCATGGGCAGCTGAGATCGTTCCGGAAGTCCTGGCCGCTGCGCCGCAGCACCGTCGAAATCGGCGTTCCCGTTCACCAGCATTTGACGCGCTTTCCCGCCATCAGCCGTCGTCATCGTCGCATTTATGTCAGGCGGGGGCCGTAAGCCGAACATGAAGGCCGACAGTTCCTGACGTTCAGATCGGGTTAATGCCGGCCTTGCTGTATTTGGAGCAACCGCAAGACGGTACTGAAAGGGAGAACTCAATGAAATCGCATCTGAAAATTGCAGGCCTGGCGCTTCTGATGTCTGCCGCGGCTCTGCCCTCGGCTTTCGCGCAAGACGGCAAATGGGAACGGCTTGGCTGCGAGGAGGTTGGCCGGCGCGCTGATTACGACGAGATCAAAGTTGGCCGGCGCGAGGGGCGTTTCACCGCCATTCGCCTGGAAGCCAAAGGCAACAGCATAAGCGTCCTTGATCTCAAGGTCGTTTACGCCAACGGCGCTCCGGACGACATTCCCGTCCGTTCCGAGATCAATGAAGGCGACAAGACCCGCCCGCTCGATCTGCGCGGCAGTGATCGCGCCATTTCCAGCATTCAGATCATTTCCAAGAAGGACTTCAAGGGACCGGGCCACGGCCGGGCCAGCGTCTGCGTCTACGGCAAGGAAGCTTAGGCTGGCAGCCACGCCGATCCGGCATTTTTATAGAACATCAGAGCCGGGCCATGACATGGCCTGGCTCATTCTTTCGAGCATTTATCTTTCGAGCATTTATAATGTGTCGTCGGCATCTCACACGGCGTCCCCCGCGCGCCGAGCGGCAATGACCGCCCGGCTTCGTTGGCTGCGAAACGCGTACACGCCTGTGACGCTCGACGGGCGGCGTGACACGAAAGCAGCCTACTCTCCCCGCGGATAGACCGCCTGCAAAGGATAGGTCGCCTGAAACTCCCAGCTCTCCTGTCAAACCGAACCGACATGCCTTGATGGCACAGCTCGGCGGCCGCCGGATGGAAGTATGGGTGTCACAGTGCCGCATAAAGGCGAAGATCGGTGCTCTCGCCCCTTCCAGATAAGTGGACAGCAGTCCGACACGAGCGACTTTTCTTTTCATTTCGCTTTTCCAAAATGCCGACCGAGTTTGATGCCAGGATGATGGAAGCGCGCCTCCGCCTTCCTTTGACGATCCGTCGGACGTGCCGATGGGCCTACATGCACCGAAGCATGTGCAGCGCAAGGCCCAGGCATCCGAACTCCCGCGGCGCTTGCGGCGGCTGCCTTCATGTTGGCCAGGATTGTCAGGCAGACGGGATCTTTGGCGCGGGATAGAAATTAGCGCCCGAAAGGGCTTGTCGCGAGCCTCTGGCCGGGCGTACCCTCTGTCGGAATGGCTGCGAGGCCGGATCTTGACCGATGGCGGCTGGGCTCCAACAAAGATTGAACCGGGTGTGCCGGATGAAAGAGAAAGAGCTCGATGAGGTCAAGCGGACGCTGCAACGCATTCAGCGCATTGCATCCGAGCCGATTGACGACACGCTCGTGGACGACGCCGCGGGCATAGAGCCGGGCGAGACTCGAACGAGCGATGGACGGTCCGAAACAGCAAAGCAGTTCGCCAACGACGCCTGGTATGGCCAGCGCCTGACGGCTATTGCCATCGCGGCGCTTGCGGTGGTCGGCGCCGCCGGCGCGGCCGTTTGGATGATGTACGGATCGAGGATCGAGCCGGGCTCTACGCCAGAGACAACCAGTGCACTCAGCACGGGCGAACAGCAGCGATCGGCAGCTCAAGTCCCGCAAGATGCGCCACTCGTCACCACCGACGCCCAGGCTCTTCTGGAAGCTGGTCGCGTGGTTGAAGCCCGCCGGGCGCTGGTCGATCTCCCCGTCAAATCACCTGAAGCGGCGCTTACGCTGGCGCGCTCCTACGATCCGAATTATCTCCGGCAGATTCCGAGCCCTGATGCCGCCGCCGACCCGGCCGAGGCAGAGCGCTGGTATCGGACCTGGCGCGATATTGCCAGCGAGCGAGGCCTCGTCCTCGAACCCGACCGGTTCGACCGCATCATCAAAGCGATGCGTTGAGCCGCACGCTGCCAGCGCCCCGGGCTTTGAATTGATATCCAAGCGCCTCGCTGATGCGTGATTAGTTTAGGTGGGGCATTGCAGGCAGCACAGCGGCTCCCTCTCGAAGAGCTCTGCGAAACTGGCATTAAGTTGCCTTCGATGCGCTGAAGATCGCGGATGCTACTCTCTTGCCACCAGCCTCATGGAGGAGAGGGCGGCGACAACCCCCTCATAGGCCCTGGCATCGTCTTCGAGGCGCCTGAGCCGATCTTCCAGACCTTTATGGCGGCCATCATAGGACGCATTATCACCAGCTTCGCCCCTGCTCAATTCTCTGATCAGCGTACGCCGCTGCTCAATAATGCGCTCGAGAGGGTGCAATGCATGGGCCTGGAAATGGTCGAGTATGAAGCGTGTGGTCCGCTCCAGCTCGTCTTGGGCGGCGTGGGCAAGTTTCTCAATGATAGTACCGAATTCGGCTTCGAGAAGATTCACATATTCCTGTTTGCTCTCTGGCGAGGTGAGCCTGTCCCATGAGGTTGCGTAAGCAAATCCGCCAAACTCCGTTGCAATCGGCTCGCCAAGTGCCGCGAGCGATGGCGAGCATCTGAGCGCCGGCAAATGAGGATATTCGATGTGAACGTCCAGTGCGGTTGCTGCTACGTCGATCTTCTCCGAGAGCTTGCGCTCAAGTGACTGGGTCACATCGCTGATATAGGGCACAACCTCCTGGAAAAGGCGCGAGAATTCGCTCTCGACCGCGCTACGCAGTTCGCTCACGAGTGAAGAGCGTGCAGCGATCGAGGGAGCGCCCCGCGGACTCTCCGGGAGCTTGCGAGAGGACAAAGTCAGCTTCAGCTTGGCTTGAAGGTTTGCAACCAGGTCCTGCTTCGTGTGCTCAATGACATCAGCGTATCGCGCCCGAACGTGAGTGATCGCCTCCCGAATCGACGACATCGCGGCCGCGGCTTCCTCGAGGCCTCTGAGGGGCTCGGCGTTATTGCCGGTCGCCGCGCCGTTATCGTTGGCATGCCTCGCTTGAAGCCTTCTCAGCAGTCTGATCTGCGCATCCACTTGGGCGGACCCGTTCTTCGCGAGCGCCAGCAGAGCGGAGGCCGCGTGCCGCAGGCTGCCAGCGATCGGCCCGGAGTGCATTACGTTGGAGACCGCAGCGGCAAGATCCGGAATAGCCGAACGCGTGAGGATGGCATCAGCAACCGCGGCCGCTTCCGCCGCCGGATCGGAGAGCCAGAAATTTCTGGCGCCGTCTTCGGTTATCGAGCGGGAAAAATTATGCAAGCGGGCCAGTTCCTGCTGCTTTCTGACATCCTGACCAAGGGCGACGGCAGCCCACTCGGCGCATCCCACAATGATGGGGATATCGGCATCGGGAAATTCGCGCTTGAGGAGGGTCCTGATGCGGCCGGCGATAACGTCGGCATGTCTCTCAAAATCTTCGATTTCGTCGATTTTATTGACAAAGATGATGAAGTTGTCTTTCCGCAGGCCATGAAGGATCCGGAGCAGATCCAGATCGGCATTGGACAGCGGCTGGCGAGCGGTCACGACGATCACAAAGACGTTCGCCCGCTCGAGATTCTGACGGGTTATCTCGTCGCGGACGAGAAAGGGGTCGTTGATGCCGGGCGTGTCGATGAGCACCGTCGGATAGAAGAAGCTCATCAGATCGAAGTAGATATGAGCTGCCTTCGTAATCGTCGAGAATTCGCCCGAGGCTGAGTCATCTCCTTCGTCCAGGGGCGATTCAGCGGCCACGTATTTCTGGAGAAGACCATCCCCCAGAGAGGCGAACGCGTGCTGCTTTCCGAGCAGCTCTGAAAAGCGCGGGCCAAGCCGGCGCTCCGCGGTTTCCTTCATGCTGCTCACCTGCTGATGGAGGCTCTGCCAGGGAAAGCTCGGGATGAACCGTTCCGTCAGCGCCCGCACCCGGCCGCTGCCTTCGGAAAGCTGTCGCCACTCCGCCTCCTCGAAGAATTCGAATACGGCACCGCTCGTCGGCTTCCCGGGGATACCGAAATAGAGATTGGTTACGACTGTCGTCCAGGGTGTGATCTCCGACGGCAGGAGATTGGGCGCGCCGATCAATGCGTTGATCAACGTGCTTTTTCCGGCATTCATCTGTCCAATGAACGCGATCTGGCAATATTGTGCTTCGGCCACCTCCAGCACACGGCGAATATATTCGGCGGTGGGTGCATCGGAAAGAAGAGCTAGGGTTTTGCCAACTTTCGCAATCGTCTCTTTCGCGATCCTCAGATCTTCCGAACCTTGAACTCGTTTGGAGAGTGATGGGCCGGTCTTTTCATTGCGACGAGCTGGCGCAGCACCGCGCCCAGGATCCGCCGTGGTTTGCCGGGATAACACGCTCTCGAACATGAGGGTGCGAACGTTGGGGGCGTAAATCCCGGCGCCGCCACCACTGGTAGACAATTCAATTTCCGGGAGGGGCGAACTTTCCTTGCGCTTGTGTCTTTCCGCGAATATCGAACCGAGAATCGCCGAAATACCTCTCCGCATAGCAGGAACGCTCCCAACGAAGCCTAGCAATTGTGTAATTCAGAAAGGCAAATTGGTTGCCTGAAAGCCCAAGGGCGTCTATGCATTCCCTCAGCGATCGTCTCGCAAACGTCGCCGCTTTGCCCTATTCGGTAAATAACAGTTTCCATAGTTTACATCCCGAACAAAACTTCCAACCACGGAAAAACTGTATCAAGCTTAACGTTCAGATCATTTTCCTTCGAACGTGTCTTGATCGGCACAGGATTATGCCAACTTCACTAGTCAAAGATGGGCCCAACCGCTGAAATTATCAGCACATCTTTTCAAGGCGGCGTGAACGCCTCCGGGCGCTTTGCAAGCGAACTTGGCAACCTGCGAAGGGAATTGGCTGCCACCGCCGGCGCTTCTTCCGCACTGGCGGCGACGGTCCGCGCCATGCGCCGGGCCGAAGCGGCTTTGCGCAGGCCGCTGCGGCTTGCGGTCGTCGGCGAGTCCAATTCCGGCAAATCGACGCTCACCAACCTGCTCCTGGGCGTTGCGGTTCTGCCGACATTGCAGGTCGCCAACACACGGGTGCCGACCCTGATCCGCTATGGGGAGACCCCCTCGACGATAGGCATGCTGAATGATGGTGGCATGCTTCCCCTGACCGTCAATAGCCATCCGCCGAGCACGCTGGTCAGCGTGCAGGTCGAGCTGCCGATTCCGCCATTGCAGGCCTGCGAGATTGTCGACTTCCCCGGTTTTTTTGATCCGCTGCTCGGGTATGACGACCTGGATCTGGCCGGGCATGGAATCGACGCGGCGGTCTGGTGCACATTCAGCACCCAAGCCTGGAAGGAGAGCGAACGTTCGGCCTGGCATCGGCTGCCGTCCAGCGCACGGAAACACGGCATCCTGGCGATCACCAATATGGATCGCCTGAAGGAGGATCAGGCGGCCAAAGTGGCGGCGCGTCTCGAGAAGGTCGCGCGCCCGGACTTCAAAGACTTCGCCTTTCTCTCCGCGATGGAAGCACAGGTGGCGTTCAACGGTGATGGCATCGTCACCGACTGGGAAGCCTGGCAACGAAGTGGCGCTGCCGGGCTTCATCAGGTCGTTGGACGGTTGTTGCACGACCTGCGCCACGATCGCCTGCGCAAAGTGCAAGCCATCACGAGCAGAATGACTGCCAATGCGCTTCAACGCCTCTCGACGTGACAGCCGCTGGCGGTCAATGCGCGGTCGCGGAGCGATTGAGGGTGACAAGATGCCTCATGATAATCTGGGAATACACTTCCTCTGATTTCAGCTTGGCTATGCCCTTGTTCAGCGCGCCAAGTAGCTCTTCGGCCCTCGGCGAATCCTTGGCGATGACAATGCGGACTTCCTGAGCCGAGCCCGCATTCTCGACGACGCGGAACGCTTGGGACAGGCCGAGATCGGCGATGGCGCGCTTGCCCTCCAACTCATTGACCAGCAGCGCATCGGCATCGCCTCGCCCGACAAGGTTGAGGCAGTCGATCATCGAGGCCGGCCGCGCGAGCTTCAGCCTGCCGTCCTGGATCATCCGGGCCACCTTTTCGGTGGGAGGTGCAAGATCGCGATTGGCTGGCACACAGAGCGTACGCCCGCTCAACCGCTCCTCGGAGCTCGGATCGAAATCGCCATCGGACCGCGTGAAGAACACGATCAGCGCCTTGAAAATCGGCTCGGACGCCAGAGCGCCATCGCAGAGGGCAGCCGACTCGCCGGTAAGAAGCGCAGGATCATCGCAAGTCGGTTTCGACCACGGTAAAGCCAGATCGGCCCGCTTCTCCACCAGCACGCCATGCGCCTGGGTTGCCCGGTCCTTGTCCCACAGAACCTCGACATTGGCCGCCTGAGGCCAGTCCGACCGCTCGAGAGCCGCCACGGTCAGTTCGGTCAGAAGGCCGCCGCTGCTCGAATGTTGATCGGTGAGTGGCGGCTGCGGCACGATCGAGAGCCTCAGCCTTGACTCCCCGCTCCGATCCTCGCTCCTATCCTCGAGGCTTGATACGAATGAGGGCGTCGCCGCTGCAGGCGTTGCGGCGGGCGGCGGGGCAGGTACGGATTTGGCCGCTGTCACCGCATAGGGGAACTGTCGCCAGCCGAGCACCGGCGCGCGCGGATCGGTTTCATTCCAAATCGACGACGGCCTTTTGCTGCGCAGCCCCGGAACAGCTGCAAAGAGGCCGTCAACGAAAGCGCTCACGTCCGCATAACGGCCGTGCTGCTGCACCCAGTTGAATGAGGCCAGAACGGTGTCGGTCTCAATCGTTGCGACGGCCTCCTGGCTCGACTGATCTCCCAGTTCCCCGGGCTGGATCTGAGCAAAGCGGTAGAATTTTGAAAGTGCGCCGTTCATAGGGAGCGCAATCGGGCGCAGGTCCGCTGAGCGTGCGATGGCCGCAGGCAGCCGTTTTGCATCGCTCTTGAAGAGAAAGATCGCCGCAGCCTCGCGAAGCTTGTCCTCAGCGCTGGCATCTTGAACAGACGTGATCTCGGCCCTCACCCCGAGCGATGCGAACACGGTGCGCGCTGTCTGGCCTGTGATGGTATCAGGGCCGAAAACGACGATCTTTTTCCCGGCAAGCTGCTGCACGGCGCCAATATCGTCGCGGGCAAGCAAGACAGCCTTCTGGGTGCGAAGCCGCGTTACATAGCGAAGCTTTTCGTTGGCTTCAGGATAAGTCTTGGTGACGTCGCCCGAGGCCAGGACGTCGCTGTTGAGGATCGCAAAATCTGCCCCCCGAAAGCGCAGGAGGTCGCGCACATTGGCCGCGCCGGCATTGCCCATGATGGACAAGAGGCGCACCTTGCCTGACTTTTCAAGCTCAGCGGATAGTTCGGCCAGCGCCTTCGAAATCACGCCATCCGGATAAGCCAGGCCATCGGTGAAAATCGTGACCGAGCCGGTTGGCGGCGTTTGCGCCCACGCGGGACTTCGTATGATCACGGATACGCCAAAGAAGCCTAATGCCAAGATGGCCGCAGCGAGCCGAACGCTTCCTCTCATCAGACCTGTCCTCGTACGCGACACTACCGATGGCACTATGCGGTCTATGCGCAAACACCCGGGCTCATTCAAGCTCTTTCTTTGCAGTATTCAAGGACTTTTTTGTTTCCAAGCACAGCTTGATTTACATAATCACCCATGTGTTTGCTTCGCGGCATGTTAAGATGGCAGGGTTAATTCATTGTTCTCGTGCGATTTCAGTTGCAGGTTTTGCCGATGCAATCTGCGGGGAAACAGATTTGACGAAAAGAAGGATTCGAGCCGTCAATCACCAGAAAATTGCCCCTGCCCTTGGCTGGCCAAATCACTCGGTCAATCCGTCAAGTACGGAAATTCCTTTAATTTCAGTCGCAACCACTGGATGAGACGCTATAGACGGCTCACGCCTGATGAATACCCACGTAGTTACAAATCCATCGCTTACGCAAAGTTCACTTTACGGCTGCCTTCTATTTGCCATAATTTGCTTATTTACAATAAAAAAAACAGAAAATTCCGAAAAATTCAACCGCGAGTTGGCGATTTCGGAAAACAAAGCACAAGCAAATTCGAATCCTAACCTGAAGCGCAAGTCTAACCGACATATGGCTGGCAAAACGAGCGCTGAATTACTCGGCAATCTAAGATAACACATCGAATTCTGGCGCCGCTGCTTTCAGATGTGCCGGAACATTTGAGCTTTGATTATTTGGGCCGCTAGAGATTGGCAGACCCCAGATGGGGAGAGGCGACGGACCATGATGGCAAGATCACGGGCAAGGGCGGCCGGGTTGTTCGTGGTTGCGACGACCCTTGCCGCGCTCCTCGCACCAACCGGGTCGCCGGCACAGACCTGCGGCAAGGACTATGTGCTCAAGCAGGGCGATACCCTCGCCGACATTGCTCGCACCGTCTACGGCAGTGCCAGCCAGTGGAGCATCATCTACTACGCCAATCAGGATCGGCTCGGCGATAACACCACGCTGCTGGTGCCGGGCCTTGCTATTAAAGTCCCCTGTATCGGATCGCAGGCAAAGCCTGCAACGCCGGCCGCGCCGCAGGTCGAAGCCGCTCTGCCCCCCGCTTCCGCAACCGAAACGGCGCCGTTCCAGCTTTCATCAATGCTGAGGCGCATTGATTTTCTCACGGCGGATGGCTATGCGCCCTTCACTGGTCGCAACCTGCCCGAGGGCGGCCTGCTGATCGATCTCCTGCAGTCCTCGATGAACCTCATCAAGGACCAGGCCAAGGGGGGCTTCGATTTTCAGATCTCCTGGGTGAACGACTGGGCGGCGCATCTCAACCCGCTGTTGATCACGCGCGCCCTCGATGCGGGCATTCCCTGGACGAAACCGGACTGCACCAATCCGGCATCACTCGACCGCTCAAGCCAGTATCGATGCCAGAAATTCTTCTTCTCCGATCCGTTTTACGAGAGCGTGACGGAGCTGTTTGTGCGGAACAATTCTGATTTTGTCTTTGAGAAGGACGAGCAAATCGCCGGCCGGACGCTCTGCCTGACGAAAGGTTGGTCCACATATGATCTCGACAAGGACGGACGTAACTGGGTGAAGAACGGCACCATCACCCTGATGCAGCCGCAGACCATCGAGGAGTGCTTCCGGCTGCTGGACGACGGAACAGCCGATGCGGTAGCGGTTGCCGAGCTGACAGGCCAGGCGGTAGCGGCGGCCATGGGCATGGCGGATCGGGTCCACGCCGCGAAGCGGCCCATCAACATCGAAACCATGCATGTGATCATCGCCAAGACCCATCCTCACGCGCGGACGGTGCTGTATTACGTCAACAGCTCGCTTGCCAAGCTCAAGGAGACGGGCGCCTACGACGCGATCGTCGCCAAACATCTGGAACAGTTCTGGAACAGCCAGGGACAGGGGCAGCCGCCACAGCCCCCGTCAACCGGCAGTGCTGCTCCCAGCCCCGTCTCTTCGAGTAAGAAGCCCGCACCCACATCGCAGTCGAAACCGGAACCGCCAAAACCGAATGCCGATGGTCGAAGGACCGCGCAACCGTGAATAGGCGGCCGTCCGCCGCGTTATCCGAGGCGGGCGCCGGACACCCAAGAGTATGAGGTGGCAAACCCGCTTCGGGTGAGCCACGAGGAGCCACTGCACAACCGGCTGGTCCTGTCCGGAGCGGCGGAGAAGAGTAATGAGGCTGTTTGCGTTTTTGCTGATTGCGATGTTGATCGCCGCTCCGCTGGCCAGAACCGCCCCTGCGGACCCAATCCTGCTGAGGGTATCGCTGCAGGATTCGATCGGTAATCCGCTCAATCAGAGCCTGGTCGAGTTCAAGAAAGAGGTGGAGGCGCGCACCAAAGGCGCTGTAACCATCAACATCTTCGACAACTCCCAGTTCTATAACGACTATCAGGTGCCCAATGCCGTTGGCTCCGGCGCCATCGAGATGGGGCTGGCTCCGCTCGGTCAATATGCCGGCGAAGTTCCCGCCGCCGGCGTGTTCCTGCAGCCGTTTCTGTTCAATTTCGATGAGATCATCCGCGCCGCCGCGCAACCCGGCGGCGAGATCCGTACGATCATCGACAATGAAATCCTGAGCCAGACCGGAGCGCGGGTGCTGTGGTGGCAGCGCTATGGTTCACCGGTCCTGCTGTCCAAGAACCAGCCCATGCTGGATCCGAACACCATGACCAACCAGAACATCCGCGCCTATGATGACCTGACCGCCGACATCATCAAACTATGCGGCGGCACCCCTCACGTCATCGCAGATTCCAAGCAGGCCGAGGCTTTTGACAGCAAACTGGTCGATGCGAACCTGACCAATATCTCCAGCGTGAAAGAGCAGGAGCTGTGGCGCAAAGCACAGTTCATCACGCGCACGCGGCTGTCGGAGATACTTTACGCGGTCATTGTCAACGAAGACATCTGGCAGACCCTCACCAAGGAGCAGCAGCAGATCCTCGCCGACGTGTCTGGCAAGGTGGAGAAGCGGATTTGGGATCACTTCACCCGGATCGAGGCTGATGCCTACGGCTTTGCCACCCAGAAGGGCATGAAGATCGCAGACCTCACCTCGAATGATCTCGTTGCCTGGCGGGTTTGCAGCTCTTCCATCCTGGAATCCTACATGGCCAAGGCGGGCGAGATCGGCGACCAGCTCATGGCGGCCTATGCACGATTGAGAGTGGCGCCGTGCTGTAACAAGGCAATAAACGCCAATGTCGATCATTGACATTTACTGCCACGCAAATTGGCAACGACTGAAGCACCTCAGCCTTTTACGGAGCACTTGCTTGTAAGATTTCTTCGTCGAAGTCTATTTGTGGAGGGTGAGATGAAACGCCGATGGGGAGCTGCATTTTTCATTTTCGCACTCGTGACCGCGGCAACCGGCGCGAAAGCTGGCGACACAACCGGCGTTACGAAAGACACCATCAAGATCGGCATGTTCGGCCCGCTGAGCGGATCCAACAGCTCGTTCGCCAAGGGTTTCTATGGCCCGGTTGCGATCTATAAGGATATCAATGATCGTGGCGGCATCAATGGGCGCAAACTCGAGCTTGTAATCGAGGATGACGCCTGCGATCCGGACAAGACGATTGCGGCTGTCCAGAAGCTCATCGATCAGGACAAGGTGTTCATGCTGCATGGTGGCTGGTGCAGTGCGGCCGTCATGAAGGCCCGCCCGGAAATCGAGAAGCGCACCAAAGTCCCGTATATGAACCTCGCGTCGGCATCGGCCGCGATTTCGACGCCGCTCGTGCGCAACATTTTCCAGCCCACGCCAACGTCCAAGACGATCGGCGAGACGTTGGTGACGTTCGCCCTCACAAAGCCCGGCGCCAAGAAGATTGCGCTCGTCACCCAGCCTGACGAAGGGCCGAACTCTAAAATCCGCGAGGCACTCGCCAAGCTGAAATCGATGGGCATCGAGCCCGTCGAGTCCATCACGCTTGCCAAAGGCGCAACCGACACCTCCGCCCAGGTGAGGCAGCTCAAGGGCAAGGCGCCGGACGTGGTGCTCGTCAGCCTTTATCCGGCGGAAATTGCCGCTCTGCTGCGCGATGCCTATAAGGAAGGTCTGAAGACCACCTTCGTTTCTACCGAAAGCTCGTCTTTCGAGGAAACTGACAAGCGGATCGGCATCCCCGAGGCCATGAAGGACGTGTATTTCTTCTACCCGTTCACGGACCTGCTCACCTCTCCAAAGCTGTCCAAATATGCCAGGATCGCCACGAAATATTATCCGAACGAAGTTCTGGATATGATGACATTTCAGGGCATGACCGGCGCTCTGGCGGTAGCGGAGACGCTGAAGCGCCTTGGCCGGGATGTCAGCCGCGAGCGTTTCCTCAAAGAGATCGAAAAGCTCAGCAATTTCGATGGTGGCATTCAGCCACCGCTGACCTTCAGCCCGACGCAGCACGCTGGCGCCCAATCCGGGAACATGCTGACCAAGAAGGGCATGCGGCTCGTCGTGGTATCGAGATATCAGCCGATTGCAAACACCAAGTCGGCATCGCAGTAAAACTCGGCCCAAGCATGCGCATGCCTCGTTGCGGGGGCATCCGAACGCCAAGGCAATCCACTCGCGGACACCATGGCCGTGGAGTGGATTGCTTGTCTCTGCTTTCGCAACCATCGCAACGATGTCAGACGGCTAGAACGCACTGCGCAGCTTCCGCTTACCCCGATCTCGCGCTAGGCTGAGACGGGAGTGAGAGAGGGGGCACCAGCTTTGCAAAAAATACTTGCCAATTGCCGTGCCCTTCTCGGTGAGAACCACACTCTCAGCGAGCCGCTCGACATCGTGATCGAAGGCCGGATGATCGCCGATATCCGGCCACACGGCATTGCGCGGGCCGACGGCGAGACCATCGATATGAGCCGCAGGCTCATTGCGCCGGGTCTGATCAATGGACATCACCACAGCCACGAAGGCTATTACAAGGGCCGCAAGGACAACCTGCCGCTCGAGCTTTGGATGAACTATGTGCGGCCGCTAAGGCCCATCGATCTCACCCCTCGCGACGTCTATCTGCGCACCATGATCGGTGCGATCGAAGCGATCAAAAGCGGCACCACCACCATCTGCGACGACCTGAATGTGAGCCCGCGGCTTCGTCCCGACTACGTCGAAGCTGCCTTTCAGGCCTATGCCGACATCGGCATTCGCGCCTATGTCGGCATCTCATTGTTCGACAAGCCGTTCTTTCGGGCCCTCCCCTTCGTGGATGAAGAGTTCCCGCCCGAACTTCTCGCTGAACTGGACGCCGTGCCGGTCACCTCGCCAGACGTACTGCTCAGCTTTGCAGCGAACCTCGCCCGGACCCGTCATCCGCAAACGGCCCGCGTGGCCTATATGGCCACGCCTTCAGCGCCCCAGCGTTGCACGGAGGATTTTCTGCGCCTCGTACGCATGCTTGCCGATGATTTCGATCTGCCGGTGATGATCCATGTGCAGGAAACCCGGCTCCAGGTCGTGACCGGTGGGCTCTGGTACGGCTCGACGATGGTGGAGTATCTGCACCGCCTCGGTTTCCTGAAGCCCAAGACGCAGATCATTCACGGCGTATGGCTGAGCCCCGGAGAGATCGGCATCCTTAGGAAGACAGGAGCGTCGGTGCAGTACAACCCCTCATCCAATCTGAAGCTCGGGTCTGGCGTCGCACCGGTCCGCGCGCTGCTCGATGCAGGGGTGAATGTCAGCATGGGAACCGATGGCTGCGGCTCCATCGACAGCGTGGACATGCAGAATGTGTTGTGCGATGGCGCGCTGGTGCAGAAGCTGCGCGGCGACTATCCGACCTGGACCGGCGCAAAGGAGACATTGCGTGCCGCCACATTCGGCGGCGCAAAGGCCTTAGGGCGCGAGCGGGAACTGGGCATGGTGGAAAAGGGGCGCATTGCCGATCTCGTCGCCTATCGCCTGGACAGCATCGCCTTTACGCCGCTCAATGATGCGGTCAACCAACTCGTGTACGGCGCGACAAAGGCCGATATCGACATGGTCATGGTCGACGGCGAAGTGATCCAGAGCGATGGTCACCTTACGCGCGTCGACGAGGACAAGCTGATCGCCGAAATCCACGGTGTGCACGACCGCATCGCCGGTGACTTAGCCGCCTCCGACCAGGATATGGGCCGGCTCGCGGCTCCTTACGAGCGGATCTATCATCGCTGCCGGCGGATGCCGATCCCCGCAGAGACTTACCCCGCGCGGTTGAGTGAATAGGGGTAGGCGAGCAGCCATTATTGCGAAACAGCACGCGGGGTGCGGTCCCGCTAGACGGTCAGCTCCGAGGCAGGTGCTGGGGTGGGCACGTCCCTGATGGTGCGCATATCCTCGCCTCGATGACATGCCACCTGAACACCGTCGAGAGGACGCAGCACCGGCCGCTCCGTCCTGCATCGATCTATGGCGAGGAAACAGCGTGGATGAAAAGGGCAGCCCGACGGGGCATTTGCCGGATCGGGCGTTTCGCCCTTCACGGCGCGGTGCGTCTTCCCCGTCGACGCGATGTCAGGCACGGCATCAACCAGCAGCCGGGTATAGGGATGGCGCGGGCGCAACAGGAGATGGACCGTCGGGCCCACTTCCACGAGCCGGCCAAGATAGAGCACGCCCGTCGTGTTCGCCATGTTCGAAACGACGGCGAGATTATGGGAGATGAACAGATAGGTGAGCCCGAGACGCTCCTGCAGGTCGCGCATGAGATTGAGGATCTGGGCTTGGACCGACACGTCGAGCGCCGAAGTCGGCTCATCGGCGATGATCAGCGCCGGCTCGATTGAAAGGGCGCGCGCAATGGAAATCCGCTGCCGCTGGCCGCCTGAGAATTGATGCGGGAATTTTCGGCCGTCGCCGGGCGTGAGCCCCACGAGTTCGAGCATCTGGGCGACGCGTTCGCGCACCGCGCGGCGGCTGTTTCCGATGCGGTGCGTGCGGAGGGGTTCCGCTATGCTGTCGAATGCCCGCCAGCGCGGGTTGAGGCTCGCATAGGGGTCCTGGAAGATCATCTGCAGATTCCGGCGGATGCGCATGGCATCTTTGCCGGTTGGCGCGCTGGCCAGGTCGTGCCCCATGATCATGATGCGGCCAGCTGATGGCGCGAGCACGCCGGCGATGCAGCGTGCAATCGTGGACTTGCCAGCGCCGGACTCGCCGATCAGCGCAAAAGTCTCGCCGCGCGGGATGCTGAAAGTTACGTCCGTAACCGCATTGACGACCCGAGTGCGTCTGGCGACGAGCCGACCAAGGAGGCTTTGTTCCCCGGCAAACGCCTTTGTCAGGTCTTCGACTTTCAGAACGGCTTCCAGGCGATCAAGCATCCTGGAGCGTCTCCTTCATCGGGATGGCCGATGGATCGAGAAGCCAGCAGGCGGCCTGGCTGCGCTTATGTGTGATCAGCGGTGGCTGATCATGCGGACAACGCGGTATGGCAACCGGGCAGCGCGGATGAAATGCACACCCACTCGGCCGAGCCGCAGGTGAGGGCATCGTGCCCTCGATCTGAAAAAGACGGTGGACTGGCCGGTTCACGCGTGGGATCGAAGCGATGAGACCCTTGGTATAGGGATGCTGTGGCGATTGCAGGACATCCGACGTCGGGCCGATTTCAGCAAGTCGCCCTGCATAGAGTACTGCGATTCGATCTGCCGTTTCCGCGATCAGTCCCATGTCGTGAGTTACGAACATGACGGCCGTACCGCGCTCGGAGGCCATTCTTTTCAGGAGAGCGACGATCTGGGCTTGCAGCGAGACATCGAGCGCGGTGGTCGGTTCATCGGCGATGATCAGCCTCGGCTCGCAGGCGAAGGCCAGAGCCAGCACCACACGCTGGCGCATTCCGCCGGAAAGCTGATGTGGATAGGAGGACAGTCGCTCGCGCGGTCCGGGAATACCCACCTCGGCGAGAAGCTGCGCGGCACGATCCTCGGCTTTCCGCCGCCCAAGACGATGATGCGCGATGATGGTCTCAGTGAGCTGCCTGCCGATGGTCATGATTGGATCGAGGCTTGTCATCGAGTCCTGGAACACGGCCGCAATGGCTTTGCCGCGCAAGGCGTCGAACTCGCCCGGTGGCAGCGTGTCGATGCGGCCCCCGTCGAAGACGATCCTGCCACCCGACTGGGCAAGCGGCGGATCGAGAAGGCCGAGGATGGCCATGCCGGTCAGCGATTTGCCCGCACCTGACTCGCCGACCACGCCAAGTATCTCGCCCGCCTGCACATCGAAGGACAGATCGTCGATGACCGAGACATCACCATGCCGCGTGCTCAGACGGATGCTCAAGTGTTGGACCGAGAGGAGTGCCATCACAGCGTCCGCATTGTCGGGTTAAGGCGGTCGCGAAGCCAGTCGCCCAGCAGATTGATGGACAAAGCAACGGTGATCAGCAGGCCGCCCGGCAGGATCGACATCCACCAGTCGCCCGAGAACAGAAACTCGTTGCCAATCCGAACCAGCGTTCCGAGCGAGGGCTGCGTTGGCGGCACACCCACGCCAAGAAAGCTGAGCGTGGATTCGACGAGGATCGCAACAGCGAGATTGACGGTCGCGATCACCAGCACGGGCGCCATGACGTTCGGCAGGATGTGAGATGTGAGCATGCGCCGCGTGCCGACGCCGGTGATCTTCGCAGCCAGGATGTATTCCTTGCCCTTCTCCACCTGCACCTGAGCGCGGACCGTACGCGCAAATTGCACCCATAGCGAGGTGGAGATAGCAAGGATCACCGTAGGGATGGCAAGGAGGTCATGCTGCGAGCGTCCCAGCAAAGTGAGCGTTACGCCATCGATCAGCAGGGCGACCAGGATTGGCGGCAGGCTGAGCTGAATATCGGCGATGCGCATGATTAGGGCATCGGTGATACCGCCGAAATAGCCGCTGAACAGGCCCAGTGTGACACCGACCAATGCCGCAAGCGCGACGCTTCCGAAACCGACGGCCAGTGACGTTCTGAGGCCATACATCATGGCCGACAGAAGATCGCGGCCCTGCGGATCGGTGCCGAGAGAATAATAATCGCCGAACAGGCCGTGAGCTCCAGGCGGCAGACGCGCATCGGCGACGTTGGCGCTCCCGGGATCGAAGGCGTTGTAGGGGGCAAGAACCGGCGCCCCAATCGCCACAATGAACAGGCACAGGACGACGAGCGCCGACAGGACGGCGATATGCGACCGGAAGAGTTCGTGGGCAAGACCGTCCCGCAGGAGACGGCTCCAAAGCGACGGAGAGTGCCGGCTGATGTCCGTCATGCCACCCGCCCCCGATGTGATGCGACGCGAAGCCTCGGATCGATGATCGGTGAGAGAATATCCACGGTGAGGTTTAGAAGCGCGAAGACACCTGAGATCAGCACGAGATAGGCCGACAGCACCGGCACATCCGCGAACTGAATCGCCTGGATGATCAAGAGACCAAGACCCGGCCACTGAAACACCGTCTCCACGATAATCGAGAAGGCGAAAAGATTGCCGAACTGCAACGCGACGATCGTCATGACCGGAAGCAGAGCATTGCCAAGCGCATGCCGGTAGTAGACCTTTCGCCGGGGGACACCGCGAGCAATGGCAAATTTGATGAAGCTCGAACGCAGCACCTCGCTTACCTCGGCCCGTACCAGCCGCATGATCAGCGTCATCTGAAACAAGCCGAGCGTGAGGCTCGGCAGGATCAGCGCTTTGAGGCCGCCGATGGTCAGAAGTCCGGTCGTCCAACCGCCGAGATCGGTTACCTCGCCGCGCCCGAAAGCGGGAAGCCAGCCAAGCTGAACGGAGAAAATCAGGATGAGGATGATGCCGACCAGAAATGTGGGCAACGCCACGCCGATAACTGAGAGGGTCAAAAGGATGCGCGTCAGTGCGCTGCCTCTGTTGATCGCCGTCCACACTCCGAGCGGGATGCCAAGTCCGGCGGCCAGCAGCATGGCGCACAGACTCAGCTCCAGCGACGCCGGCGCCCGCTCGAGAAGGAGCTTCGCAACCGGCTCGCCATAGCGATAGGAAACACCCAGGTTCCCCGATAGGACGTCGCCCAGAAACCGCGCAAACTGCAACACCGCCGGGTCGTCGAGCCCCAGCGCGCGGCGCATATCTTCACGCTCGGCCAGGGTTGCCGCCTGGCCGACCATATTGTTCACCGGATCGCCGACATAGCGGATGATCACGAAGCTGATGAAACCCGTCACCAGCAACACGATCAACGCATGCACCAGCCGGCTAAGCAGAAACGCCACCGTGCACGCCTCCGCCCCCTGCTATTTCTCGACTGTCACCCATTTCAACTCTAGGACGTCGTCGGCCTTCTGGGTGAGCGCCACGCCCTTGCGTATGCCCCAGGCGAGCGATGCCTGGTGCAAGGGAATATGCGCGACATCGGCCTTTTCCATGGACAGCGCTTCCGAGATCAACGCCTGCCGCTTGGCAGCGTCGGCTTCGGTTTCGATCGCGTTCGTCAATTCGTCGATCTTGGGATTGGAGTAATTGCCGACGTTATAGGTGCCGCTTTTGCCGACAGGCGTGCACGTGGTTTCCTGAAGAGTCGAGTGTGCGTCATAGCTCAGCGGCTGCCAGCCGAGCAGCGAGAAGGTGGTATTGTGGGCAAGGATCTTCTCGAAATATTTGGTCCGTGTCTGCGCCAGCAGGTTCACCTTGATTCCAGCCCTGGCCAGCATGCCGACGACGGCCTGGCATATTTTCTCATCGTTGACGTAGCGGTCGTTCGGGCAGTCCATGCCCATCTCGAAGCCGTCCTTATAACCGGCCTCGGCCAGCAGTTTTTTCGATGCCTCCAGATCGAAGGGATAGCGCACGTCGAGTTTGGAGTCGTAGCCGGTAATGCCCGGCGCGATCATGATCCCGGCGATATGCGAGGTGCCGCCCATGATGCGGTCCTTGATCGCCTGGATATCGATGGCCTGATAGATCGCCTTGCGGACCCGCACATCCTTCAGCGGGTTCTTGCCCGTGACGTTGCTCTCCAGGAGTTCATCGCGCTTCTGGTCCATATTCAGGAAAATGGTCCGGAGCTCGGTGCCCTGCAGCACATCGAACTTGCCGCCGGATCTGATGCGTTCGACATCCTGCTGCGGCACCGGATAAACCATGTCCAGCTCACCGGAGAGCAGCGCGGCAACACGCGTCGCATCCGCCTGGATCGGGGTGAAGATCACCTCGGTGAGATTGTGCTCCTTCTTGCCCCACCAGCCTTCATGCGGCTCGAACACGGTGCGCACCCCCGCCTGGCGCGACTTGACCTTGAACGGGCCGGTGCCATTGGCATTGGTCGAGGCGAAATTCTCCACCTTGGCTTTGACGCTGGCGGGCTTGTCCGCTCCATTCGCGGTCGTCCAGGCCTTGCTCATCATGTAGGTGGAAGTGATCTGGTAGGGGAGGATCGGATTGGGCTTCTCCAGAATCAAATCGACGGTGAGATCGTCGATCTTCTTGACCTCCTTCACCGAGTTGACGGTGTAGCCCATGTCAGAGCCTTCCATCTTCGCGCGGGTCACGGTGAACACCACATCATCTGCGGTGAATGGCTCTCCACCCTGGAATTTGACATTGGGACGAAGCGTGAAGCGCCAGGTCAGTGGGTCGGGCTGCTCCCATTTGGTGGCGAGCGCCGGGATCAGTTCCAGCTTCTTGCCACGCCCGACAAGAGGTTCGTAAATCTGGCCGAGCCAGGAGAGAGTGAAGGTTTCCGCGATAGCTTGTGGATCGAGAGAGGCGGGATCTATTCTGAACGCGTAGCGAAAAGTTTCTGCCTGTACATTCAACGTCAAAACGCAAACAAGGAGACCTGTCCCGAGGCTAAGCCGTCGAAGCATAAGAGCGTCCTTCGCGATGTGAGTTATGTCGAGTTTATGTAAAATGTTTAGCATTTTTGGGTGTCAAGTAGAAGACGCAATGCGTGCGCAACTGTTTTTGCCGCTCCAAAGCGCAACCGTTGCTGGCGTGCCGATGTGAGAGCGGCCAGACCGGGATCGATTGACGTGGTATAGGAATTGTTGGGAGATCAGAGGCTGCCGGATCGGGATGGCAACATCACCGGACAAGCTTTTAAATCGCACGCGACCGGGGGATTCATGCTGATTGCCGCGCCGGCACGCTGGGGCTTATTGGTTTGTGCCCTTACCGTCTTGCTTGGCCCTGCGGCGTGGAGCGCCGAGCAGCCGCAATCCGCAGCTCCGGCGGCGGCACCCGTGCCGGAGCGGAATCCCTCCCCCCGGCCGAAAACGGCGCAAGAGGCAGCTTACTTCATCAGGCTTGAGGACTATCGCCGCCAGCGCAGGGCCTATGAGAAGGAGGCGAATGCCTATTGGGATCTGATCGCCGAAAAGCGGCAGCTGCGCCGCCAGCGGCGGAGCGAAGGTCATGGCATCGGGCTTGAGCACTACGTTCTCGATCAGCCACCAATCTATCGCGGACCGTCCGAGCCGGTGCCGCCACCGTCGCTCGTCAAGCAGCGCCCGCCAGTAGAGCCTGGTCAGCCGCCCCTTCCGGTTCCCGTCCTTGCAGATTTCCTGGAACAGGCCAAAGCCCATTTCGGCTTTGCGCCTGAAACACCCGCCGGCGAAACCGACTTCAAGCGGGCTTATGCGCAGGCGGCGGTGAAGGCCGGCATCGCCAAGGACCAGGCGGTGCGCATCTATGGTTTCGAAGCGAGCGGCAATGGGCGCTATGATGTGCAGGCAGGGCTCGAGGCATCAGGGCCGAAACGGCGCGCCATCTCCACCGCCCTTGGCTATAACCAGCTGCTGGTGACAAACACGCTCAGCATTCTGGCCGAGCATGG
>Ga0081540_1001387_pt1 | contig 21004 bp, 18 predicted proteins | sample TabmetS2T1R1_FD_71024 | JGI IMG/M metagenome (GOLD analysis project Ga0081540, IMG submission 71024) | Tabebuia heterophylla rhizosphere microbial communities from the University of Puerto Rico - S2T1R1 | ecosystem: Host-associated > Plants > Roots > Rhizosphere ... | reverse complement strand
GAGCGCCTCGTCGTAGGAGTTGGTGTGCAGCGACTGCGTGCCGCCGAGGACGCCGGCCAGCGCGTCGATCGCCGTGCGCACGATGTTGTTCAGGGGCTGCTGGGCGGTGAGCGAGACGCCGGCGGTCTGGGTGTGGAAGCGCATCAGCCACGAGCGCGGGTTCTTGGCCCCGAACGTGTCGCGCAGCTCGCGCGCCCAGATGCGGCGCGCGGCGCGGTACTTGGCGATCTCCTCGAAGAAGTCGATCTGCGCGTTGAAGAAGAAGCTCAGGCGCGGGGCGAAGTCGTCGACGTCGAGGCCGCGGTCGACGGCCTGTTGCACGTAGGTCAGGCCGTCCTTGAGCGTGAAGGCGAGCTCCTGCGCGGCGGTCGATCCCGCCTCGCGGATGTGGTAGCCGCTGATCGAGACCGGATGCCAGCGCGGCATGTGGCCCGAGCACCACTCGATCATGTCGCCCAGCAGGCGCATCGCCGGGTCGATCGGGAAGCACCACTCCTTCTGGGCGATGTACTCCTTGAGGATGTCCGCCTGGATCGTCCCGCTGAGCTGGTCGGCCGGGACGTCCTGCTCCTCGGCGGCGACGACGTAGAAGGCGAGCATGATCGCCGCCGGCGCGTTGATCGTCATCGACACGCTGACGTCGCCGAGCGGGATGCCGCGGAACAGCGTGGCCATGTCGTCGAGGCTGTCGACGGCGACCCCCTCGCGCCCGACCTCGCCCAGCGACCGCGGGTGGTCGGAGTCGTGGCCCATGAGCGAGGGCATGTCGAACGCGGTCGACAGGCCCGTCTGCCCGTGGTCGAGCAGGTAGCGGAAGCGCTCGTTGGTCTCCTCTGCGGTGCCGAAGCCGGCGAACTGGCGCATCGTCCACAGCCGGCCGCGGTACATCGAGGGGTAGACGCCGCGGGTGAACGGATAGCCGCCGGGCAGCCCGATCTCGTCCTGCTGCGGCAGGTCGGCATCCGTGTAGAGAGGCTTGATGGGCAGGCCGCTCAGCGTCGTGAACGGCACGTCGCGCTCGCGCCCGAGCGCGTAGGCCTCGCGCCATTCGGCCTCGGTGGTCGGGACGGTGGGAGTCGTGGCAGCCATGAGCGGTCGTGAGATAGTCGGACTTCCTCGTATTTCCGGACCGGATGGTACGGCGTCGCGGGGCCCGCGTCGAGGACGCCGGACGCCTATGGCGCGAAGTCGCCCGCGTCCAGGCGCAGGTCGCGCAGGATCGAGGTCAGGCGTTCGAGCTCGCGCGGCTCGAGCGAGGCGATCCCGAAGCACTCGCCGTTGAGCACCTCGGTCGCCGCCCTGGCCCGCTCGCGGCCCGCGTCGGTGATCTCTGCCAGCGTGGCGCGGCGGTCCTCGCTGTGCGGCACGCGCCGCACGAGCCCGTCGGCCTCGAGCTTGTCGATGATGTTGGTCACCGAGGTCCGGTGGACCTGCAGGCGCTCGCCGATCTTGCCCAGCGGCAGCGCTCCGGTGCGGGTGAACGACAGCAGCATGAGCGCCTCGTAGCGCGGGAAGGTGAGGCCCAGCGGGCGCAGCATCTCGTTCAGCCGCGCCATCAGCACCTGCTGGGCGCGCATGATCGAGGTCACGGCGGCCATCGCGCGCGAGGGCTCGGCGTCCCACCGCGCCTCCCAGTGGCGCCGCGCCTCGGCGATCGGGTCCAGGCGGAGAGGCACGCTCAAGCCGTCGCGAGCGCGGGCGCGCCGTACCGCTCGCGCTCGATGCACGAGACGCAGTGCTCGCCGGCCTCGGCGCGCAGTACCTCGACGAAGGGCTCGGCGGCGGGCGCGCGGTAGCCCTCGGGAAGCAGCGCCACGACGCGCCGCGTCGGCCCGTCGGCGAGCGAGCGAAGGACGATGTCCTCGCGCACGCCGGCCACGGCGAGGCCGGGGATCAGGGTGACGCCGACGCCGGCCGCCACGAGCCCCTGCTTGCCCAGCCACTGCTCGGCGCCGAAGCGTATCCGCGGCTCGAAGCCGGCGATCGCGCAGGCGCGCTGCAACGGGCGCCCGCAGTCGGGCCGCTCGCCCTCGATCCACGTCTCCTCGCGCAGGTCGCGGACGCGCAGGCGCGCCTTGGCCGCCAGCGGATGGCCGATGGGCATCGCCACGAGCATGGGGTCCTCGACGAGCTCGACGGCATCGAGGTCCTCGAGCTCGTGCTCCGGCGGGTCGGTGGCCAGGGCGACGTCGAGCTCGCCGGCCCGCAGGCGCGGGATGAGCGAGGAGGAGACGCTCTCGGTCAGCGACAGCTCGATCTCGGGGTGCTCGCGCGAGAAGGCGGCGATCGCCTTCGGGACGACCGTCGCGTTGGCGGTCGAGAAGCTGCCGATGCGCAGCCGGCCCGCCTCGAGGCGGGCGACGGCGTCGATCTGGGTCTGAGCGGCAGCCATGCGGCCGAGGATCGCCTCGGTGTGGCCGAGCAGGATGCGGCCGGCCTCGGTGAGGCGGATCCCGCGGGGCATGCGCTGCAGCAGCTGGGTGCCGGCCTCGCGCTCCAGCGTGGCGATCTGCCGGCTCACCGCCGGCTGGGTGAAGGACAGGGCCTCGGCCGCCGCGGAGAACGAGCCCCGCTCGACGACCTCGCGGAAGACGCGCAGGCGCGTCGTGTCGAACATGCGCAGAGCGTATAGGAGCCAGTCGGAAAGATCATTTGCGGTAATGCCTGGGCAGGGCCACCATGGATGGCGTATGACGACCACCCCCCTGCACCCCACGCTCCTCTCCGCGCTGGTCACGGCCTTCGACGAGCCACGGCTCGTCGACCACCGCCCGCCCCGTCGCCCGCGTTCCCTCCGCGCGCGGCGGTGGCGGCGCGGCCCACGCTCGCTCTGACGTGGTGTGATGGGGCGATGGCGCCCCGCTCGCGCGACGCGATCGCTCCCGAGGCTCCCCGCCTGCCCCAGGAGCTCGAGCCCGCGACCATGGATCCCGCGGCGGTCGACAGCGGCGACGAGTGGCGCCGCGTCTGGCTGACCGACGTCGACGCGCCAGAGCTCTCGGTGCCGAGCCTGCGCTTCGAGGAGGCGCGGCTGGAGCGCGTCGACCTCGCCGGCGGCCGGCTGGCGCACCTCTCGCTGTCCGACGCCGAGCTCGAGAGCTGCAACCTCGCCAACGCCGACGTCCGCGGCGGCTCGGCCTGGCGCACCCGGATCGCGCGCTCGCGGCTGACCGGCGTCGCGTGGCACGAGGGCCTCATCCGCGACACCGTCCTGTGCGACTGCCGCGTCGACCTTTCCTCGTTCGGGGCCACCCGCCTGGACCAGGTCGTCTTCGAGCGCTGCCTGCTGATGCAGGTCGACTTCCAGGAGACGAGCCTGCGCCGCGTGCGCTTCGTCGACTGCGACCTGACCGAGGCCGATGTCGGCGACGCGCGGTTCGAGGCATGCGAGCTGCGCGGCTGCACGATCGACGGGATGCGCGGCGCCGAGCGCCTGCGCGGGATCGCGATGCCGTGGGAGGACATCGTCGCCTCGGTGGGCACCTTCGCCGCCGCCGTCGGCGTGACCGTCCTCGACGACCGCCCGGGCTGACGGTCGGACCTAGGACTCGCGAGCGGCCTCGCCGAGGAGCGCCCGCGCGATCACCAGGCGCTGGATCTCGCTCGTGCCCTCGTAGATCTCGGTGACCTTGGCGTCGCGGTAGTAGCGCTCGACGGGGAACTCCTTCGTGTAGCCGTAGCCGCCCAGCACCTGGATCGCCTCCCCCGTCCAGTGGCGCGCCACCCGCGAGGCGAAGAGCTTGGCCTGCGCGCCCTCGACCCCGTGCGGCAGCCCGGCCTCCTTCAGCCGCGCCGCGCGCCAGACAAGCGCCCGCGCCGCCTCGATCTCGGTCTGCATCTCGGCCAGCTTGTGCTGGATCTGCCCGAACCCGCCGATCGGCCGGCCGAACGCATTGCGCTCGCGCGCGTAGGCGGACGCGACGTCGAGCGCGGCCTGGGCGATCCCGACCGCCTGCGCGGCGATCCCGATCCGCCCCGCGTCGAGCGTCTGCAGGGCGATCCGCATGCCCGCGCCCGGCGTGCCGAGCCGCTCGCCCGGCGTCCCCTCGAAGCTCAGGTCCGCGGTCGAGGAGGAGTTCAGCCCGAGCTTGTCCTCCTCGCGCGTGACGCTGAACCCGCCGGCGCCGCGGCGCACGACGAACGCAGACGGCCGGTCCGGATCGCGCGCGAAGACGAGGAAGGTGTGGGCGTGCGAGCCGTTGGTGATCCACTGCTTGGAGCCGTGCAGGCGGCCGTCCTCATCGGCGCGCGTGCGCATCGCGCCGGCATCGGAGCCGGAGCCCGACTCGGTGAGGGCGAAGGCGGCGATCTCGTGCCCCTGAGCGAGCGCCGGGACGAGCCGGCCGATCTGCTCCTCGTCGCCGTGGGCCAGCAGCGGCAGCGTCCCCGCGCTCGTGTGGACCGCGACCGTCACCCCGACGCCGGCGTCGGCGCGCGAGAGCTCCTCGAGGACCAGCACGTAGGACAGGAAGTCGGCGCCCGCCCCGGCGTGGTCCTCGGGCACGCACACCCCCATCAACCCGAGCTCGCCGAGTTGGGCGAAGACCTCGCGGGGGAAGGTGTGCTCGCGGTCCCACTGCGGCGCGTCGGGCGCGATCTCCTCGTCGGCGAAGCGCCGGGCGAGGCCGCGGATCTCGCGCTGCTCGTCGGTGAGCTCGTGCAGGCTCATCGCCGGCGCACCGCCACCGTCCGCGCGCCCGTGCCGACGAGCGCGGCCAGCACGACGGCGGCGCCTGCCTTCAGGCGCCGCCCGAGCTGCTCGAAGCGCATGACCTCCCACCCCTCCGTGCGCGCGACGCGCGCGAGCTCCGCATCGGGATTGACCGCCACCGGATGCCCGACGGCCCGCAGCATCGGCAGGTCGGACTCCGAGTCCGAGTAGGCATAGGACTCCGAGAGGTCGATCCCCTCCGCGGCGGCGAGCTCGCGCACCGCTTGGGCCTTGCCGTCGCGATAGGTGAACGGCCCGGCGGCGCGGCCCGTGTAGCGCCCGTCGACGATCTCCGAGCGCGCGCCGACCGCCCCGTCGAAGCCGAGGACGTGGGCGAGCATCTCGGCCATCTCCTGCGACGCCGCGGTGCAGATGAAGACCCGCCGGCCGGCGTCCTGGTGGGCGTGGGCGACCGCGAGCATCTGCGGGTACAGCCGCGGCAGCACCCCGGCCAGCACCTTCGGCGCCAGCCGCTGCAGGTCGACGACCCGCCGCCCGGCGATCATCTCCCCCACCTCGCGGCGCACGCGATCGGTCGCGCTGTCGGTCGAGCCCTGCAGGCGGAACTTCACGTTCTGCCAGCCGTAGCGGACCATCCGCCGGCGGGTGAGCAGGCCGGCGCCGCGCGCAGCCCGCGCCCAATGCAACCCCGACGCACCCGCCATGAGCGTGCGGTCGAGGTCGAAGAACGCGGCGGCGTTCGTCACGCCCCGTTGCCGTGCACCCTCAGGATCACCGCGTCGCCCTGGCCGCCGCCGCTGCAGATGGCCGCGCAGCCCAGGCCGCCGCCACGCCGGCGCAGCTCGTGCACGAGGGCGCCGAGGATCCGGGCCCCCGAGGCGCCGATCGGATGGCCGAGGGCGACCGCGCCGCCGTTGACGTTGACGCGGTCCTCGTCGATGCCCAGCAGCCTGATCGAGTGAAGCGTCACCGACGCGAAGGCCTCGTTGATCTCCCACAGGTCGATGTCCTGCGCGCTCAGGCCGGCCTTGGCCAGGGCCTTCCGGGCCGCGCCCGCGGGCGTGGTCGCCAGGTAGGCGTAGTCGTTGGCCGACTGCGCGTGAGCGACGATCTCGGCCAGCACCTCCTTGCCGTTCGCGCTCGCCCACTCGTCGCTTGCGAGCACCAGCGCGCCGCCCCCGTCGTTGACGCCCGGCGAGTTGCCGGCGGTGTGCGAGCCCTCCTTGCCCACCAGGCCCGGCAGCTTGGCGAGCTGCTCGAGGGAGGTGTCGCGGCGCGGGCCCTCGTCGACCTCGACGACGGTGTCGCCCTTACGTCCGCGGACGGTCACGGCGACGATCTCCTCGGGCAGGCGCCCCTCGTCGGTCGCGGCGATCGCGCGCTCGTGCGAGCGCAGCGCCCAGCGGTCGAGGTCCGGGCGCGTGAGCTCGAGCTCGTCGCCGACCTCGGTGGCCTCGTCGAACATCTGGCGCCCGCTGAACGGGTTGGTCAGCCCGTCGCGAACCATGGCGTCGAGCGCCTTCGCGTCGCCCATGCGATAGCCGAAGCGCGCGCCGGGAAGCAGGTAGGGCGCCTGGGACATCGACTCCATCCCGCCGCCGACCCCGACCTCGACGTCGCCGGCGCGGATCGCCTGGTCGAGCAGCACCGAGGCGCGCAGGCCCGACGCGCAGACCTTGTTGATCGTCTCGCTGGAGACCTCCTTGGGGATCCCTGCCTTGACCTGCGCCTGGCGCGAGGGGATCTGGCCCTGGCCGGCCTGGAGGACCTGGCCCATGATCACGTGCTGGACCTGGTCGGGCGCGACGCCGGCGCGCTCGAGCGCGGCGCCGATGGCGTTGGCGCCGAGCTCGGTGGCATCCAGCGTCGAGAGGCCGCCGCCGAGCTTGCCGATGGGCGTGCGCGCGGAGCCGAGGATCACGGTCGTGGGCATGCCCTGATCCTAGTGGCGTAGGTTGCGCTGCCCATGCGCGCCTCCGCCAGCACCGACGCCCCGATCGCCCTCGATGCCGACACCGTCGCCATCGGCGTCTTCGAAGGCGAGGGGATCGCCCACGACCTCGAGGGCGGTCCGCTGCAGGCCCTGGTCGACTCGGGCGAGGCCCGCCCGGCCTTCAAGCACCTTGCGCTGCACCACGGCGCCGCCAGGCGCTGGCTGCTCGTCGGGCTCGGGCGCCGCGACGCCTTCGACGCCGAGCGCGCCCGCGTCGCCGCAGCGATCGCCCACGGGCGCGCGCGCGAGCTCGGCGCTCGCACGTTGTGCTGGGAGCTGCCCCACCACGTCGGGGACGAGGTCGCCGCGGCGCTGGTCGAGGGGACGGTCCTGGCCGGCTACCGCTTCGACCGCTACCGCGCGCGCCCCGACGACGAGCCGCCCCAGCTGGTGGAGGTCGTGGTCAGCGCCCACCACGACGTCGCCGACGCGGTCCAGCGGGGCGCGATCGGCGCGCGGGCCCAGAACCTCGCCCGCGAGCTCCAGGACACCCCGGCCAACGATCTCACCCCCATGGCGCTGGGCGAGCGCGCGCAGGAGCTCGCGGGCGTCGAGGTCGAGGTCCACGGCCGCGACTGGCTGGCCGAGCAGGGCATGAACGCCTTCCTCGCCGTCGCCCAGGGCTCCGACCACGAGCCGGCGATGATCGTCGCCCGCTACGAGCGCGGCGACGGGCCGCTGCTCGCGCTCGTCGGCAAGGCGGTCACCCACGACACCGGCGGGCTCTCGATCAAGCCGGCGGCCGGGATGCACGAGCAGAAGTTCGACATGTCCGGCGGCGCGGCGGTGCTCGGCGCACTGCAGGCGATCGCGGCGCTCGAGCTGCCGATCCGCGTGCTGGCCGTCCTCGGCTCGACCGAGAACACCATCGGCGGCTCGGCGATGAAGCCCGGCGACATCGTCCGCGCATCGAACGGGCTGACGATCGAGATCAACAACACCGATGCCGAGGGCCGGCTCGTGCTGTGCGACTGCCTGTCCTACGCGGTCGCCCAGGGCGCCGAGCGGATCGTCGACGTCGCCACGCTCACCGGCGGCGTGGTCACCGCGCTGGGCGCGACGTACGCGGGCATGTTCTCGACCGACGAGGACCTCGCCGCTTCAGTGACCGCCGCGGGCGAGGCGGCGGGCGAGCTCGTGTGGCGGCTGCCGCTGCACGCCGAGTACGACGAGCAGATGAAGGGCCGCTACGCCGACCTCACCAACTCCGACGGACGCAAGGCGCACCCGATCCAGGGCGCCTCGTTCCTCAAGCGCTTCGTCGGCGACGTGCCGTGGGCCCACATCGACATGGCGGGCACCGCCCACGACACCGGCCGGGCGTATGCGGCCAAGGGCGGCACCGGCTGGGGCGTCCGGCTGCTGCTGGAGCTCGCGCGGCTCTCGGCGGCCTAGAGCCCGCCCGGGTGGCGGGCGGTGAAGCCGGTCGTGTCGCGGCCGGTCGCCTGCCAGCGCGTGCCCGAGCCGTTGAGCGCGCCGGTGTCGAAGCGCAGCCCGGCGACCTCCATGAAGACGTGGCCCTCGTTGGCGTAGATCGTGATCCAGGTGCCCGCCCCGGCCGCGCCCCAGTGCGCCAGCTCGCCCGAGGTCAGCGGCGCGTCGAGCAGCCCCGCGCCCGCGAGCGCGAACGACACCGACCCCGAGCAGTCGTAGCCGACCGCCGACCACGAGCCGTGGCCGCCGCCCCACAGGTACGGAGTCTTGGCGATGACGTTCGCCGCGCGGATGACGTCGCGGACGACCGGCGGCGCGCCCTCGGGCGCGACCGCGCGCCCGTCGGGGAGGACGCGCGCCCTGGCGCCCACGGCGAGCTGGTCGTGCGACGCGAGCTCCTTGAGCTGGCGCAGCTCGCGGCGGATCTCGTCGTCGCCGATGGCACGGGCGCTGCTCGAGGACGTGGGCGTCGTGGCCTCGGGGGCGTCGGCGACGCCGGCCTCGGGCTCGACGACCTGCGGGTGCGAGCGCTCGGGCGCTGCGGGCGGGACCGAGGCCCGGGCCTGCGAGGAGCCGCCCAGCGTCTCGGGGTGCGCGACCGCGGTCACCGCCGCCGCGAGCGCGACGACGGCGAGCACGAGCGCACCCACGAGCACGCGCCGCAGCAAGGTCCGAATCCGCCGGAGCTCGCTTGCCAGGACGCTGCGCACGTCCGGCTGATCGGCTTGGCGCGGCAGCGCTTGAGCTTCGAGCGCGTCTCTCCCATCCCGCGGACGTTCACCGGCGAGGAGTTCGCCACGATGACCTACTCCGGCAGCGGCGACGTGACCGCCGCGCTGCAGGCGGTCGACGTGGTCGTGCCGATCGGCGACACCCCGCCGAACACGTCGACCAGCGGCTGCGAGGCGGCCGACTTCGCCGGCTTCACCCCCGGCAACGTCGCCCTCATGCAGCGCGGCACCTGCCCGTTCGGCGTCAAGGCAGCCAACGCGCAAGCCGCCGGCGCGACCGCCGCGATCATCTTCAACGAAGGCCAGCCCGCGACCCCGACGCAGCCCGACGACCGCACGGTCACGCTGCAGGGCACGCTTGGCGAGCCGGGCGTCGCCATTCCGGTGGTGGGCACGAGCTACGCCGTCGGCGCCGAGCTCACCGAGCAGACGCGCGCGGGCGCGGTGACCGTCCACGTCTCGACCGCGACGATCTCCGAGACGCGCACCACGCGCAACGTCATCGGCGACTACAAGGGCGGCGGCGACAAGACGCAGACGATCGTCGTCGGGTCGCACCTGGACTCGGTCACCGAGGGTCCGGGGATCAACGACAACGGGTCGGGCACCGCGACCGACCTCGAGACCGCGATCCAGGTCGCCAAGCTCGGGCTGAAGCCCAAGCGGGCGCTGCGCTTCGCCTTCTGGGGCGCCGAGGAGGTGGGCCTGCTGGGCTCGCAGCACTACGTCGACACCCTCGGGGATGCGGTCGGCGACATCTACGCCAACCTGAACTTCGACATGCTCGCCTCGCCGAACTACGTGCGGTTCGTCTACGACGGCGACAACTCCTCGTTCCCGGTCGGCCCGAACGTCGCCGCCGGCCCGGCCGGCTCGGGCCAGATCGAGAAGCTGTTCACCGACTACTTCGCCGGCCAGGGGCTGGCGACCGATCCGACGGCCTTCGACGGCCGCTCGGACTACGGCCCGTTCATCGGGGTCGGCATCCCCGCGGGCGGGCTGTTCAGCGGCGCCGAGGGCAAGAAGACCGCCGCGCAGGCGGCGACCTACGGCGGTGTCGCCGACCAGCCGTACGACGCCTGCTACCACCAGGCGTGCGACACCATCACCAACCTCAACACGAAGGCGATCAACGAGCTCGGCGACGGCGTCGTCCACGCGGCGTGGACGCTGGCCAAGTCGAAGTCCGGGCTGTTCGAGGACCAGAGCCTGCGCGCCCGCAAGGCCAAGGCGAAGGCCCTGAACGGCCGGACGCTGGCGGGCGATCAGGCGATGCGCTGATCGGTCAGGCCAACAGGCCCGAGCCGACCCAGTCCTCGCTGTCGCGAGCGCCTGGAGGGGCGAAGAAGTAGCCACCGCCGGTGGGCACCACGTAATCCACGAGGGGCTCACCGGCGAGGCGCTTCTGCACCGCCTCGAACTGGCGCTCGACGTCGGTCTGGAAGCAGCAGAAGACCAGGCCCATGTCGAGCTGGCCCGACATGTCCAGGCCGCGCGAGTAGTTGAACCCGCGACGCAGGATGCGCGACTGCTCGGTCTCGGGCGTGCGCGGGCGTGCGAGGCGGATGTGGGCGTCCATCGGGATGCGGTCGCCCTTCGGGTCGGTCCGGTAGTCGGGGTCGTCGTGCTCGCGGCGCTTGCCCAGCGGGGCGCCGGTCCCCTTGTCGCGGCCGATCATGAGCTCCTGCTCGGAGCGCGCGACGCGATCCCAGAACTCGACGCGGTTGCGGATGATCCGCACCACCTGGTAGGTCCCGCCGACCGCCCACGCGGGCTCGCCGCCATCACCGGCGACCCACACGACGCGGTCCATCTCGGCGGCGTCGGCGGTGGCGGGGTTGGCGGTGCCGTCCTTGAAGCCGAGCAGGTTGCGCGGCGAGCCCGACTCGCGCGGCTGGGGCAGGAAGCCCTCGATCTTCCACCGCCCTGCGAGCGCGCCGCGCGTGGCGCGCATCAGGTCGCGCAGGGCGTTGAGGAGCGTCTGCTCGCCGTTGGCGCACAGCTGCACCATCACGTCGCCGTGGCACTCCTCGGCGACGAGCGCGTCGTCGGGGAAGGTGGTCATCGGCTTGAGGTGGCGTGGCTTGCGCGCCGCCAGGCCGTAGCGGTCGTCGAAGAGCGAGGCGCCGAAGGCGATCGTCACCGTGAGGTCGTCGGGCACCGCCTTCGGGCCGAGGATGCCGGAGTCCGGCGTCGGGCCCTCGCCCGGCGCGCCGAGCAGCGCGTCGTAGCCGCGGGTCAGGCGCCGCGCGCGCTCGGACAGCGCCTGGAGGGCGGCGGCGAGGTCCGCGCGGCCGGGGGCGATCGAGTCGAAGGCGGCGAAGATCGCGTGCCGGGGCGAGGGCGTGAGGATCCCGGCCTGGTGGACGCCCTCGAACGCGATCGGTCGCGACGGCGCAGTCGTCGCCGACTGCGCCGAGGCGGCCTGCTCGCGCGGGCCGGCCACGCGATCGATCGCGGCGCCGGCGCCCAGCGCGGCGGCGCCGCCGAGGAAGGCCCGGCGCCTGACGCGGCCGCCCGCCGCGTCGCCGGGCATCACCCGCTCTCCCCGAACGGCCGCTGCGCCGGGCGTGCCGGGCGCGGGTCGATCAGCTCGGGCACGTAGGCCAGCTGCTCGGCGGCGCCGGCCGCCAGCCCGTCGACGAGCTCGCGATCGCGCTGGCTCAGCGCGTCCCAGCGCGGCAGCGTGCCGTCGCCGCGCTCCAGCTGCGTCAGCGCGGTCGACAGCCTCCGCAGCGCCCGGCGGGCCTGCGGCAGCGCGTTGCTGGCGTCGCGGCGCGAGATGAGCGGGGTCAGCGTGTCGAGAACGACGCGGGTGCCGTCGACCTCCGCGCGCAGCGCGACGAGCGCCGAGCCGCTCCAGGGGCTCGCCTGCCCCGAGAGCTGCAGGTGGATGCCGTCCTCGAGGATCTCGTGGGCGCGCAGGGAGTACTCGAGCGGGTCGATCTCGAGTGTCGCCATCTTCGCGCGCATGCGGGCCACCGCGCGGGCCAGGTCGGCCGCCGGGCGCGCGGCGTCGTGCGTCGAGCGGCGCTCCCACAGCGCCAGCTCGACGCGGTGCAGGCCGGTGAAGTCCTGGGAGTGCACGCCGCCCGGCAGCCCGTCCGGGCGCCCGTTGACCGCCGCGTCGAGGTCGCCGAACGCCCCGTACGCAGCGCCGATCGACTCGTAGGTCGCATCGGCGCGCATCCACGCGGCCCGAGCGCCCGACAGGTCGTCGCGGGCGATCGCCGCGCGCAACACGCCGACCTGGGCGCCGAGCGTCCCCAGCCGGCGGCGCACGTAGCGGCGGTAGTCGGCGATCGGGCGCCTGTAGTCGGCCGGCGTCACCCGCGCGACCACGCCCGGAGCCGTGCTGCGCTTCGAGTAGGGCTGGGCGGGCGGGTTCTCGGCCTTCTTCTGGCTGCCGCCGCCGCAGCCGGCCAGTGCCACCGCCAGCAGGACCGCCGCGCCAGGCGCGAGGCGCCTCAGCATCCGCCGCGCACGCTCCCCAGGGCGTTCAGCGGGTCCTCGGAGTACGTGCGGATCGTCGAGTCGTAGAGCTTGGCGCGCGCCGGCGACGCGCCGGCTGCGAAGCACTGGCCCGGCGTCAGCCGCACGGCGTACCTCGTCTGCTGTCGACGTCCCTCGACGCTCTTCCACTTCACCGCGCAGTTCCACATCCACACGCGCCCGCCGGTCGGCTGCGGCCCGCTCGAGGTGCAGCTCACCGCGTCGATCAGCCCGGTCGGCAGCGGCTGGCCGAGGTCCTTGGCGTCCTCGCTCTTCTGCGACATCACCGCCAGCCGGTACAGCCCCTTGCGAAACGCGTTGCCGAGCTGGCGCTCGAGGTCGGGGGCGCTGAGGTACCCGCCGCTCGGCTTGGCGACCTTCTGCGAGTCCGAAGACGCATGATCCCCCCCACCGCAGCCCGCGAGCACGGGCGCGGCGAGGAGGATCGCAACTGCTATGAGCCTGCGCACCGCCTAGTGCTTGCCAGTGGCGAGGATCTCGTAGGTGATGTTGGCCCCGTGCTGGCCCGTGATGAAGATCCGCCACGGGCTCCAGGCGCCGGCGTTCTTCGGCAGGTCGGAGCCGAGGATGCCGTCGGTCGAGGTCGAGCCGTCCGACACGTGGATGCCGGTCAGCTCGTTGTCACCGTCGTTGTGCGTCAGCGGCGTCGGCGGCGCCGGCTCCTTGATCGCGATGTCGCCGGTCGCCTCGGGATCGCGGCCCTGCGCCTCCAGGCGCTTGGCGTCGGCGTTGATCTTGTCCAGCGACTTGGTGATGTCGAACGACCAGAGGGAGTCCAGCGCGTTGAGCTGCTGGTGCAGCGTCTCGCCGCGGTCCTCGGTGAGCAGCACGGTGCTCTTGTCGAGGAAGGCGACGTTGTCGAACGACGCGTGGGTCTTGTCGCCGACGACGAGCGTCTTGACCGAGCCGGTGTCGGCGCCGGCCTTCGGCATGTCGAGGCGCAGCAGCGCGCCCCACGCGCCGCGCTCGGCGGCGCCGGGGTAGTTGCCGGCGTCGGCGTTCGTGTCACCGGTCTCGTCGAAGACGAAGGACTTGAAGCCGCTGCCCGGCACGAACTTGCCGTTCTCCGGGCGCTTCAGGGGCGTGCCCTTCTTGGCCTTGGCCAGGGCGTTCGCGTCGAACGCCGCCGTGCCGTCGACGTCGGTGTCGTGGATGGTGACCCAGGCGGCGTCGAGCTTCTGGCCCGAGTGCAGCGCCTTGATCGGGTCGCCGAGGGCGTCGTCGCGCACGGCCTGGGCGCCGTCGGTCGCCAGCGTGTGGAAGACGATCGGTGCGCCGTTGTAGGAGATCTGGAGGACCTGGAGCTTGCCGCTGCTCAGGTCGCCCGGCTTCTTGGGCACGAACCGGAAGATGAACGAGTTCGGCTGCTTGACGAGGGTCGCGGTGCCACCGTCGGTCACGCTCGCGCCACCGGTGTCCTCGACGAGCATCACGTTGCCGAGCTTGTCGTTGTGGACGCCCTCGTAGCCGGCCTTGCCCATCGAGCCGTCGTAGTTCTTGACCGCCGGCGCGCTCGTCCCGCTCCACTTCAGCGACTGGCCGAAGACGCCACCCACGCTGCCGGCCTCGGCGGTGAACAGCAGCTGGCCGGTGAACGGGTCGTAGGTCGACCCGTCGATCGAGCGCACGCCGCTGTCGGTGGCGTCGGACGCCAGCGGGTTGAGCAGCGTGACGCGGTGCGCCGGGTCCTTGACGTCGAGGTTGACCCGCGTGAAGTAGGCCCGGTTGTACGTCGCGCCGGAGGGCGTGAAGACCTCGTGGCCCTGGATCAGGAAGCGGTGGCCGTAGTCGTAGCCCCTCGTCGGCCCGCCGATGTCGCCCCTGACGACCAGGTACGTGTTCTGGTCGGGCTCGGTCTTGGTGGGCTGATGGTCGGTCTGCAGGGTCGAGTCGTCGAGGTAGCCGTAGCGGGTGAAGATCCCGGCCGGGTTCTCGAGGTTGTCGTTGCCGTTGACGACGCGCTCGAGCCTGAAGCCGTTGGCCATGACATTGGCCGGGCTGCCGGATCGAGGCTGTGCGTTCGGCACGCCGCTCACGATCTGAGCGACCGCGACTGCGGCGGCGATGAGGACGGCGGCGGCGGCCACCGCGCCGAGAGCGATCCTGCGCACGTTCCCTTCCCTCCTTTGAAGCGGACGCAGGATTCCTACCTTTCGACTGACACGGCTTCGGTTGCCGTCCTGTGAAGCGCGGGCAAGGCGACCCGTACGGGTAGGAGGCGGGCCTACCGTGACAGCTCCCCGATGCGCCTGCGCAGGAACCGGCGCTCGGGCTCGGTGCGGGCGAGGTCGAGGGCGCGCGCGTAGGCCGTACGCGCCTCTTCGTCGCGCGCCAGGCGGCGTAGGAGCTCCCCACGGGTGGAGTGCAGGTACCGGTAGTCGTCGAGCTGGTCGAGGCGCTCGACGATCTCGAGCGCCCGGCGCGGGTCGCCCGCCTGGGCGACGGCGACGGCGCGGTTGAGCTCGACCACCGGCGAGCCGGTGAGCGCGGACAGCTCGCCATAGAGCGCAGCGATCTGCTCCCAGTCGATCGGGTCCTGCGCCTGTAGCGTCGCGATCGCCGCCTGTAGGGCGTACGGGCCGCGCCCCGGCAGCGCGAAGGCGCGGTCGACGCGGGCGCGGGCCTCGGCGAGTTGCTCGGCATCCCACAGAGCGTGGTCCTGGTCCTCGAGCAGCACGAGCTCGTCGTCCGCGAAGCGCGCGGCGCGGCGCGCGTCGTGGGAGAGCATGAGCGCGAGCAGGCCGTGCACCTCGGACTCGTCGGGCATCAGCGCCGCGAGCACGCGGCCCAGCCGGATCGCCTCGGTGGCGAGGTCGACGCGCCCGCCGCCATAGCCCTCGTTGAAGATGAGGTAGACGACTGCGAGCACGGCGGCCAGGCGCTCGGGCAGCGCGTCGGCCTCGGGCACGGCGAACGGAATTCCCGCATCCCTGATCTTCGCCTTCGCGCGAGTCAGGCGGCGCTTCATCGTCTCGGGCGCCACCAGGAACGCGGCGGCGATCTGCTCGGTGCTCAGGCCGCCCAGCGCGCGCAGCGTCAGCGCGACCTGGGCGTCGGCCGCCAGCGCGGGGTGGCAGCAGGCGAAGACGAGCTCCAGTCGCTCGTCTGGGATAGCGGCCGGCTCTTGGATCTCGTGCTTCACCGGTTCGGGCGGGTCGAGCAGCCGCGTCTTTGCCGCCAGCGTGCGCTCGCGCCGGATGCGGTCGATCGCGCGATGGCGTGCCGTGGTGATCAGCCACGCGGCCGGGCTGTCGGGCGCCCCGTCGCGCGGCCAGCGCTCGGCGGCGATGCCGAAGGCCTCCTGGACGGCGTCCTCGGCGAGGTCGAAGTCGCCGAGGTAGCCGACCAGTGAGGCCAGGACGCGGCCCCACTCGTCGCGAAAGACCGCGTCGATCAGTTCCGGCGGCCTTCCCGCACCGCACGGACCTCGACGGCGCCTCCGAACCGGACCGCCGGAACCCTGGCGGCGAACGCGAGCGCAGCATCGAGGTCGTCGGCCTCGAGCACGTAGTAGCCCGCGAACACCTCCTTCGTGTCCGCGAACGGGCCGTCGGTGAGCAGCGCCTTGCCGTCGTCCATGCGCACGGTGGTGGCGGTGCCGGCGGGCTGCAGGCTGGCGCCGGTGAGGACGCCCGGCTCCTCGCGCAGCGCCCAGTACTCGGCGGTGATCGCCTTGCGCTCGTCGTCGCCGAGGGCCTCGTAGACACCGGGCTTCTCGTGGATCAGGACTGCGTACTGCATGTCGGCCTCCTTGGTGGAGCTTTGCATCTGGCCCCATGACGAACGTGGCACGCGCGAGGGGACAGAACGCTGTCGGCTACAACTCGGGCATGGAGGCCCGGACGATCGACGAGTTGCTCGCGGACGCGCGGGCGCGCCTCACGCGGCTCGATCCGCACGAGGCCGCGGCCGCCGTCCGCGACGGCGCGCTCATCATCGACATCCGCTCGGCGTCCCAGCGGGCGGCCGACGGCGTCGTCCCCGATGCGATCTTCATCGAGCGCAACGTCCTGGAATGGCGTTGCGATCCGCGCGGCGAGCACCGCGACCGGCGCTTCGACGGTCGCCGGCGACCGCTGATCGTCATGTGCAACGAGGGGTACCAGTCGAGCCTCGCCGCGGCGACGCTGCACGACCTCGGGCTGACGTCGGCCACCGACCTCGCGGGCGGCTTCCAGGCGTGGCGCGCCGCGGGCCTGCCCGTCGAGCGGTGAGAATGCCGCGAATGGACTTCGACCTGGACGACGACACAGAGCTCCTGCGCAGGACCGTGCGCGACTTCGCGGTGCAGGAGGTCGCGCCGGTGGCCGAGGAGCTCGATCGCGAGAAGCGCTTCCCCTACGAGATCGTCGCCAAGATGGGCGAGCTGGGCTGGATGGGGATCCCGTTCCCCGAGGACGTCGGCGGCGCCGGCGGCACGACGCTGCAGTACGCGCTGGCGGTCGAGGAGCTCACGCGGGTGGACTCCAGCGTCGCGATCACGATGTGCGCCCACACCTCGCTGGGCACGCAACCGATCTACCTGTTCGGCTCCGATGAGCAGAAGGAGCGCTACCTGCCCGACCTGTGCGCGGGCGCGAAGCTCGGCGCGTTCGGGCTGACCGAGCCCGAGGCCGGGTCGGACGCGGGGAACACCCGCACGCGCGCGCGGCTCGATGGCGGCGAGTGGGTGATCGAGGGCGCCAAGCAGTTCATCACCAACGCCGGCACCGACATCTCCGGGCACGTGTGCATCACCGCGAAGACAGGCGGACCCACCCACCCCGACGAGATCTCGAACATCGTCGTCGAGAACGGCACGCCCGGCTACGAGCAGGGCCAGGCCTACCGGAAGATGGGCTGGAACGCGTCGGACACCCGGCCGCTGACGTTCACGGACTGCCGGGTGCCCGAGGAGAACCTCCTCGGCCCGCGCGGTCAGGGGTTCAAGCAGTTCCTGCACATCCTCGACATCGGTCGCATCGGTGTGGCGGCGATGGGCGTCGGCCTGGCGCAGGGCGCGCTCGACGAGGCGCTGTCCTACGCGCGCGAGCGGCGCGCGTTCGGCCGGCCGATCAGCAAGTTCCAGGCCATCCAGTCCAAGCTGGCCGACATGGCCACCGAGATCGAGGCGGCGCGCCTGCTGGTCTACAAGGCCGCCTGCCTGAAGGACCAGCGGCGCAACTTCACGCTGACCGCCGCCCAGGCCAAGCTCAAGACCGGCCGCCTCGCCGTCCGCTGCAGCGAGGAGGCCGTGCAGATCCACGGCGGCTACGGCTACATCGAGGAGTACCCGGTGTGCCGCTTCTACCGCGACGCCAAGATCCTCACCATCGGCGAGGGGACCGACGAGGTCCAGCAGATGGTGATCGCGCGGGCGCTCGGCGCCTGAGCGGGCTGCGTCGCGCGTGCGCCGCGCCATCGCGCTGTGGCTGGCGCTGTTCGCCGTCTACGCGGCGGGCACGGGGCTCCGAGCCTCGCCGGGCGAGGACCTCTCCGTGCCCGAGGCGCACTACCTGCTGCTCACGCGCTCGATCGTCGACGACGGCAACCTCGACCTCTCCGACGAGTACGGCGCCGCCGCCTGGCGCCCGTTCTACGGCGGCGAGCTCGTCCCGCTGAGCGGTCCGCGCGAGCACGGCCAGCTCGAGCCGATCGCCGCCGGGTTCCCGCTGCTGTGCGCGCCGGCCTACGCGCTCGGCGGCAGGATCGCGGTCGAGCTGTGGCTGGCGGCATTGGCGGCGCTCGGCTTCGTCGCCGCGACCGCGATCGCGCGGCGCCTCGTGCCCGAGCCGTGGGCGACGCGCGCCGTGGTCGCCGTCGGCCTCTCGCCGCCCGCGGTGATCGCGGCGACCACGATCTCGCCCGACGCAGCCGGCGCGAGCGCCTTGACCGGCGCGGCCGCGCTGGCGCTCGCGGCGCGCGAGCGTCCGCTGACCCGCCTCACCGCGTGGTGCGGCACGCTCCTCGCGACGCTCCCGTGGCTGGCGGTCAGGTTCGTGGCCCCGGGCGCGGTCGTCGCCGCGGCGCTGTTGCGCTGGTCGCGGCGCCGCCAGCGGGTGCTCGTCGGGCTCGTCGGGCTGGAGATCGCGCTCTTCTCGCTGGTCCTCTTCGTCTCGATCAACGACCGCCTCTACGGCGGGCTGACCCCGTACAGCGTCCTGCCGGACGGCGTCAGCCCGACGGGAGCCCACGGCCTTGCCGAGCACCTCGCGCGCTGGCCGCGCCTGCTGTGGCTGTGGGTCGGGCCCCCGCAGGGCCTGCTGCTCTGGGCGCCCGCCTGCGCGCTGGCCTTCGTGGCCGTCTGGCTGCTGCGCCGCTCGCGCGCAGCGCATCTGGCGCGGGTGCTCGGCGACCAGGTGGACGTCGAGGTCGCCACCACCTTCCTGCTCACCATCGCCGCGGCCGCGGTGCTCGTCGCCGTGTTCCTGGCTGCGACGATCGCCGGCCCGTGGTTCGCCGGCCACGAGCTCGTCGTCGTCCTGCCGATCCTCGGCGCGCTGGCGAGCTCAGGCCTGCGCCGTCTCCCGCGCCTCGGCGCCGTGCTCTGCGCGATCACCCTCGCGCTCACCGCCTGGACGCTGGTCGCCGTTCGCCTGGACGACGGCGCCGGCGTCGCGCCCCCGCGCGGCGCCCTGCCCTGGACCGCTCGCTAGGGCGGCCCGCCGCGGCCGGCGGACCCGGACCTCCTGCGCGAGGAAGTAGGAGCCGATGACGAAGACCATCGCGCCGATCTGGGCGCCGATCGTCTCCCACGTCGGATAGACGCCGAACCACAGGCCCAGCCAGTAGGGCGGGTCGATGTCGATCGGGGTGATCGGGATCCAGCCGGTCCCCTGCATCGTGCGGGCGGTCTGCCCGACCATCACCACGAGCACGAAGCCGATGAGCACCCCGGTGACCACCAGCATCCGCTTGTACGGGAGCTTGCGCTGCAGCGCGAACGTGACGACCGCGACGGCAAGCGTCATCGCCAGGCCGAGGCCGGCGCCTTCGAGCACGGTCGCGGTGCCCGCGCTGAGCTCGAGCGACTGCAGGAAGAGGACCGTCTCGAAGCCCTCGCGGTAGACGCTCGTGAGGCCGAGCACGGCCAGCCCGACGACCTGCGCGGAGACGAAGCCGACCGTCTCCAGGCGCTTGCGGCGCCGGTGGAACTTGCCGATCCACTCGCTCCAGTAGACGCGGTGGAAGAACCAGTTGGTGATCAGCAGCAGGACGCCGATCGCGACGAGGCCGACGATCGCCTCGAGCTTCTCGCCGTAGCGCTCCAGCGAGTGCAGCAGCGTCTGGGCGAGGACCCAGGTGACCACGGACGCGAGCAGGCCGCCGGCGGCGCCGATGAGCACCGGGCGGCGCAGCCGCCGGCGCACGCCGACGAACGAGGCGGTGATCGCGGCGAGGATCAGGACCGCCTCCAGGCCCTCGCGGAAGACGATGATCGCCGAGTTGGTGACGACGGTCGCCCGGCTGGCGCTGTCGCCGAGGGTCGCGGCGGCGTCCTCGAGCTTGTCGTCGAGGGTCAGGCGCGCCTCGTGGATCGCGCGCCGCGGGGCGCGGCGGTCGATGAGCTTGGCCAGGCCGGGCTCGCCGTGCGATCCGAACCAGATCAGGCCCTCGATGTCGAGCGCGAGGCCGGGATCGAAGGCCTTCAGGCGGCGCTCGGGGCCGAACTCGAAGAACGCGTAGGCCTCCAGGCGCGCCTGCTCGGCCTGCCGGAACTGGCCGGCGCCGGCCGCCGCCTCCATGCGGTCGAGGGTGATCGCGATGAGGTCGTAGTCGGACTCGTCGGTCGGCGCCTCCCACTGATCGGGCATGGCGGCCCGCAGCGCGTCGTCGGTGCGCTCGGTCAGCGCCTCGACCTCGCCGGGCGGCGCGACGCCCTGCGTCCGCTTCGTGGCGTCCTCGACGACCGCCGCGAGCCGCTCGAGCCCGCGCGCGGCCGCGTCGGCCCGGGCGCGGTCGCGCTTGGCCAGCTGGTCGCGCAGGTCGGCGAACGCGCCGCGCGCGCCGGTGCCGAACGCCGCGGCCTCCTGGATCTCGAAGTCGAGCGTTACCTTGCGGTCGTGGACGCCGCGGCCGTACTCGACCGGCACGAGTGCGAGGAAGCGCAGCAGCTGCTGGGCGCGGCGCGCGGCCTCCTCGGCAGTGAAGGGGGCGGCGGTGAAGCCGTCGAGGGCCCGCGCCGCGGCGGTGCGCGCGCCGGCGAACGACGCCCCGCCGGCGAGCGCGGTGGCGCGCAGCTGCCCGAAGGCGTCCTCGGCGCGGGCGAGCGCGGCGGCGCCGCGGTCCTGGCGGTAGCGCGGCGCGAGGATGGCGAAGTAGCCGGCCGCCTGCGCGGCCGCCTCCGCGCGGCGAACGGGGAGGTCGCGTTGCTCGCCGCGGGCGGCGTCGTCGAGCAGCTCGCGCAGGCGCGCCTGGTAGGCGTCGAGGAGGTCCTTGGCGACCGCGGCGTGCGCCGCGGTCGGGGCGATGCGTCCGCGCTCCAGCTGTGCGACGGCGACGGTCGCGTCGGCGCCGGGACGCGTGAAGCGCGTCGCGGTGCGGAACTCGCGCACGAGCAGCCAGCCGCGCGCGGCCCGGGCGTCGCCGCGGTCGGCGGCGGCGAGGGTGGCGGCGAACGCGCCGCGGAAGACGGCCGCGCGCGCGGCGCCGCGCGCGGCGGCCAGCCGCGTGTCGTCGCCG
>Ga0081540_1001386_pt1 | contig 21013 bp, 18 predicted proteins | sample TabmetS2T1R1_FD_71024 | JGI IMG/M metagenome (GOLD analysis project Ga0081540, IMG submission 71024) | Tabebuia heterophylla rhizosphere microbial communities from the University of Puerto Rico - S2T1R1 | ecosystem: Host-associated > Plants > Roots > Rhizosphere ... | reverse complement strand
GAGCTCGATTGTGTCTGGCAGGCCCAGCGCGTCAAGTTGTGTGCTTTCCTTGGACGCCAGGAAACGGGCGATCTCTTTGTCGTAATCGGCGGTGTGTTTGAAAGCCGTGACGGCGAGCCCGTAGCGAATGTCGGGCGTCAATTTGCCGCCGAGTCGATCGAGTTCATCCGCGATCATTGGATAATCATCAGGGTCTACGACTACGGCGACGTCGTTGTGATTCTTGGCCGACGAACGGATCATCGCGGGGCAGGGGACGGCCGCGCTCGAATTCCTCGCGGAGCTCGCGTCGCTCGACGTGATCAGCACGCCGGTGGGTGGCGGCGGCCTGATCGGCGGCACCGCGCTCGCGGCGAAGGGAATGGTGCCGGGCATCCGCGTCGTCGGCGCCGAACCCGAGCAGGCGGATGATTCCTACCAATCCTTCCGCAGCGGCGAGCGCCGCGCGGTCCGCACGCCGAACACGATCGCGGACGGTCTGCGCGGATTCATCGGCGTGCGGAACTTCGCGCTGTTGCGCGGTCACGTCGACGACATGGTCACGGTGAGTGAGGCGGAAATCGTCGCCGCCATGCGCATCGTGCTCGGTGATCTCAAGCTGCTGATCGAACCCTCGGCGGCCGTACCGGTGGCCGCGGTGCTCGCGGGCAAGCTCGGCCAGGCCGGGCAGCGCGTGGGTATCGTGCTGTCCGGCGGCAACGTCGATCTCGACGCGCTGCCGTGGTGAATGGAGGCCGGCATGTGGACTGACGCGATCCTCGCCTACCTGCATTTCGGCGCGATCTTCACGATGATCTGGTTCCTTGCCAAGGAATGGACCGTGCTGCGCGCCGGCGCCGCGAACCTCGACATCGAGCGCCTGGCGAGCGCCGACGCGGGCTTCGGGATGACGGCCGGTCTCGTGTTCGTGACCGGCGCGCTACGCGCGGTCTACGGCGCGAAAGGCGGGTCGTTCTACCTGCACAACCCGGTCTTCCACGTGAAGGTCGGCCTCTTCATCGCCGTCGGCCTCATCTCCATCGCGCCGACGATCGCGTTCCTGCGCTGGCGCAAGGCGCGTCGCGCCGACGCGTCGTTCCGCGTCGCCGAAGCCGAATGGCGGCGCGCGCGGCGGTTCGTGATGATCGAGCTGCACCTCATCGCGCTGATCCCGCTCGCGGCGGTGATCATGTCGCGCGGGCTCCTCGTCTAGGGCTCGGCCGGTTTCGGCGCGCGGCGCAGGTTGACGATCGCGAGCGCGGCGCCGATCGCGACGATCCCGACCCCTTCGATCGCCGACGGCTGCTCACCGAGCAGAAGCCACGCGAAACCGATCCCGGCGATCGGAATGACGAGGCTCGACACGCCGGCAACGTTTGCCGGCAGGCGCGCGACGACGAACGACCACATCAGCCACGCGAGGCCGGTCGAGAGCACCGCGTTGTAGGCCAGCGCGCCGGCGAACCATGGCGTCCACTCGATCGCACGCTCGCGCGCGGCGACGGCGATCGTGATCAGGAAGATCGTGCCGAGCAGCATCTGCCATGCGGTCAGCGAGAGCGCGCCGACCTGCGAGCGCTGGAACAGGCGTTTCGACAGCACGACACCGATCGCCCAGCACACGCCGCCGGCGATCGCGAGCAACGTGCTCTTCGTGCCGCCGAGGCCTTGCCACGGCTCGATCACCAGCACGAGGCCGATCGCGGCGACGACGAGGCCGATCCACTGGCGCCGCCCCGGCCGCTCGGCGAGCACGAGCCACGCCAGCAGCACGACCCAGAACGGCATCGTGTAGGCGAGCAGCGCGCTCTTGCCGGCACCGCCGCCGACGAGCGCCCACTGCACGAGCGCCTGAAAACCGGTCGTCTGCGCAAGTCCGATCATCGCCGTCTCGCCAAGCGGCGGCGGCTTCAGCGACTCGCCGCGCACGACGAGCGCGAGGAACAGCACGACGGTGCCGAGCACGTAACGCAGCGCCGAGAACGTGAACGGGCCCGTGTACGCGAGCACCTGCTTCATGACGACCCAGTTGTAGCTCCAGATCAGCGTCAGGAGCGCAAGCGCGATGAGCGCGGCGTGGCGGGAAGTCGCGACAGAAGTCACCGGCGAGCGGCCGTCGATGCGCAGCGAGGCGCGCGAAGGCCCGTATCATACGCAACACGTCAGGAGACGACCGATGCGCGAAGACCGCCGGCCGCGCTGCAGCTGGGCAGCGTCCAGCGAAAGCATGCGCCGCTATCACGACACCGAATGGGGCGTGCCGGTGCACGACGATCGCGTGCTGTTCGAGTTCCTCTGCCTCGAAGGCGCGCAGGCCGGGCTCTCGTGGCGCACCGTGCTCGACAAGCGCGAGAACTACCGCCGCGCGTTCGCTGGTTTCGACATCGCGCGCTGCGCGCGTCTCACCGATCGGCGCATCGAAGCGCTGCTGCAGGATCCCGGCGTGATCCGCAACCGCCTGAAGCTCACGTCCGTGCGCGACAACGCGCGCGCGGCGCTGGTGGCGATCGATGAGCACGGCAGCCTCGACAGGTTTCTCTGGTCGTTCGTCGGCGGCAAACCGCTCAGGAACGCGTGGCGAAACGCGAAGGACATCCCGGCGACGACCGAGATCTCCGATCGCATGAGCAAGACCCTCGCGAAGCGCGGCTTCCGTTTCGTGGGTTCGACGATCTGCTACGCGTTCATGCAGGCGACCGGCATGGTCGACGATCATCTCGTCACGTGCTTTCGCTACAAGGCGCGTCCGCGCGCCGCGCGCCGCGCATGATCGTCACCGATCCCGAAGCGTTTCTCGCCGCCTATTCGCCCGATCGCTTTCCGGTCCGCGGCGCAGCGACGGCGCGCGCCGCGTTTCTCGTCGCGCCGGCGGCGTCGACGCTCGCGGCCGAGTCGGCGAGCGACAACCGCTACATGGATCTCGCGCAGTCGATCGATACCGCGCGTGCGCTCGTCCAGCACGCGACGCTCGCACGACGACTCGGTACCGACGTGCCGATCGTGACGTTCCCGGGCGACGCGGCGTGCCCCGACGGCATGTTCCCGAACAACGTCTTCGCCACCGCGCCGGGACGTCTCGTCGTCGGACGCATGCGCCACGCCGTGCGCCAGCGCGAAAGCGGGCGCGAGGATATCCGCGGATTCTTTCGCGACGTGCTGGGCTATCGCCTCGTCGACCTTTCGCGGACGCCGTGCATCGCCGAGCTCACGGGCTCGCTCGTCATCGATCGTGCGCGCGGCATCGGCTACTGCGGACTGTCCGAGCGCTGCGACCTTGCCGGCGCGCGCGCGATGCACGCCGCGTTCGGGCTCGCGCTGACGTTCTGTTTCGAGCTCGCCAGCGGCGAGTACCACACGAACGTCGTCATGGCGCTGCTCGCCGGCCGCGCGGCGATCCTCGCGGCCGACGGCTTTCGCGATCCGGCCGTGCCGCGCGCCATCGCGCACGCGCTCGGCGAGCGCGTCGTCTGGCTGAACCGGGCGCAGAAAAACGCTTTCTCCGGCAACGCGATCACGCTCGGGCCCGGTCGCGTCTGGCTGAGCCAGCGGGGCGCGGACGCGCTCGATCCGGCGCAGCGCTCGGCGCTCGAGCGGGCGGGATTCGCGCTGGACGCGGTGGCGCTCGACGAAATCGAGAAGGCCGGCGGCAGCCTTCGTTGCTGCGTTGCGGAAATATTCTGAACGGCGCAGCGAATCCCTCGCGATCCACCTTGAGGAGGATTTACCCGCTCCGCCGAAACGCATAGATTCCGCAGGCTCGGTTTGGCCCCCGGAGGGAACCGGCCGATGCTCCGCGCGCGTTGCGACGCGCCGGATCCGGTGCGGCTTCGGTGGGCATCGGGCGTCGGATCGCCAGGTGCATCGCCGCGTGTCGCGAGTCTCTAGTTGCTCACGTGGTGGGGAATCATGCGTAGACCGATTACGACAGCCGTGCTGGCTGCCCTCGTCGGCGCCGGCGGCGTGCTGGCGCCTTCCTATGATGTGCTCGCGACCGCGCCCTCGTCGGGCGGCCTCGTCAAGGCGCTCGTGCCGAAGGGAGTTTTCGGCAAGAACCAGCCCGGTGCGCAGTTGCTGCAGGACTACGGCAGCTTCGCGCTCTACCGCGTCGACGCCGGCGCGCTCCATGCCGCGCAGGCGGCGACGCCGCACACGCAGGTCGATAGCGAGGCCGACAGCCTCCTCTTCAGCGCGCATCCGTTCGATACGCAGCGCGACACGTTGAGCGCGCCGCGCGGTTTCTCGCTCGCTTCGGCGGGTCCGGGGCTGCAGCTCGTGCAGTTCGTGGGTCCCGTCAGGCAGGAATGGCTCGACGCGCTCTCGCAGCACGGCATCGTGCCGGTGCACTACGTCGCCAACAACGGCTACATCGTGTGGGCCGACGACGCCGCGCTCGCCGAGCTTGCGAATCTTCGCGCCGCGACATCGTGGCTGCAGTACGACGCGCCGTTCCACGGCTTCCTCAAGGTCGCCTCGCGGCTCGGCGAGCGCATCCGCGCGAATCCGTCCGACAACGCCGAGGTCGACATCGTCGTGCAGGTCTATTCGCACGACGGCGTCGGCGCGACCAAGGACTTCGTCGTCGGCAAGGGCCTCGTGCCGCCGCAGCAGCTCGGTCCGATGGGCGCGGGCGTCGTCGACTACCAGTGGGGTCCGGTGCTCAAGTTCGAAAACCTCTCGCTGCGCGTCCACGTTGCGGACATCGCGGCGATCGCCGGGCGTCCGGACGTCACCTACGTCGGCGAGAAGCTGCCGCGCGGGATGATGGACGAGAAGCAGGACATCATCATGTTCGGCGATCTCGCCCCCGGTCCGGCCTCGATCGACTACCTGCAGTGGCTGCTCGACCGCGGCTTCACGCAGGATCCCGAGGAATATCCCGTCGTCGACCTCACCGACAGTCCGATCCATGAAGGCGGCACCGGCGTGACGGTCGTCAACACGGCCGATCCGATGATGCACGTCGGCGGCGACGTCGCGAACGCGAGCCGCGTCACCTACTTCAAGAACTGCTCGAGCCAGCCCACCAATACGGTCGGCGGCGTCAACGGCCACGGCTCGCTCAACGGCGGGATCGTGATCGGCTACGACCAGCGCACCGGCTCGCCGTACCAGGACACGGACGGCCACCAGCTCGGCCTCGGCATCAATCCGTTCGGCCGCATCGGCTCGACCGGCATCTTCGTGCCCGGCTACGACATCAGCGCCTGCGGCAACAACGACCTCGGCGTCATCCGCGCGAACTGGCAGAGCGGCGCGCGCATCAGCAGCAACTCGTGGGGCCTCACGATCGCGCCGACCACGTACGACGACGGCGACCAGGCCTACGACATCGGCACGCGCGACGCCGACAACACGCAGTCCGGCAACCAGGAGCTGATCTACGTCTTCGCGGCCGCGAACCTCGGCCCTTCGCCCGCGTCGGTGTCCTCGCCCGGCGCCGGCAAGAACGTGCTGACCGTCGGCGCGTCCGAGAACGTGCGTCCGCAGTGGTCCGACGGCTGCGGCGTCGGCCCGACCGGCGCCGACAACGCGAACGACGTCATCAACTTCTCCGGCCGCGGCCCCGCGCCCGGCCAGCGCGCGAAGCCCGAAGTCATCGGCCCCGGCACGCACATCCAGGCCGGCGCCGACATCTTCAGCGGCTACAACAGCGGCGTGTGCGATCTTTATCACCCGAACGGCCAGACCGTATTCGCAGCCTCGTCCGGCACGAGCCATTCGACGCCGGCGACCTCCGGAATCGCCTCGCTGTCGTGGTGGTGGATCGTGCAGGGCGGCGCGGGAGCGGCAGCCGGCACGGTCGACGAGATCGGCGGCAATCGCGAGCCGAGCCCGGCGCTGATGAAGGCCTGGATGATGGCGCATCCGACCTACCTCACCGGCGTCAGCGCGAACGACACCCTGCCCAGCAATTCGCAGGGCTACGGCATGCCCAACACGAGCCTCATGTTCGACGAGACGCCGAAGGTGCTGCTCGACCAGAGCGAGACGTTCGACAACTCCGGCGAAACGCGCAGCTACACCTGGGGCGTCGTCGATACGTCGAAGCCGGTCCGCATCGCGCTCGCCTGGACCGACGAGCCGGGCCAGCTCGGCACGAGCCCGCAGGTCAACAACCTCGATCTCACGGTCGAGATCAACGGCCAGACCTACCTCGGCAACCACTTCACGTCGCAGTTCAGCACCACGGGCGGCAGCGCCGACACGAAGAACAACTACGAGGCCGTGTTCCTGCCGGCCGGCGCGTCGGGCGACATCGCGATCACGGTCACGGCGACGAACATCGCCGGCGACGGCGTGCCGAACTCGGGCGACGACACCGACCAGGACTTCGCGATTGTCTGCAGCAACTGCTCGCAGGCGCCGACCTTCACGCTGCACTCCGACTCCGAGGGCGCGGAAGTCTGCGCCGGCACCGAGTTCGACGCGCCGCTGACGATCGGCCAGATCCAGGGCTACGACACGGACGTCAATCTTGCCGCGAGCGGCAATCCGTCCGGCACGACGGCCGCGGTCGATCCGTCGGTCGTGACGCCGCCGGGCAGCGCGGAGCTCAGCGTCACGAGCGATTCGTCGGTCACGCCGGGCGACTACACGATCACGGTCACCGGCACGTCGGGCGCCATCACGAAGACCGTCGACTTCGGATTGACGTTCTTCACGCAGCCCGCCGAAACGCCGACGCTCGAGTCGCCGCTCGACGGCGCGAGCTCGACGCCGCTCCGGCCGACGTTCACCTGGGAGCCGTCGGACCAGGCCTCGTCGTACCTCTTCGAGCTCGCGACCGACGCGGGTTTCAACACGATCGTGCTGTCCGAGACGGTCGATGAGCCGACGTTCCAGCCGGACAGCGACCTTGGTGTCGACACGCAGTACTTCTGGCGCGTGACGGCCAACAACACCTGCGGCGGCAATACCAGCACGGTGTTCTCGTTCCGTACCGCGCCGGCGCCGGGCGAGTGCAGCACGGGCACGACGACGCAGGTGCTGTTCGAGGACGACGTGCCGTCAGGCGACGACCAATGGACGCACGAGGCCGCGTCGGGCACCGACACCTGGACGATCTCGGGCAGCCGTCCGGCCTCGCCGCCGTTCTCGTGGAAGGTGACCGATTCGACGTCGATCAGCGACCAGCGTCTCATCTCGCCGGTGATGACGTTGCCGTCCGATCTCGGCGGTCTCAACTTCCAGTTCCAGCATTGGCCGCTGATCGAAGGCTCCGGCACCGATTGCGCCGACGGCGGCGTGCTCGAAGTCGCGGTCGACGGCGGCGCGTTCGCCCAGGTTCCGGCCGGCCAGTTCCTCAACGGCGGCTACAACGGGACGATCAGCGGCGGCAGCGGCAATCCGCTCGCGGCCGGCACGCCGGCGTGGTGCGGCCTTGCTTCCGCGTACGACCACGTGATCGTGGACGTGTCGCCGTACGCAGGCCACGACGCGCAGTTCCGCTTCCGCCTCGGCACGAACAACGCGAGCCCGCGCGAAGGCTGGTACATCGACGACATCAAGGTGCAGGGATGCGGTAGCGAAACCGTGACCGATCGCATCTTCGAGAACGGCTTCGATCCGTAAGACGACCGCATGATGTGCCCCGGTTGGCCGCGCCCGGAAACGGGCGCGGCCTTCTTTTTTGCCGCGTGGCGAACGCGCGGCGCGGGCGTGGGGCGGAGGCGGGCGAGTTCAGCCGAAATTCAAAACCCGATGACGAGACTCACTCGGCTTCCGGCACGCTGGCGTGCCCGGAGGTGCAGCCTGATATGCCGAGCATGCGAGCACGACACTTCCTTCACCCGGTGCGCGTTTCACTCTGTGTGCTCGCCATGGCGCTCGCCACGTCCGCCGCCGATGCGCGCGAGATGAGCGTGCAGGAAGCCGTGGCGAAAGTGCAGCAGGAAACCAACGGGAAGGTGCTGTCGGTGCAGACCTTGACGATCGGCAAGCGCAAGGTCTACCGGATCAAGGTGCTCACGCTCGACGGTCAGGTGCGCGTGGTGCAGGTTCCGGCCGAGCAATAGACGACGGCTCGGGCTCTGCGCGATGGAACTCGGGCGTCACGGCGCCGCCGGCCGCGACGCGCGAGTTTGCAGGCTTTGCCCGGGGACATCGGCCCGGCACGACAGATCCGCGGATTAAGGAGACGACGATGCGCGTATTGCTGGTGGAAGACGAGGCGCCGCTGCGCGAGACGCTCGCGGCGCGCCTCAAGCGTGATGGCTTCGCGGTCGATGCGGCGGGCGACGGCGAGGAAGGCCTGTATCTCGGCCGCGAGGTTCCGTTCGACGTCGCGATCATCGACCTTGGCCTCCCGAAGCTTTCCGGCATGGACCTGGTCAAGCAGCTCCGCGAGGCGGGGCAGCGCTGTCCGATCCTGATCCTGACCGCACGCTCGAGCTGGCAGGACAAGGTGCTCGGCCTCAAGAACGGCGCCGACGACTACCTGGTGAAGCCTTTTCACGTCGAGGAGCTGCTCGCGCGCTTGAACGCGCTGGTGCGCCGCGCGAGCGGCTGGTCGCGGCCGCTGCTCGAGTGCGGGCCGATCACGCTCGACACGACGGCGCAGACGGTCAGCGTCAACGGTCAGCCGGTCGACCTCACGAGCTACGAGTACAAGGTGCTGGAATACCTGATGCTGCACGCGGGCGAGCTTGTCTCGAAGGCCGATCTCACCGAGCACATCTACCAGCAGGATTTCGACCGCGACTCGAACGTGCTCGAGGTCTTCATCGGGCGCCTGCGGCGCAAGCTCGATCCCGACAACGCGATCAAGCCGATCGAGACCGTGCGCGGCCGCGGCTACCGGTTTGCGCTCGAGCGCACCGACACGACCGCGACCGAGGCGGCGACTCAGCCTCAGGAAGGGAGCCAGACGAACGGTACCTAATAAAAAGCCGGCACCTGACCGACAATAGCGGCGTGGCCCGCCCGCTGTCCCTTCAAGCGCGATCCCTCGCGGCCGCGAGCTGCGTGCTTGCGGCATTCCTCGGGCTGGCCTTCTTCGCGCTCGATCGCGCGTTCTACCAGGCGGCCGAGAGCTCGCTCCGCGAGCGCTTGCAGGGCTACATCTTCGCCTACCTCGCCGCGGCGGACACGACGCGCTCGGGCGTCCTGATCGCGCCTGAGGTCGGTCCCGACCCGCGCTTCGACCGGCCCGCGCAGACGGGCCTCTACGCCGGCATCCTCGGCGACAAGATCTCCGGCACGAAGACCGACCAGTGGCGCTCGCCGTCGGCGGTCGACCGCGACCTGCCGTTCGATGCCGAGCTTCCGGCCGGCGTGGTGCGCTTCAGCGGGCCCGTGCACACGACCGAAGGCGACCTGTTCGTGTTCGCGCAGGGCGTCGACTGGACCGCCGACACGAAGAAGGAGGATCTCCACCTGACGTTCTACGTCGCCGAGGACGTGCGCGGCCTGCGCGAGCAGGTCGACGTCTACCGCCGCACGCTCGCGATCTGGCTCGGGGGCATCGGCGTCGTGCTGCTGCTGCTGCTGGTCGCCGTGCTGCGCTGGAGCCTCTCGCCGCTGCGCAAGGTCGTCGTCGATCTCGCGCGCGTCGAGCGCGGCAGCCAGGATCATCTCGGCAGCGCGTATCCGACCGAGCTCTCCGGGCTCACGACCAGTCTCAACAGCTTCATCGACGCCGAGCGCGATCGCCTGAAGCGCTACCGCAACACGCTCTCCGACCTCGCGCACAGCCTCAAGACGCCGCTCGCGGTCATGCGCAGCCAGCTCGAAACGGGCGGCGAAGGCGAGAACCTGCGCTGGACGGTGCTGGAGCAGGTCGGCCGCATGGACGAGATCGTCGCCTACCAGCTCTCGCGTGCGGCGACCTCCGGGCATCAGACATTCGCCGTGCCGCTGCCGATCGAGCCGTATGCCGAGGAGATCGTGCGCAGCCTCGAGAAGGTCTACGCGCACAAGGGCGTGCTCTGCGAATTCGACATCGCGGCAGACGCGCGCTTCAACGGCGATCAGGGCGACCTGCTGGAGCTCCTCGGCAACCTGCTCGAGAACGCGTTCAAGTGGGGCCAGCGCCGCGTGCTCCTCAGCGCCGGCGTGATCCCGGGCGGCACCGGCCGCCGCGCCGGCATGGAGCTCGTCGTCGAGGACGACGGCCCCGGCGTCGCCGAGGAGAACGTCGAGCATCTCCTGCAGCGCGGCGTGCGCGGCGACGAGCGCGTGCAGGGCCACGGCATTGGTCTCGCGATCGTGCAGGACATCCTGCGCGCGTATCGCGGCGATCTTGCCGTGACGCGCTCGCCGACGCTCGGCGGCGCGCGTTTCGCCGTGCATTTCGGCCCGCGCTGACTGCGCTCAGCTCGACGCGATGACGCGCTCGACGGCCGCGATCAGCCGCTCGCGCACCTCGGCTTCCGAATAGCGCTCGAGCACGTAGCGTCGCCCGGCCTCGCCGATACGTGCGCGCTCGTCCGCGCCGAGCCTCAGCGCGCGCTCCATCGACGCGGCGAGCTCGTCGACCGTGCGGTAATGGAATCCCGCGCCGGAACGCTCGATGTGATCGTGCAGCACCTCGCAGCGCCCGTTGACGATGACGGGCGTCCGCTGCGCCATCGCTTCCAGCGTGACGATGCTGAAGCTCTCGTATTCGCTCGGCAGCACGAACGCCGTGGCGCCGGCCATGAGGGCGAGCTTGCGGTTCTCGTCGACGAAGCCGAGGAACTCGATGTCGGGGTGCTGCGGAAGGTTCATCTTGTCGACGCCGGTCAGCACGAGCTTCGCGTTCGCACCGCTGCGTTTGCGGAATTTCAGGAAGGCGTCGAGCAGCTCGCGGCAGCCTTTCGATTCGTCGATGCGACCCGAATAAAGGAAATACGGCGAGGAGCGACGCTCGGGCGCGGTCGATTCGGTCTGTTCGACGGCCATGCCGATGACTTCGCCCTCGCCGATGCCCCAGATGCGCTCGGCGACGCCGCGCTCGGAGTCGGTCAGCCAGATCCGGTTGCAATACGGAGCGTAGCGCTGCGAGAAGACGCGCACGTAGGCCGGCGGCTCGTCGTGCAGCGTCGGCACGAGGATCGCTCGTCGCGGCGCTACGTTTCGGATCCCGAAGTACGTCGTGGGATAGAGATAGGTGCAGAAGACGACCGCCGCATACCGATCGGGATCACGCGCGAGATGATCATGCAGCTTCGGACAGTACGGCCCCTGGAAGCGGATGAACTCGTCCTCGAGCGCTTCCCGCCAGTACGGCCGCAGAGCGCCTGGCTTGGCGCGCGTCGCGTGCACGTCGCGCAGCAGCCGCGCGTGCAGCTCGAACCAGTACGGCGGCTCGCGCGAAATCTCTACCGGAAAGCGGCGCACGACGACGCCTTCGCGCAGATCGTCGCCGATCGGAAGATCGTTGTTCCAGGTCACGTAGTCGGTCGCCGCCGACGTGAGAATCTCGACTTCGAAGGTACTCGACAGAAGGCGCGCATACTGCCACGCGAGCGCTTCCGACCCGCCGACGACGGACGGATGACAGCGCTGCACGACGATCGCGATGCGCTTCATGCGAACCGTCCGATCACCTCGGCCAGCGCGCGCGAGAGCATGTCGGTCGAAAAGGTCTCCTGCATGCGCGCGAAACCACGCTCGCGCAGGCGATGCCGCAGCGGCGCGTCCTTGCGCAGGCGCGCGACCGACGCGGCGTAGAGATAGGGATTGGTGTCGTCCCAGATCAGGCCCGCATCGCCTGTCGTCGATGCCACCGCGCCGCCGACGTAGCCGACGATCGGCGTGCCGAGCGCCATCGCTTCGATGATCGGAACGCAGAACCCTTCGTGTTCGCTGAGGCTCACCAGCGCGTCGGCGACCAGGTAGGCGGCCTTGAGCGCGCCGTCGTCGACGTCGCTGAGGAAATGGACCGAATCATCGAGCCCGCGTTGCGCGACCAGCGCACGCACCTGCGCGGTGTATTTCGCGAGGCGCGGGTCGGCGCGGCCGACGATCAGCAGCCGGCATGCGGCATCGTCGTAGACGGCGCGATACGCGGCAAACGCGTCGATGAGATTGAGATGGCCCTTGTTCGGCGCAATGCGCCCGACGCTGAGCCACGTTGCCGCGCCATCCTTGTAGCGGTCGAGCAGCGCAAGATCGGCGTGGGCGTGCACGAGGCGGTCGATGCGATGGAACGGCGCCAGCACCTCCGTGCGCTCCGGCGCGACGCCGGCGGCGAGGAAATCCTCGACGTTGAACGGCGAATCGCCAAGGTACAGCTCGCATTCGAGCTCGGCGAGCGCTGCGATCTCGGACCGTCCGAAATTGCAGGCGGCGACGTACTCGGCCGAATAGCCTTCGAAGAAGTGCGCCGGCGTGATGTTGTGATAGCGGATGACGCGCCGACAGCGCAGCGAGCGCAGCAGCGGCACGGCGTCCGGCCAGCCGATCGAGAAATGATAGATCGCGAGGTCGCCCGGCGCCCTGCAGAATTCGCCGAGCGTTGCAGGCTTTCCGACCTTGCCGACGCCGCCGAGCGTCGAGTGCGCGAACACGCGCACCGTGTGCCCAAGCCGCTCGAGCGCAGCGCCCATCTCGAGCGCGTCGGCGCCGACGGCATCCTTGTCGCTGAGGACCGGAACGAGAATGCCGATGTTCACGGGCGCACGAACACGAGAGCCTTGCCGGAGAACGCGTCGATCGCGGCGGGATCGGCGAAGCCCACGGCGAGCGCAACCCGGGACAGCGCCGCGTCGAAATGCGTTGCGCTGCGGCCGAGATCGATCAGCAGCACACCGCGCGGTTTGACGATACGCAGCGCCTCGCGGACGATCTCCACGACCGTGACGTCGTCGAGGACGCGGTCCGCCGCAAACGACACGGCGTCGAGCGAAGCGTCGGCGATGCGCGCCATCAGCGCCACGGGATCGCCCAGCGTGACGTCCCTTCCGTCGTCCCTCGCGCGGCGGTGCAGGACCGAATTGGTCTCGATGGCACTCACGTTCCATCCGTCCAGCGCGAGAGCATCGAACCATTTCGGATCGCCGCAGACGTCAAGGACGCGGCCCTTTCCGGACAACCGGCGCGCGAGCTCGCTCGTCCACGCATCCATGCGTCGCAGGCGATCGGTATCGAGCCCGCGCATGCGCTCGATGAGCGCAGCCGATGTTTCGTCTTCGCGTGCGCGCCGCTCGGATTCGGCGGATTCGATCGCCTCGACGCACTGGCGGAGCTGCACGGTCCAGTGGTTCATCGCAAGCGTCAGGCCACGCAGCTCGGTCACCGCCGCGTCGAGTCCGCGCGCGTAGCTTTCGACCTGCCCGATGCGTTCCGACAAGCCGTTCAGCCGTTCCGACAGCTCGGTCATCGCGACCGCTGACGCATTGAGCATTTCGCGGTGTTCGGCGTCGCGCTGCTCGCCGGCATGCAGCGCCGCCCGCGTTTCGCCGAATTGCACGGCAAGCGACGCTTCCGTCGCCCGCTGGTGGCGCAGGATGTGCGCAAGCGAAGCGAGCGCGATGAGCCAGCGCACGAACGCGCCGAGAATCGGCATGCGCCCGAGCTTGCCGAGGAAGTAGCGCGGCGCGAGCCCTGGCACGTCGACTCCGGTCCGACGTCCTTCCGCCGAAAAACGCAGATCGCCCAGCACTTCGATCTTGTTCGCGCCGGCCGCCAGGGCCGCCATCTGCCGCTCGAATCCGACCGGATCGGGTTCGCGCTTGAGGATCCGGCGAAACGCCTGATCGACGAACGTCGGACCCGAGAGGCTCGCGAGCTCGGCGATCGTCACGCGCTCGACGCTCGATGCCGTGTCGCGCACGGCCTCCGCGACGACGACCGTCCGCGGCGGCAACGGCGCCTGCCGGCGCGCCGCTTCGGCGTCCGCTCGGATCTCCGACCTGACGCGATCGAGTTGTTCTTCGGGTTCGGAATTCACTGCGAGCTGCTTCTGCGCGGACTGGCGCGGGCGGCGGACGCGCCGGTGTTCGCGTCGCGGTCGCCGTCGTCCCCTGGAACGCCGATCGGAATGATGCCATACGAGCGCGCGGTGCCGATATCGATCAGCGCGTAGTCGGGGCCGTGGCGGCGGTCGAAGCGGCCGGCGACGCGGCGCCAGCGCGCGTGGCCCGCGGCGCGCGCCGCGTCGAAGTTCGCGGCGAGCGCGGCGGCCTCGTCGTCCGCTCGCGCTGCGCGAGCGCCGAGCAGCGTCGTCTCGAGGAACTCGACGTGGTCGCTATCGGCGCGATAGCCGACGAACGCGTGGCCCGGCACCAGCACGAGAAAGGCCGGGATGCCGATGCGCTCGAGCACCGAGGCGATCAGCACGCTGCCGTCGAGGCAATTCGCGCGCCGTTCGTTCCAGACGTCGCCGATCAGGCGCACGCGCTGGCTGTAGATCGCAGGTCCGCGGCTGAGCGCGGGATCGCCGGCCGCGTAGCGCAGTCCGTGGCGCGTCAGCGTCGTCCAGATCGCGCGCGCCTTGCGCACGCTGTCGCCGCCCGGGCGATCGAAGTCGTCGTCGACCGCGCGCGCCTCGGCGACGATCGTCTCGACGACGGGATCGCGCGGATTGACGTACGCCGCGAACACCCAGCCGAGATCGATGCGCTCACGGCCTTCGCGCACGAAGTAGAGCGCGTCGTCGAGCGGATGTACGCGCGCGTAGATCTCGCGCGTCTCGGCGAGATGTCCGCTGATTTCGAGCGTGACCTCGACCGTTTGACGGCTCGGCGACTTCAGCGTGCGCAGCCACTCGAGGTTCCAGTCGAGTCGCGGCCGCAGCTCGGTCGCGGCATTCGCGCCGATATCGGTTTCGACGACCGCCGCCGTCCGCAGGCCGGATGTGCGCACGACGAGCCGAAGATGATGCGGCTCGTCGTCGCCGCGGATGCGCGCGATGACGAGGCCGTTGCCGGGCCCGGAGGCTGACGCTTTCGATGCCGCCTGCGAAAGATCGAGCACGGGGAAAAGCTCGCCGTCGGGCGCGATCTCGACGGCCCAGTCGAGCGCGGCCGCGCCGGCCCGTAACGCTGCGAGGAGGCCGAACAGCAACACGGCGATCGGCAGCGGGAAGGGTCGGCGACGGCGGGACGCGCAGGTTGCCACGGGCGGCATCGGGCGACTATCGTTGCCCGCGCCGCTGTCTGTCCAGCCCCGGCCCAGACCGCTCATTGCCGGGATCATCAGGGTCAATGCATCTCGAGGAGCACCCATGCGTCCATTCGTCGTTCCTGTCCTGACCGCGCTCGTCCTGGCTGCCTGCGGGCAGTCCGAGCCGCCGGCGACGCCACCCGACGCGAAACCGGCCGCGCCGGCCGCGAAGGCACCCCCGACGACCGCCGCACCGACGGCGCCGCAGGATGCGGCCGCTCAATCGAAGGCGCCGCCGCCGGAAGGCGATTGCGGCGATCAGAGCCAGCTGCCGGCGGATCAGCGCGTCGCCAATACGGCCAAGTGGAGCACCGCGAGCGAGCAGGACAGCTTCGCGTTCGACGTCTATCGCGGCGACACGGAGAAGGGCGAGTTCAAGAAGGTCAACAAGGATCCGATCCTCGGCGCCGGTACGACCGACGAGACGCACAAGTACGAATACCGCGACGACGCGATCGACCCGTGCAAGGACTACTGGTACTACGTCGAAAGCATCTCGACGAAGGGCCAGCACGAGAAGTTCACGCCGACGTTCCACGCGCCGCCGAAACGCCGCGCGCGCGGCAGCGCCGCGGGTTGACCGCTGCGACGATGACGCGATGAACACCGCCGCCTCGGGCGCCGCGCCTGCGCGCTTGAAGGCGGCGGTCGTCGTCGCGGCGGCGTTCTTCGCCGCGCAGGCGCTGCTCTGGTTCGCGTACTACGGCGAAGGCGCGAAGCGCCTCGTCGGCGACGAGCAGAGTTACCAGTCGTTCGCGCTCGCGATCCTCGCCGGCGGCCCGTGGATGCCGAGCACGATCTGGCCGCCGCTGCAGTCGCTCTTCATCGCGGCGATCTATGCGGTCGCGGGCGTGCACGTCGTCGCGGTGCAGCTCGTGCAGAGCGTGCTGTTCGTCGGCTGCGCGCTGCTGCTGCGCGCGATCTGGCGCAGCGTCGACGGCAGCGTGCGCGCGGCGAACACGGCGGCGGCGCTGTTTCTTCTCAATCCCGCGAACGCGGCGTACGCCGATTGGTTGTGGCCGGAAGTGCCGCACCTCTTTCTCGTGCTGCTGGTGTTCCGGATGCTGTTGACGCGGCCGGACTCGCGCGTCGCGGCGGGAGCGGCGGGCCTCTGCACGGGCCTCGCGTTGCTCGCGAAAAGCGTCCTGGCCGGTTTCTGGCCGGTGTTCCTGATCGCGTTCTTCCGCGCCGATCGGCCGCGCTTTCGCGCGATTCCCGCGGCACTTTTCCTCGCCGGCATCGCGCTCGCGACGGCGCCGGCGCTCGTGCACGGCTGGCGCGCGTACGGCCGGCCGATGATCGCCGACAGCTCGATGTACAACCTCTGGGTCGGTCTCACGGATCGCTGGCGCACCGATTACGTCGAGGATCAAGGCGCGCGCACGCTCGATGCGTTCCTCGCGAGCGGCACGACGCCTCAGCAGCGCAACGAGGTTTATCGGGCCAAGATCGATGCGCTGGTCGCCGATCGCGGAGTCGCACGTATCGCCGCCGATCAGCTCGGCCGTCAGTATTTCCGGCTCTTCAGCGCGAAGACGCCGCTCGTTTCGCAGTTGCCCGGCGCCGCGTGCGCCGGCCACCTCTCGGTGTATCGCGCTTCGCCGACGCTGACGAGCGTGCTCACGATCTCGAACGACGTGTTCCATGCGCTGATGCTCGCCGGCTGCGCGTTCGGCGTCGCCTGCTGGCGGCGCCGGCCCGATCGCGCGATCGCGCTGATCGCGCTGTATGCCGTGTATCAGCTCGCACTGATGGCGGTACTGCACGTCAAGGCGCGGTTCCTCTTTCCGCTCGTGCCGTTCCTCTGTGCGTTCGCTGGCTCGTTCTATGCCGGCCGCGGCGCGGAGCCGGCGAGCGACGACGGACGCCTCGCGTTGACGCCCATTCGCCTCGCGATCGGCGGCGTCGTCGCGGCACTGCTGCTTTTCCTCGCGTTTGCCGGCCCCTCGCTCGACGGTCTCTGCTCGGGTTGACCCGGCCGATCCCGGGCCCGGGCCTGGCGCCTCCTGTATGCTTCTGCGCCTTCGAATCCACCGATCCGCATGCGCCAGCACCTCATCGAGCTTGTCCTTTTTTCGACGTACGCCGAGCTCCGCGCCGAGCGCGCACGAAGCTACCTCGGCCTCATCTGGTGGGTGCTCGAGCCCGCGATGCAGATGGGCGCGTATTGGCTCCTGTTCGGCCTCATCCTCAAGACCGGCGGCCCCGACTATCTGCCGATGCTGCTGATCGGGCTCACGGTCTGGCAGTGGATGAAGTCGTGCGTGACGCACGGGGGCTATGCGATCTGGACCAACCTCCCGCTGATCCGCCAGGTGCAGCTTCCGCCGCTGGTGTTTCCGCTCGTGCAGATGTTCGCCGACACGATCAAGTTCCTCTACATCTTCGGGCTGCTGCTCGTGATCCTCTGGTGCATCGGTTATCCGCCGAACACGGCGTACTTCGCGCTGCCGCTGGTGTTCGTCGCCGTGTTCCTCGTCGCGGCCGGCGCGGGGTTCGTCGTCTCGGCCGTCGTGCCGCTGCTGCCGGACCTGAGGTTCGTGATCGAGCAGGTGCTCACCGTCGTGATGTTTCTTTCGGGCGTCGTGTTCTCGCTCAAATCGGTGCCCTCGCCGATGCGCGAGGTGCTCGAGCTCAATCCGATCGCCGTGCTGATGGAAGCGACGCGTGGCATCCTGCTGCGCGGCGAATGGCCGAATGTCGTCGGCCTCACGAAGGTCAGCGTGATCTCGATCGCAGCCTGCATGATCGGCATGACGGTCGTCGCGCGGCTCGCGCCGCGCTATCCCAAGCTCGCGACATGAGCGACGTCCTGATCGAGCTCGAGAACGTCGGCATCGCGTTCGACGCGCAGCGCCGCGTCGGCGGCGCGCGCTTCTGGGCGCTCGACGACGTGACGGTGAGCCTGCGCCGCGGCGAGCGCCTCGGCGTGATCGGCCGCAACGGCGCCGGCAAGAGCACGCTGCTGCGCGTCGTCGCCGGCATCCTGCAGCCCGACCGCGGCCGCGTGCGGCGCGCGCCGGTGTCGTGCCAGCTCCTGTCGCTGGCGCTCGGCTTCACGCCGCATCTTTCCGGCCGCGACAACGCGATCCTGTCCGGCCTCATGCTCGGCCTGCGCCGCCGCGACATCGTCGCGCGCCTGACGGCGATCAAGGACTTCTGCGAGCTCGGCGATTTCTTCGAGCAGCCGATCGCGGCGTATTCGTCGGGCATGGTCATGCGGCTCGCGTTCTCGGTCGCGATCCAGGTCGAGCCAGACGTGCTGCTGATCGACGAAGTGCTCGCGGTCGGCGACGCCGAGTTCCAGGAAAAATCCGGCACCGCGCTGCGCGAGCGCATGGGCGAGGGCCACACGGTCGTGCTGGTCAGCCACGACGAACAGCAGATCGCGACGCTGTGCGACCGCGTACTCTGGATCGAGCACGGCAAGAGCGTGCTCGAAGGCGACCGTGACGTGGTCTTCGAGGCCTATCATCGCGATCTGCACCTCAGCGGAGCGCCCGCGTGAGCGAAGAATCCGCCGCGCTCGATTCGGAACGCCTCGCCGCGCTGTCGCGGCGGCTCGGCATTCCCGCGCGCAAGCTGCTCGTCGCCGCGGCGCGCCTTGCCGCGGCCGATGCCGCGCAAGTCGCCGATCCGGCGTTCCGCGCGCGCGTCATCGCCGACGCGCGCGAAGGCGGCAGCGAGGCGGCCGACACCGCGGCGAATCTGCTGCTGACGCCGGTCGCCGATTTTTCGACGAACGAAGTCGAGCGCCTGTTCGCCGGCCTCTGGCCGGAAACCGCGCGACCGCAGGAAACCTGACCATGCGCGGCGTCGCGCTGATCGTGCTCGCCTGGAACAAGTGGCTGCTGACGAAGCGCTGCCTCGACTCGCTGCTCGAGAGCGATCTCGACGCGGCCGAAGTCATCGTCGTCGACAACGGCAGCGTCGACGAGACGCCGCGGGCGCTCGCCGAATACGCCGATCGCGTGCGCATCGTGCGCAATGCCGAAAACCTCGGCTTCGTGCGCGGCATGAACATCGGCATCGCGGCGGCGCGGCCCGACGACGACGTCGTCCTGCTCAACAACGATCTCAAGTTCACGCAACGCGACTGGATCGGCCGCCTGCGCGACGCGGCCTACGCGGCGCCCGAGCACGGCATCGTCGGTTGCCGCCTGCTCGGCCCCGAGCCCGAGGGCCGCATCTACCACACCGGCGGCTTCATCGAGCCCGAACGCCTGTGGGGCCAGCAGACGGAGTCGGGCCTCGTCGAGCGCGACGTCGCGCAATACACGCGCGTGCGCCGCGTGCAGGGCATCGCGTTCGCGCTCGCCTACATCCGACGCGATTGCCTCGAGCGCAACGGCGGCCTCGATCCCGCGTTCCACAGCTATCTCGAAGACACCGACTATTGCCTGCGCGCCGCCGATCTCGGCATCGCGAGCGTCGTCGCCGGCACCGTCACGCTGCAGCACGACCAGCACGGATCGACCAGCGAGGACACGAGCTTTCGCGCCGGGCTTTTCGCCGCGAGCCGCGCGACGTTCGCAAAACGCTGGCAGCAGCGCCTCATCGAGGCCTATCGCGGCACGCTGCTCTGGCAGGGCATGACGCGCACGCCGCCGGTGTTCGCGCGGCTCGCGCGCGACTACGTGCGCCGCCTCGACGCGCGCGGCGTGCGCGCGACGTTCGCGCCGGTTGCGAGCGAGCTCGGCGATCCGCAGGATTTCCGGCTCGAGCTCGCCTCGCAACGGAGCTGGCCGGCGCTGCCCGCTGCGGCGATCGTCGTTGCGCCGCCGCCGCGTTTCGCCGAGGCGCACGGCCGGTTCCGGCTCGGCCTCGGCTTCGGCGACTGGGAGCGCGTGCCCGACGCCTGGGCCCGCGCCGCCGAAACGCTCGATCGCGTGCTCGTGCCCGACGCATTCCAGGCCGAAGCGTTTCGCGCGGCCAGCGTGACAAAACCTATCGCGATCGTTCCGCTCGGCGTCGATCGCGATTACTTCCATCCGCGCGTGCCGGCGCCGCGGCATCCGCACGGTCGTTTCGTGTTCCTCGCCGTCGCCGAAGATCTCGCGCGCGATGCGCCCGATCTCCTGATCGAAACGTTCCGCCGCACGTTCGCCGAAGACGAGCCGGTCGAGCTGCTCGTGATGCTGCGGCCGCTCGAGGATGCCGCGATGACGCCCGCGCTGACGTCGCTCGTCGAGCGGCCACGCGGCGGCCGCGTGCGCCTGCTGCACGGCTGGGGCTATCCCGATCACGAGCGCGCGGTGCCGCTCGCTGCCGTCGACGCTTATGTCTGCGCGCGCCGCGGCGGAGGCTGGGATCCGTTCGCGGCGGAAGCCGTCGCGATGGGCAGGATCCTGATCGCCGGCGATTTCGGCAGCCAGGCCGAGCTTGCGCACAGATACGGGCATTGCGTCGAGCGCGCCCGGCTCGTCGACGACCCGAAGCATCGGGGCTGTCGATGGGCCGAGCCCGACGCCGAATCGCTCGGTGCGCGGCTGCGCGAGGTCTTCGACCGGCGCGAGGCGTATTCGTCGCGCGCACGCGCGGGCGCAGACGCGTTCGCAGCCGCCCACGACATCGATCGCAGCGCGGATCGGCTGCTCGACGAGATCGAAAGCGGCGGCACGTTTGCGGCGCGAGCGGTGCCCGTGGCGCCGCATCGTCCGTCCGACATCGAACGGCCCGCGAGCGGTCAAATCATCGTGCTCGGCATGCACCGCTCCGGAACGTCGAGCGTCGCGGGACTCCTCGCGCGCATGGGTGCGTGGCCCGGCGAGGACGTTGCGTTGCTCAAGGGCCCGGACAATCCGCGCGGGCACTACGAGCTCGCCGAGCTCCACGACGCCTGCCTTCGCCGGCTCGCGGCGGCGGGCGGCGATTGGAAGCACCCGCCGCCGCCCGCGCCGGCTGCGGCCGTCGACGCGTTCCGCCGCGACGCCGCGCGCGTGCTCGA
>Ga0081540_1001385_pt1 | contig 21018 bp, 17 predicted proteins | sample TabmetS2T1R1_FD_71024 | JGI IMG/M metagenome (GOLD analysis project Ga0081540, IMG submission 71024) | Tabebuia heterophylla rhizosphere microbial communities from the University of Puerto Rico - S2T1R1 | ecosystem: Host-associated > Plants > Roots > Rhizosphere ... | reverse complement strand
AAAAACATTGGCGGCGGGGAGGGGGGGCCCGCGATTTTGGGGGCGCGCCCCGCCGCCGCGCTTGACCGAGCACCGCGCGGATAGTGCTCTTGACGAGAACGCCGGCATCGCCGTCGAGACCATGCACCAACAGTTCGCGGATCTCACGGGCGCCCCCGTGCGGCATCTACTTTTCAGCCGCCTTCAACCGCACGGTCGGGGCCAACCTGTTGCGGGAGTTAGCCATAACGTGGCGGCACCCCGGGGGTGGTCGCTCAGTGCCTGAGGCGGGGCTCCCTGCAGCGGCTAAATCTCTTGTCGCTGGCTTTACGGGATATGCCCGAAATCCCAGCAGACGTCTGTCGTCGGTTCCCCGTGCAGCAACGGGCAAAGTACAGATGTTTTCCCATCAGCGAGCTGCGTGAGCTATGTCTTGCGCAAGAATTAGGCAGGTCCCTATGGCCCTTTAGTCTTAACTCATGACCAACTTTCACCCCGGAAAGGCATTTTGGATAATCCATACATGTTGAACTGTCATGCAAAAGCTCTATACTTACTGTAAAATCTTTAATTTTGTTAATGACTTTAACGAGCGAGTATTTCGCATGCACGGATTTACTGGACGATCGCTTGAGAGCAGTTCTTCCAGTGGTTCCCAGGAGTTCTCTCAGCAGATCTCGAAATTCAAGATCGATTGTGCGCGACTCGTCCGCCGAGCGTCAGGACGTGCTGACGTTGTGTTGCTGGGGGATTCGATCGCAGCAGCGACCTCCATGCAAAGGGGTTGGGTGAACCGGGGGCTTGCGAATGATAGCTTGGACGATGCCAACGGCGATGTCTTTGATCGCCTTACATCCGAGCTTCTGCATCCGAATCCGCTCGCAATTGTCGTTCTGTTCGGTCGAGACGACTTGCGTCGTGGCTTTATGTCTGTTGATGAACTTGCCAATCTCTATGATCATCTCATCACGCAGCTCGGCTACTTGTATCCGACCTGCTCAATTATCGTCGTCAACCTGCCATCGGTAAGCGCTTCGCAGGCGTTACTCAAAGCCAATATTGCTGCGTTCAATGAAAAGCTCCGCGAAATTGCTCTTTCCCACCGTTTAACCTATTGGGACCTGGATGGGCAGCTTGGACCGCTAGGCTCGGCTCTGGAATGCGTCGACCGGGTTGGCGATCAAAAGCTACTCACCAAGTCGGGCCAGGCAGCAACGGCGGCCTTCCTAGACCGCAAGTGGCGTGAATCCAACGACCCTGCCTCTCGTTACCTCAGCGAAGGGGCGGCGCGGTTTGATGTTGTCAAGCTCGGATACGATCTTCTAGCGGCGTATGGTCGCGAATGCTGGAGCGCGCGGCTGGGTTCATCCACGGATGACGACGTGGTTCAAAATTTCATCGTGCCGGAAATTGATTACTTCGTTCGTTACCTGGAAACTGGGGCTCACGCGTTCCGGGATCTTTATGTTGGATCACGCGCCAAGTTCATCGCGGCAAATGAGCGGCAGTGGCGGAGCAAGCCGGGTGGCATCACCGCAATGGCCGCCAGCGAGGCCGAACTTTGGATCCACAGTTTGACGAAACAAAACGTCGATGCCGGGATACTTGAGCGAGTCATCCAATTGCACCAGGAGATTGCGACGCATTTTGCCGTGGCATTGCCAGCGACCGTGAGACTTCTGTTCATAGGGGATTGTCTCCTTGAGGATGTTGAACTGTTGATCGGGGCAGATTTGCTGCGACAGGGATTTTTAGCGGCAGTCGATCCCATCGTAACCAAAAATCCTACAGCACAGATTCGCGAAATTAAGTCGCGTGTCGGCACAAAATACGATGGTGTGGTGTATAGCCCCCTGAGCTGGGAATTCGACATTGACTTCCGCAACTGCTTCGAGATGAAGCCGCGGTCCACCGCTGCGATCGACCACGATATTGGTCTCATGACTGATCGCATTGCTAAGCGCGTGCGCCTGCTGGCAGATTTGTTCGATTGTAATATCTACGTGCATAACACCGCCGCGGTAGTACGGGCATCCAGCGACATCAAGCGTAGGATTCGGTCGACAGTGACACGCTACAGGCGTGAACGCGTGCGTACCAAGGTCGCCGACTTCCTGGCGAAACTGGTGGCCGAGATCAACGCCGCTTCGTTCGAGCATTTGTACATCGTCGACGAGGCGTCCGCTGTTCGAGATTTGCATGATGACGTGTCGCTTGGCCGCTTTATTTACAATGTGCCAGCAATCCACCCGGCCGAGCTGAGCGTGGTGGTAGCAATACAAATCGGACGCTATGTTTCGGCAGCGCTGCGTTTGGCCGGTAGGAAAGTCATCGTCTGCGATCTCGACAACACATTGTGGGATGGCGTCATCGGTGAAGGTCTCGGCGTGAGACATTGCCGCAATCGGCAGCGTATTCTCCAGGATTTGAAGGCGCGGGGTATCCTTCTAGCAATATGCTCCAAGAACGATCCTGGAAATGTGAAATGGAGCGAGTCGGTACTCACCGGTAACGATTTCGTGGCGGCCGAAGTCTCGTGGGGTTCGAAGGTCGCCGGGATCGGACGCATCGCAGAAACGTTGAACTTGAAAGCCAAGGACTTCATTTTTATCGATGACCGACCTGACGAGCGCGCGATGGTCTCGGACGCTTACGCGAGCCTCGTTGCGCTTGATCCGTGTGAAGAGGCCACCTGGACTTTGCTCGAGACTTGGTCGCGGCTCCTGAGTACGGCTGTAGGATCTGATCGGACAGAGCTGTACAAACAGCGCGCCGAGCGTGAGAAGCTGCTCGCGGCGTGCTTGGATGACGACGATTCGGCCGGGATGCTCGCAAGCCTTAAATTGGAGATCGATATTCGTTGTTCGACGGAAGGCGATTTGAAGCGGATCTATGAACTGATTAACCGTACAAATCAGTGGAACTTGCAGGGCAGTCGTTGCAGCATCCAAAATGTGAAAGAGTGGCATGCCTCAAATGATTATTGCGTCTATTCGGCCCGCGTAAAGGATAAATTTGGCGATATGGGCCTTGTCAGTGTTTGCGTTGCCGAGTTCATGGCTGATGCACTCGAAGTGCGTATTTTCGTTCTCAGCTGTCGAGTGTTCGGCTTTGGCGTAGAGACCATGCTTTTGCACCAATTGGAAGAAGATGCGAAGAAGCGCTTTGGCCAGGTCAAAGTACGCGGGTTCTTTGTTCCCACAGCTCATAATGCTCCGTCAAAGGATTTCTTTGCACGTCACGGCTACGTGGAGCGGGACGGGGCGTGGATTTTTTCAGATATTCAGGGTGATGCGCTGGAGCCCGTTTGGTTTGAGAAGGTGAGCGTTAACAAATAGAGACGAAAATGTTTCAAAAGTCTTTGGACATCTTCATTTCGAACGCCATGACGTTCGCTCAGGCCAGGACTGAGCGCGAAATAACCGCAACCTAGAGTGCGTCGAATGCCAAAATTCATTGACCCGGCGCGGAACTCCAATGTCCCCAGTGTGGGTTTTTGGGGCGATAGCCTGTTGGCGTTTGTCCCGGTGTTTGCAATCTTTTATCTCTTGCTGATCCTTCCCGCTATTCCAACTGAGGACAACGAGCGGGTGGAGAACGTCCTGTTTTGGCCGGTTTTGGCCTTGTTGACATTGACGCTTGTTTTCCTAAATCGGGCGCGGATGGACTACAGGTTCTTCCGTTCCTTACCGATAATGAGTCTGATCGCCTACCTCGTGTTTGCGGCCGCAAGCGTAACATGGGCTTATAGTCCGGACTTGTCCTTCAGTCGGCTCGCAGTGCAGGTGCTGGTGTTCATCGTTATCGTTGTGCCATACGCCCTACCGATAAGTTCGAAAACAACGATTCGGGGCGTGCATCTCTGTTACGCCATCACGCTTGCCATTAGCGCTGTGTACGTCTTGACGACACCGCCAACCCCGATCGGTCATAGTGGATATTTTACCCACAAGCAGGAACTCGGCATGGTTGGTGCGGTCGCCATCATCTTGTCGAGTCATGAGCTTTTGTGTCACGGCTGGCGACGGCTCGTTGGTCTTATCGTTTTGGGCGTAGGAGTTTGGATTGTATTTGCGAGCGGGTCGAAAAGCGCATTGGCGCTCGCCTTGGTAGCGATACTTTGTTCTTGGTTGATATTGTTGATTTGCAAGACGACACGTCTGACTCCAGCATATATCGTCGCTGCTGTCGTGGTCGCGTCTATGTTTGTCTCCAATCCGATTGAACGGCTGGGGTACAGGCTGTACGGCGACCCCACTCTTACTGGCCGCACGGGAATATGGGGCTTCATTGAGTACCAGATATCGGGCAAAGCCTGGTTTGGTTGGGGGTTCCATTCCTACTACGCTGTGCCGAATTCTCCCCACAAGGCGGCGCCGGGATTCATTCGGGAAATGCCGTCAAGCCACAACGGGTATTTGGAGCTGAAGCTTGAGACGGGTAGGATCGGCTATTGGATATTCTTGGTGTTTGTCTACGCCTCCTTGCATTTGCTAGAGCGCGTGAGGCGCAAAGACCCGGTGCTCGCGTGGTGCTTTCTCTCGATCCAATTGTTCGCGTTGTTGATCAACCTACTCGATTCCAACTGGATTGTGCTCACGCATTTCTGGTTGATGTATCTCATCGTCGTCGCGGAATCTATCCGCTATTCATGGCCAAGCACGGCGCCCTCTCTGGCGCCGACCGCAGTGGTCCAGCCAGTGACGCTCATGCGTACATCGCGTGGACACGTCTAGGCGCGCCGAGGACGGCTCCGGGGCAAAGCCGACGCGGGTGCAGGTTTCCAGCCTAGCTAGCTAGTTGGAGCTTCTCAGAACGCCGACGCCGACCCGAATTGAACCCCGGCATGAAGAGGCCACCGGTCGGCCCACGCCGGCGTTCGTAGCCTGACCGCGGAATTCAAGGCCGACTGGCCGTCGGGAAATGCCCTGACCATGCGCGTAGGTCGCCTCCCAACACTGAACCCACCATTCTGTCAATCACGGTGAACGTGAACTGGAATTGCGTAAAAGATCCGACGGCCGCGCAGGGTTAGTCCAACATCGTGATCGACCCATAGTTCTCGCAGGATAGCATATCCACCAGATCGACCCCGCTGGGCGTAACGTTGGCCCACGTCCCGCTGGCGGCAACCGGCGGGCTCGCCTAGCGCGGTAACGTTCGGGAAGCCTGTCAGCGCGCTCATGGCAGCAGCTAAAGTATTGACAATTTCATGCGCAGGTAACCCTACCATAAGACGGGACCGCTGCCTCAGGAGGAGACGAGCCTGTTCGACAGGGAATTTCTTGGGTCCCATCGCCAACTGCAACCGAAGTCTCCGGACGCGCACGTCGGATGATTTGGTGCCCGAGGGTAGAGCTAAACGATTTTTGTTGGCCTAGTGCCATGAAAGTAGTGATATACGCGAAAACAATCGGAACAGCCGCTGCCCGTCTCCTTGCGAAAGGTCGGTGGTTATGTGTCTGCCGGCTATCGCAATCGGCTAAACGGTATGTAGGTAACGGATGAGACATGATGTATGAGCAAGCGCGTGGTGTTGACGGTGTCAGGGTTCATCGCTGCGGATATCCGCGAGCAGATCTCGAGCGGCAAGCGCCCCAGGGCCGACTACCTGGAGCTCGCGCGAGGCTTCGATGCAGACCTTCTCGACTACGCGGAGGCACGAACGATCGCAGGCCGAATGGGCGCGGTGCTCGAGAAGCTCGGTGGTCCCAACTTGGTTCTCGCTTACGCCTGCTGGAAGGTCCGCAAGAGCTATCGGGCGATTGTCACGGATGGTGAGCAGATCGGGCTCCCGTTAGCCGTGCTCCTCAAGCTCACACCCGGTGCGCGGCCACGCCATCTGATGATCGTGCATGTCATTTCGGAGCCGAAGAAGACCTTCTTCCTGGACTGGCTGGGCGTGCAGAGCGCCATCGACCGCTTCATCACCTACAGCCGCTGGCAACAACGGTTCATAGAGGATCGCTGGAAACTGGGTCGCAATCGTGTGCTCTGGACACCCTTCATGGTCGACCAGGAATTCTTCACACCGAAACGAGTCATGCCAGGTTCCAGCGCGCGTCCGCAGATCTGTGCCGTTGGACTGGAGCGCCGCGACTACGAGACCTTGTTGCAAGCGGTGGAGGATCTGGACGTGCACGTGGTGATCGCTGCCGCGTCGCCTTGGTCCAAGCGCAGGGAGGGTGTTAAATCACGAACCGTTCCGAGCAACGTCACGGTGCGGAAGTTCACACAGTACGAGTTGCGCCAACTGTACGCCGACAGTTGCTTCATGGTCATGCCGCTGGAGAATGTGAAATTCCAGGCCGGCGTCACCGCGATCCTGGAATGCCTGGCGATGGGAAAGCCGGTCATTTGTTCTCGCGTTCCCGGCCAAACCGATGTGGTGGTCGAAGGCGAGAACGGGCGGTATGTGCCGCCTGGAGATTCGTTGATCCTGAGCTCGGAGATCCGACAGTTGCTGTCCCGCCCCCAGGAGGCGGTCAGATTAGGCGCCAATGGTCGCAGCCTCATTGAAAGCCAGATGAATCTCGATCTCTATGTTAAGAGGCTGACCGGCTTTCTGCAGGAAGCGATCGGTGACGGGAGCCTTGGAGCCCCTGTGGCCACCACGCCGCCTCGACTTTAGGCCGAGCATCAAGCGGCCGGCCGGATGGCCAGATCACTTGGTGTTAGATTAGTTGCTTTGTGATAGCAAAGGCGCGAAATATTTGGCTCCGGTCCTATGCTCAAGCCTCTGATCGAGCCCATATCGCCAGATTCAGGGCCAAACCGTGCAGGCACCCGACCTCTACTTCAGTGTTGTAATACCGACCTACAATCGCGTTGCAAGACTGCGACATGTAATCACGGCTCTCGAGCAGCAGACGTACCCGTCAGACGCCTATGAAGTCGTCGTAGTCTCCGATGGTTCGACCGACGGCACGCACGCCTACCTGGAAGCGCTCTGCTCCACGATGCGGCTGCGGTGGTTTGCGCAGCCCAATCGGGGACCCGCCGCTGCCCGCAATGTGGGGATCCAGAAGGCGGAGGGCGAGTTCATTGTCTTCATAGATGACGACGTCGTGCCGGAACCTCAATTGCTGGGGGAGCACGCCCGTTCACACCGTGAGGCAGGCCGGGAAGTGGTGGTTCTCGGGCCCTTGCTCACCCCCGAGGGCTTTGAGATGGCTCCCTGGGTCCGTTGGGAGCAAGACATGCTAATGAAGCAGTACAGTGCCATGCTGCGAGGAGACTGGTCGGCAACGGCACGTCAATTCTACACGGGCAATGCCTCGCTTCGACGAAGCCACATTCTGGCTGTCGGCGGTTTCGACGAGGGCTTCCGCCGCGCCGAAGATGTTGAACTCGCCTATCGGCTTGCCGACAAGGGCCTCGATTTTGCGTTCAATATGCAGGCGGAAGGCATGCATTTCGCCGAGCGCAGCTTTCGCGCATGGCTTGATGCTGCGTACATCTATGGACGCAACGATGTAATCTTCACGCGAGATCGGAACCAGAAATGGCTGCTTCCGAGGGTGCGTCAGGAGTTTCAAGATCGTCATACTTTGATCCGATTACTTGTCCGCCTCTGCAGAGGGAGACCTCGGATCTCCCAGATTGTCACCGCGGCGCTGAAGCTGACGGCTGACGCTGCCACTCGCTTACGGGCTAACAACGTAGAGCGTCGGGCCTACAGCGCTTTGTTTAACCTTCAGTATTACAATGGGCTGTTCGACGAATTGGATGACATGCATTTCCTGTTCAAGGGTCTTGAGAATCCGATTTAGCAACCCCGCTGCAATCGAAGAAAAGATGCGACGCCTTTGATTGGTGGTCATCGAGGCGTTCCTGGCATGCGCGGTGATTTACTGCAAGATGATCGTGCGGCACCACGACCACTTCATCTCGTCGGCGATCCTCACTGCGCGGAGCGCGATGGGCGCGCTCGCTACACGTCGCGTCGTTGCACCCCATTCGTTGTCAAATCGACGTTCAAAATTTGACCCCAGATTGGGTTTGGATCAAAATTGCCTCTCGAGACTGAGGCGTAGCGGCCGCGCGCGCTGAATGTGATTGCCATCACTGCGGCAGGAGAGCGAGGTCAAGGTCGTGCTCTACAGGGCTTGGTGCCTGGCAGCTTTTTTGCTCGTCTATGATTCCACGAACCAGGCCCAAACTGGTGAGAGCAATGCGCAGGACCGATCGGCTCAATCGGACCTGGCCGCCGCCGACTGGAAGAAGAATCTGACAATCGGCCCCAACGGCCCGATTCCGGCGATTGTCGTCGATCAGTTCGGATACCTGACGAAATCAAGGAAGGTTGCCGTCATACGTGCTCCTCAGGTGGGCTATGACAGTTTTGCCAAATTTGCCCCCGGCAAGTCCTACGCCTTGATCGAGCTTCCGGCAGGCAGGGTCGTCAAGACTGCGGCGCCGACAGAATGGAACGGCGGAAGCACGGATCAGGCTTCTGGCGACCAGGCCTGGTGGTTCGACTTTTCCGAGGTCGAAGCGCCGGGCAGATATGCCGTCGTGGACCTCGAGAAGAGTATTCGATCGGCAGATTTCTCAATCGGCGAGCACGTCTACAAAGATGTTATGAAGCATGCTCTTCGCGCATTTTTCTATCAGCGAGCAGGGATCGAAAAAAAATCGGAGTTTGCAGGCAGGGCCTGGGCGGACAAGGCGAGCCACCTCGGCCCCGGGCAAGATTCCGAATCGCGTCCATGGCACGAAGGACGACCGTCAAACCCTTTCTCGAAATCGCTTATCAAGGATCTCCGTGGCGGGTGGTATGACGCCGGTGACTTCAACAAATACACTTCCTGGGCGGCGCGCTACGTCATCGTTTTGCTGCGAGCTTACGCCGAGCACCCTCAGGCCTTCAGCGACGACTATGGCATCCCGGAATCCGGCAACGGCATTCCCGATATTCTGGACGAAGTGAAGTGGGGTCTGGATTGGCTGGTCCGAATGCAGAATTCGGACGGCTCGCTCCTTTGCGTCCAGGGTCTGGACAGCGCAAGCCCGCCATCCGCCGCCAGAGGTGTTAGCTACTATGGTCCTGCGACCACGTCCGCGACCCTGATGGGTGCGGCAGCCTTTGCATATGCCTCCAAGTTTTTCACGTCGCGACCAGAGCCGGATCTCAGGGGATATGGAGATGATCTCAAGAGGCGCGCGATGTCGGCGTGGAATTGGGCGACCGCAAACCCCAATGTTCTTTACTACAATAATGACGAGTCAAAGCAGCCAGGTTCCCAAGGGCTCGCGGCTGGGCAACAGGAAATGAGCGCGACCGACCGGCCGCGGGTGCAATTTGAGGCCGCGACATTTCTGTTCGAAATGACTGGCGATGCGCAATTCAAGGAGTTTGCTGACGCCAACTACGGCGCGCTGCTGCCGCCGTGGGGGCCGTCGATGTGGGAGGTCGATGCGTTGGAGAGCCTGCTCTACTATGCGCGGCTGCCTGGCGCCACACCTGAGGTGGCAAACTCTATTCGCGAGCGTTTCCTTACGAACCTGTCGAGGGCTTCCGAAGCGTTTCAAGGCCTTCTACCGCAGGCGGATCCCTATCGCGCCCCGATGAAGGACTACACGTGGGGCAGCAATAAGGGAAAGGCCATGCAAGCAAGGCTGTACGAGTTGGCGGGCTTGTACAGCACGGATCAAAGGCTGTCCGAGATATCCCTCGCTGCCGCGTTGGAATACGCCCACTATATCCATGGCGTGAACCCGCTGGGCCTCGTCTATCTGACGAACATGGCTCCTGCCGGCGCCAGTCATTCTGCTGCGACCATGTTTCATGCCTGGTTCGCCTATGGCACGCGCTGGCAACGAGTGACTGAGCAGCTTCCGGGCCCTCCGCCAGGCTTCCTGGTGGGCGGCCCGAATCCGCAATACTCGATCGATGAGTGCTGCCGCGCACCTGTTGGGTCACCTGCATACCGCTGCTACGGTGCAAGGACATTCTCATTATGCCAGCGTAGTCTCACCCCGCCCTTGGCGCAGCCACCGGCCAAGTCGTACCTTCAGTATAATGACCCATGGCCTGCGAACTCGTGGGCAATCTCGGAGCCTTCGCTGTACTACCAATCCTACTATGTCCGGTTGCTCGCCGCCTTTGTCCGGTAACACGGCACTCGACTTCGCCACTTCCCGCCTGCGCCCGATGGGCATCCAGCAATGGATTGCCGGCCCCGGCATGATAGGGCAGGAAGAGGCTTTTTTGTCCCTCGATCAAAATGAATGGACGGCTGGACAACGTCGCTTGCACAAACGATGGCCACGCCGCCGGCGATGTCACGGACACACCGTCGTCGTTAACTATTAGTACTGTATCGCCTTGACTATCCGATCAGACATTGCTCCTAGCTATCTAATTGTGCTCTTCTCGAGCAGCGTAGTATTGCAGGGCACGCGAACCAACAACGGCTCGAACAGCAAAGTATTATTGAATGCACCTGGAAAAGCGTATTCTCGTCACCGGCGGGGCAGGCTTCCTCGGTTCCCATCTCTGTGCGCGTCTGATCGCCGAACATGCGCAGGTCATCTGTCTCGACAATTTCTTTACCGGCGCGCGGAGGAATGTAGAGTCGTTGCTCGATCACAAGAACTTCGAGGTGATCCGCCACGACGTCACCTTTCCGCTCTACATCGAGGTGGATGAAATCTATAATCTCGCTTGCCCAGCCTCGCCGGTGCACTACCAGCACGATCCGGTGCAAACGATCAAGACGAGCGTGCACGGCGCGATCAATATGCTAGGCCTTGCCAAGCGCGTGAGGGCCAAGATTCTGCAGGCATCGACCTCGGAGGTGTATGGCGATCCGAGTGTTCATCCTCAGCCCGAAGATTATTGGGGCAACGTTAATCCGATCGGCCTGCGGTCCTGCTATGACGAAGGTAAACGCTGCGCGGAGAGCCTCTTCTTCGCCTATCGGCGCCAAAACAATGTGAACATCAAAGTCGCCCGTATCTTCAACACATATGGGCCACACATGCATCCCAACGACGGACGAGTCGTTTCGAATTTCATCGTGCAGGCGTTGCTTGGTCGCGACATCACGATCTACGGCGATGGCTCGCAAACACGCTCGTTCTGCTACGTGGACGACCTCATCGATGGGCTCATGAAGCTCATGGGGACTTCGAACGAGGTAACCGGTCCCGTGAACGTTGGAAACCCCGATGAGTTCTCGATTCTTGAATTGGCATCGGCAGTTATCGATCTGACGGGTTCGTCTTCCCGGATCGTCCGAGCGCCACTTCCGCAAGATGATCCGCGCCAGCGGCGTCCGGATATCTCCACGGCGAATCAAGCGCTCGGCTGGACTCCACGGACGAAGCTTAAAGAGGGTCTTCTTCAGACGATCGCCTATTTTGAGCAGCTATTGTCCGATCAGAGCCTGCGTGCATCCTTGAAATTCGACTCTGCCTTGTCTTGATACGAGCCTGCGTACGCTGCTTTTGTGCCGGTCGAGCACTGGCCCTAGAATGCTTCATCGTCTGCTGGGGAGCGACACTTGTCGCCCGCATGATAATGCCTTCAAGGAGTTGGCCGGTACGTTGGTTGGGATAGCCGTTAGCGCGGGCTCGTGAGATCGACAACGCTGAGTCGATCGTGCTTTCACTTTCATCCGATTATGCGAAGGACAGAAGGAAGCCTATTAACCATTTGCTGCGTTCACATGGATTGCATGCTCTTCCCCGCAGCATTGACGTGGTAGAAGCCCGGATACGAAGTTTGGTTACGTTTGGAAACGCATTCTACGGGCAATGGCCAGATCCCGCGCGTAAGTCTTCCGTGAAGAACGCGGACGACCGCTGATCTAAGCGATGTTTTGAGCCGGACAGTTTCGGCGAACGCCCGGATGATGCCACGCTAGAGTTCTGCGAGCCATCGCAGCGGGCCGAAGTTGTAGCCGGCGGCGGCAAGAACGGCGTTGATGCGGTAGCCGACGCGCGCCCCCTTTGAGATAGTTGGGTCCATGCGGTGCTCGCAGCTCATTTCTGATACTATCGGGAGCGGACGCTACGCGTTGGCCAGGCGGACTATAGCTTCTGCATAACCAGCATCATTCGAAATCCAAAAGTCGATCCCAGACTCTTTTCGAGCTTGCGTTCCAGCACGAGCAAGGCTTTCGCGGTGCTGTCCGATATCAGGGACCATCGTTTGAATCCTCCACACAAAGGATACGCCGCGAAGGCAAACCATTCGACCCTCTTTAGGTCGAGCTCTGGCACAAGGGTTTCAAACCGTTTTCGATCGCGCGTTGCAATCAGGGTAGGTATTGCCTGGTTTGAACTATAAGGATCTCGGTTCGGGTCGGGTTCTCCCGTAATGAGCGGATCAGCTGACATTCTTACAGGTTCTTGGTCAAGAAAACGGTAAAAGAAGGTGCTTCCCAAGGTAATGGCTGGCTCAACCATTACCATCCTGCCGCCCTTTCGCAGAGACTTCGCCGCGCCACGAAGAAAAAGCAAAGGATACTCTATATGGTGAAGCACATCGAGCATAACGATATTTCCTAGGAACCCGTCGGGAAAGGGCAGTCGTTGTGCATCAGCCACGACATCAAGGTTGGGACTGAATTGAATATCTGACGCGATCGCCTTCGGCATTTGCTCGCGAAGGTTCGAGATACCACTGCCGATTTCTAGAGTTGGGCCAGGGCCACTAGCCTCCGAGATTCGCCGGAAGAAATCGTGGTAAACTGTCCGCAGAGCGGGTTTTGCGGTCCATACCCTGCGATATTCGTCCAAAGCGTTCATTGATTTTCAGAGAGCTTTGATCTTCATAAACGCGAATGCGACCATCCGCAGCAGTAACCAACCATGACGGAAACGTGAAATCTGTGTCTCTCCATAAGCACGGGCTGCGTAGCGAATTGGTATTTCGACTGTCTTTAGGTTGAGCTTGGAGGCCCCGAAGATGAGGTCGAAATCGCCAAATGGATCGAAGTCGCCGAAATATGAGCGGCCGGCGTTCAACCTCTGATAGTCGGTGCGCCGGAGCACTTTCGTGCCGCATAGAGTATCAGTGTATCGTTGGTTTAAAATCCAAGAGAAGATAATCGAAAACAATCTGTTCGCAATGAGATTCAAGAACCTCATCGCTCCGCTGTCCATTGAGTAAACCAGTCTCGAGCCGTTGATGAATTCACCCTGACCAGAACGGATCGCGTGCCAGAATTTCGGCAACTGTTCCGGTGGAACGGTCAGATCAGCGTCGAGGATCATAAGCACGTCCCCGCGAGCGGCGTCAAACGCCGTGAACACGGCATCTGCTTTTCCCTTTCCCGGCTGGGTCATGAGCTTGATGTCCCATTCTGGGTGTAGAGCTTGGACACGTTGCATTTCCTCGAATGTACCGTCCTTGCTGTGACCCTCTATGAAAATGATCTCCATGTCGTCGCAAAAGCGGGGCATTCGCTCGATCGCCGGCTCAACATTCCCTCGCTCGTTGCGCGCCGGAATAACGACGGTTGCCGATGTTACTTCGGTATGGACGCAACGCTCGGAACGACAAACAGAATAGTGTCTGAGCACAAACTGGCGCAGCAGCGGCAAGGGGCTGAAAAACCGATTGACGATCCTTCCAAGACCGAAAAGAGAGATCGGGACGAGCACCCGCTTCTCCGATTTGACGAGATCGAATTCTCCAAGACCAGTGATGGCCGCCATATCTGCTGGAGAGAGCACGTGTCTTGAGCCCTCCTCTTTCTTCCACCCGATGAGCTCCGCCAGGCGCAGCAGCGGACCCCAAAGATGGGAATAATATGCAAGGACCACTCGAGTTTCATGCGTGCAGAAACGATGAAGCTTTTCAAGCAAGGCTTGGCAGTCGTCTAGATAGCCCATCGTGTCAACCAGCAGGACAACGTCGAACTTGCCTGAGATGCGCTCGAGCGTCGTCTCGTCTTCAATGTTTCCTACATGCAATTCGAGGTGGGGGAAGGCGGCGCGACCTTCGTCGATGACGCCCGGGCTCAGATCGATACCCACGCCGCGGCTCGGCTCTAGAGCAGCCAATGTGTGCCCGGCGCCGCAGCCCAATTCTAAGACGCGCTGGCCGGGCGGAATCAGGAAACGAAGATATGCCGTGTCTTCCGCGTGGAAGAATCGGGCCTTTTCGCGCCACTCGGCGCGCGTGAGCGGTGGGCGGCCAGAGCGTTCCAGGACGGCCCCCTCGTTGTGGGCTCTCAACTCGGCGTCTTCTGCCATCTATTCTCACTTTCGGAGAGTCTCCGAAGGACGATAACCAAGCCTTCGCGTGCCCTCGAGCCATCAAATGCAAACGGGATCATGGCGGAAATAGAAATCGACGGCATGGCGAAAACGTCAATGGCGCTCAGCGGCACCGCCAGACCGCGAGTGCGCAGGCCATTGCGCCGCGTCAAGCAGCACGGTGAGGACCGCGGAGCCCGCGCCGACCCAGCCCGCGATTGCCCGCCGGGCCGCTTCTTGATGGTCGGCATCTGCCCTTTTTGCGTACCCAAGTTCTTTGCCGCAGCGTGTCTCCCATTAGCGTAGCGCGCTCCGGATGGCAACGGGCTCGTGAACGAAAGTCAGCGGTCGCATTTCACCGAACGAGGCGAGTTTCTGTCCCGGGTGGGCCAGTTCTAGGCAAATCCATAGGCGGTATCAGCGATGCCTTGCCGACTGCCGTTTGGGGGGGACGGCCGATTCGGCTCATGGGCGTGGCGCGCCTTCCGCTTTCACCGCGCAGAAGGTGATCGATCGAGGCATTGCTTCGTGCGTATTCCGTGGCGATAGACTTCGCGGACGGCGGATGTTATGGGCAGGTTTCGGCCCCCGGGAATGTTGGACAAGTTGTGGCGGTTCAGGATTCGAAACGGCGCGTTGCGTTGATTACCGGCGTCACCGGGCAGGACGGCGCTTATCTCGCCGAATATCTGCTTGGACTTGGTTATACCGTTCATGGCGTCAAGCGACGGTCGTCCTCGTTTAACACCGCGCGCGTCGACCATCTCTACCAAGATCCGCATGCGGGCAACGTGCCGTTCATGATGCATTATGGCGACATGACGGACTCGACCAACCTAATCCGGCTGATGCAGCAGATCCGGCCAACCGAGATTTACAATCTCGCAGCCCAAAGTCACGTCGGCGTCAGTTTCGAGAGCCCGGAATACACCGCGAATGCCGATGCGATCGGTGTGCTTCGGCTTTTGGAAGCGATCCGAATTCTCGGCATGGAAAAGGAGACCCGATTCTATCAGGCGTCCACTTCGGAGCTGTACGGTTTGGTTCAAGAGGTCCCGCAAAGGGAGACGACGCCATTCTATCCGCGCTCGCCGTATGGGGTCGCCAAGCTTTACGGCTATTGGATCACGGTCAATTACCGCGAAGCGTACGGCATGTTCGCGTCCAACGGCATTTTGTTCAATCATGAAAGTCCGATCCGCGGCGAGACCTTCGTGACGCGCAAGATTACGCGCGGCGTCGCGCGCATCGAGACCGGTCTGGAAGAAATCTTTTATCTCGGAAACCTTGCGGCGAAACGCGACTGGGGTCACGCCCGGGATTATGTCGAGGGCATGCACCGGATCTTGCAGGTGGATGCGCCGGACGATTTCGTATTGGCGACGGGCGAGACCCGCTCGGTGCGCGAATTCGTCGAACTTGCATTCGCGGAAGTCGGCCGCAAGATCGAATGGCGCGGCAAGGGCGTTGATGAAACCGGCGTCGATACGAAATCCGGCAAGACGGTCGTTCGCATTGATCCGACGTATTTTCGCCCCACCGAAGTCGATCTCCTGGTCGGCGACGCGAGCAAGGCGCGCGAAAAGCTCGGCTGGAAGCCAAAGACGAGCTTCGCGCAACTCGTCCAGGAGATGGTCGCCGGTGATCTTGCGATAGCCAGGCGGGAGGTTGCTAATGGCAAGCCCCCCGTTTGAACTAAAAGGCAAGTCGGTCTTCGTTGCTGGGCATCGGGGAATGGTCGGCGGCGCGCTGGTGCGCAGGCTCGCGCAGGAGAACGTCGAACTGCTCACAGTGACGCGCAGCGAGGTCGATCTGCGCGATCAGGCCGCGGTGACCAAGTGGTTCGCCGCCAAACGCCCGCAATTCGTGTTTCTGGCCGCGGCAAAGGTCGGCGGGATCGTCGCCAACAATACGCTGCGCGCTGAATTTCTGTACGACAATCTAGTGATTGCGACGAATGTCATTCACTCAGCCCACGTCAATAACACCGAGAGGCTGATGTTTCTTGGTTCCTCTTGCATCTATCCGAAGCTGGCGTCACAGCCGCTGCGCGAGGATTCCATCTTGACGGGGCCGCTGGAGCAAACCAACGAGCCCTATGCGATTGCGAAGATCGCGGGCATCAAGATGGTTGAAGCCTATCGCAGCCAGTACGGGTCCGATTTCATCAATGTGATGCCGACCAATCTCTATGGACCTGGCGACAACTATCACCCCGAATATAGCCACGTCGTCGCCGCGCTGATCCGCCGCTTCCACGAAGCAAAGGTTTCGGGCGCAAAGAACGTTGTGGTGTGGGGTACCGGAACGCCGCGGCGGGAATTCCTTCATGTCGACGATCTCGCCGACGCCTGCGTTCACCTGATGAAGACCTATTCCAGTGATGAGCTGGTCAATATTGGCACCGGGGAGGACGTCACTATTGCAGAATTTGCGCGGGTGGTCGCCGCAACCGTCGGATACAACGGCGAGATCAGTTTCGATCGCTCGCGACCCGACGGCACGCCGCGTAAACTGCTCGATGTCAGCCGGCTGGCCAGGCTAGGCTGGCGTGCACGGACCTCGCTTGTGGACGGTATTCGATCGGCTTATCGCGCCTATCTGAACGAATCCAAACAGGCGACAGAATAGTCCGTCAATTGCGAGGAGCGAAGCAATGAAGCAATCCGATCGCTGCCCGGCCTTAGTTCTGGATTGTTTCATGCAGCCTATGATGGGAGGGAGCCAAGCGTTGATCTGTTGGTTCGTAATGACGGAGGCGGGGGCTTGGTGAGCGCCGCCTACGTTGAAGCGTGGATAGCGGCAGATTGCGCTGCACGGTCGGTACCGAGACCGTACGGATCAAGAACGGGAAACCACTATCCTCTGTTCGGAAGCCGAGAGGACAACAACCACATCGGCCTTCTCCGAACTCAAAATCCAGACCAGTCCCCCAGGATCCCGACAAAAAAATACACGGCGCCAAAGAGCAACGATACGTTGACCCCTTCGCTGACCATCAGTCCGGCATAGCCAAAGGCGAGACCCATAGTTGCCTCGCGCACGCCCCAACCGGCAATCGGTATTGGGATCATGGTGATCAACAACACTGGCGGAATAAGTTGAAGAACGCCACGGGCGCATTTGATGGAGCGGACCGCATACCAGGCGATGGTCGCGGTAAGAAGGTGAATCAGCAGCGACAGAACCGCAAGCCTCGGTCCACGTCGCCCGCTGAAAATCAGGCGGTTCGTAATCACCGAGCATGCGAATATATCCTTCGTCTACCATTGCGCGCTCAACCATGTCCAGGAGAGCCGGCTGTCTGCCGATGGTGCTCTCGGAGGCGGGTGCGTCCGGAATGGCGATCATCGCTACGAATGTGGCGGCGATTCGTGCGATTCTCCGCAATGGAGAAACGGGCCTTATGGTTCCGGCAGGCGCTGCAGCCGCCCTGACGCAGGCGCTCTGGGATTTGGCGACAAATCCCGCCTTCCGCAGCGTTCTCGGTGAACATGCCATGGCTCACGTATCGCGTCACTACGACGCCCCAACCAATGCCAGCCGTCTTCTCGGCCTGCTCAAGGCAGAGGCAAACGCGGTGCGCGCAGAAAAGCTTGCTGCTCCGAGGGCGCGCTTTCGCGTAGTGCCCACACGCCGTGCTGAGAAATGGGGCATGCGTCCGCAAACCCATAGCATCAACTGTCAAGGCGATGTTACGAGCGTGGCTCACAAAGAGAAGAAGACGACTTCGCCAGCAGCGTGGGCGCGATTTCGTAGAGTCCTTGATCCGACGCGATAGCCAGCGTTCGCGCATGCGAAGTCAGTAGCTGCCCGACTAGTCGATACTGTTCTGGGCGGAAATATGAAGCCCATTGGGGCAATTCGGAGGCCGGCGGCGGTCTCTCGGCTGCCCAGGCGGTAGGTGCAATTACGTGGGTGATACCGAGTCGCCGCAAGTCTTTCGTCAAATCTTGACAATTCGTGAACCGCAAGGAGTCCTGCACAGACTCAGAGCAGAACGTCTTGCGATCAAGGTAGAAGCCCCAGCAGTTTTGGGACAACATGATCCCCGCCCCAACAGGCAACTCGCGATTCGCATGCTCATAGAGCGGGTAGAGCGCTATGCGGCTGCGCAGAAAATCGAGGCGGTCGTCTAGCCCGGCAACCGTGCGCAGCAACCCTGCGGAGTTAGCCCCGAGATTGAGGTAGATTCTATACCCATGCAGCAGCGACCCCGCCAAGGCGAAGCCTATCCATGCCAGCATAACAGTTCGCCGAGAGAGAACCGGCGCAAACGCGGCCACAATCGGCACCGTGAGAATAGCGGCGAGTGGCAGCCAATACCGCAGATAGAGCCCGACCGTGTAGAGCTGGAGGAGCCCGGTGATTGTCAATACGACCACCGCTCCGCGCGCGGTCCAGCTGCGGAACCTGAAGAACGCAAGCAGGCCAACGAGAACCAATAGTGCGGCGACACCGAGCAGCACCCACATCCGCTGCTCGATAGTCCAGTCTCTGCCCAATGTATAGCCCCAATTCATGTAGCGGTTGTGGAGATCGATCTGGGTTGCGAGTTCTGCCGAATAGTCGCGAGTCGGGATCAGGTTTGCCAACACAGGGAACAGCGGATTGCCTGTGAGCAGGAAGGCGCGCGTGAACCATGGCAAGATAGGAACAGCCACCAATGGGATCAGAGATGCAGTGGACAGCAAGCCAGATGTAGTTAAGTCGATAAGTCTTGCTCTATTCTGCTCATCCCGGGCCTTGGCGGCGATTGTGACCGCCGTGAGTGCCAGCAGGGCTATCGGAAACAAAAGTACGGTGAGCTTGAAGGAAACGCCGATGCCCGCGAGCAGGGCCGAACTGCGAAGATAGCCTCGATGACCTGTCCGAAACCAGATCAGCCAAGACAATGCCGAGGTCGCTAAAGCTGCCACCGCAGCGCCCTCGGTATATGCAGATCCGAGGAGCATCGGGGTCCCCCACGGGCCCACAAGGTAAAGCGTGGCGGAAACCGCGCCTGTCATTGGGCCCGCCAAGCGCTTCCCCGCTAAATAGAGCGCGGGAGCAGCCACCGCTAGACCCAACACATAGTGAAAGCACTTGGCAGCCACGTCGCCTGCGAATGCCATCCCCACAGCGAACAGCATCGACATGCCCATAGGAGCATTGGTTTGATAATAAGTCGGAAGGTAATCGAGCCAGCCCGTCTCCATCCACCGCTTCGGAGCCATAAGATGGTATGTGAGCCCGTCAAAATCGAGTGTTGGCGTGAGTGCTGCTAGTCCCGCCATCAGCAGCGCGGGGATAAGCGCAATGAGCCAAGCCGTCGTCCAGGAACTCGGGCGTGTCTCTCGGCGCATCGCCGCGACAACTTTGATAGCCACCGCGCGCAAATCGGCAGCCGCTGCTAAGACTATTGCCGCTATAAAGACGCGTATGTTGGTCGTCGATAGTAAGCCCAGGGCACCGAGAGCCAACGGCACAAACTGCAGCACTCCGGCGCCAACTGCTGCAGAAATCACTCCCTGTTCGTAAGGAGAAGCCGCGCTGCGAGCACCCAGCAGGATGAGCAGGCGACGCCCCAGGGCTAGGCTCAACCACAAAAAACCTATCGCGACAACAACGGGAAAAAACGATGAACCTTCTGTCGCGAGCCAAGGCATAAGGCCCCCCAATACACTCGATCAAGATTACGGATAGGCCCGGCCCAAGCCATACATCAGGTCTGCCTACTTAATAAGGTTGCCCACGCGCAAGACACGCGCGCATTGTCGTCAGCGCAACCTCATTGGTCACTCCCGACCTCGAAATCTTGCAATCGAAATCGCCTCCGCCAGCCGATGCGCGCGGCCTCTCGTCGTCAATTTATGGTGTTCCGGGGGTCGAGACAACTGTAGTGCCCCCGGTCGTTACGATACTGGGGACCGCACCAGTGCCACGGATGATGTTCCGCAAACCATAGGCGGTGGTAACGGTCGTCATGGGGGCCTGAATGGTCGAGTTGACCGTATTGAGATAGGTCATGAACTTGGTGGATTCGACCGCGAACGAGTTCGAGGCGTAAAGGATGTCCTTGTTGCGCATCTCGAATGAACTCGCCAGGAAATAGCCGGCGGGATCGCGCAGGTTGATGGTATAAATCACGGGAATGATCGGGCCTTCGTAGGGCCTGACATCGATCCCCATCGCTTCGGCGACGTCACGCGCCTCACCGCGATAGAGGAACACCGCAGCAGGATCGGCCTGAATATCTATCAGGCCGCCGGCCCTGCTGATCGCTTCCGCCAGCGACAGCCGCCAGGTCCCGAACGCAAGCTGCTGCTGCGTGCCGACCGCGCCGAACGCGAGGAAGGTCTGCGGCTCGGAATACAAGTAGATCGTATCGTTGGGGTGCGCGTAGACATTGTTGGCCGACTCATAAATAAGCGCTCCAAAGGGGGCGATCGCGCGCCGGCCGTTTCGCTCCAAAATCACCCAGGTTCCCGCTCCGGCGGTCCCGATCGCGGCCCCGCCGACCGCCACCGCCGAAAAGCCGGCTCGGGCGATGACGTCGAGCAAACGCTCAGGCGAGGCCGTCGCGGGAATCCGCGCCGAGCGTCCCTCGCCCAGGATGGTGATCATGGACGTCTTCTGTTCGACCAATGACACCACGACCTGCGGCTCGATGGCGCGGTTTTTCAGGGCGGCCACAATGGCGCTCTGCACGTCCACCTGCGTGCGTCCAAGCGCGCGGATTGAACCCGCATAGGGGATCGAGATGTTGCCGTGGATGTCGACGGCCTGGTTCGGAATGGTGACGAAATTGCCCGGCCGCACGCCGCCTTCGGCCGGAATGAAGAG
>Ga0081540_1001384_pt1 | contig 21024 bp, 21 predicted proteins | sample TabmetS2T1R1_FD_71024 | JGI IMG/M metagenome (GOLD analysis project Ga0081540, IMG submission 71024) | Tabebuia heterophylla rhizosphere microbial communities from the University of Puerto Rico - S2T1R1 | ecosystem: Host-associated > Plants > Roots > Rhizosphere ... | reverse complement strand
GATCTCGGCGATTTCTGCCGCCGCGTGGACGCGCAGAAAATCAACAAGCGCGTGCTCGAAGCCTTGATCCTGTCGGGCTCGATGGACGCGCTGGCGCCGAATCGAGCGAGCCTGATGCTGCAGCTTCCCGAAGCCGTGCGCGCGGCCGAGCAGCACGCGCGCGACGCCGAAGCCGGCCAAAACGACATGTTCGGCGCGGCGGTGGCAGGCACCTCGACGACATCGAGCGCGCCGCTGCCGACCGCGCCCGAATGGCCGATCGAGCGCAAGCTCGCGGGCGAGCGGGAGACTCTCGGCCACTATCTCTCGGGCCATCCGACCGACCGCTGGAAGCCGCTGATCGCGCGTGTCGCGACCTCGCCGATCGGCGAGATCGATCAGCACTACAAGCCGCCGGTGCCGCACGAACGGCGCGGCCGATTCTCCGACCAGTCTTACGTGATCGCGGGTCAGGTCATCGCGATCCGCAAGCGCGGCGACGCGATGGCGTTCGTGCAGGTCGAGGATTTCTCGGGCCGCATGGAAGTCAGCCTGTTCCGCGAGGCGTGGATCGAGTACGGGCCGCTCCTGACGCGCGATGCGATCCTCGTCTTCGACGGCGGGCTGAGTCTCGACGAGTTCTCGGGAAGCTATCAGCTCCGCGTGAATTCGGTCGCGACGATCGAGTCGGCGTGCGAGCGCAGTGCGCGCGTGTTGCGCGTCAAGCTCAACGGCGTGCGGGGCGACTTCATCGCGCGCCTCCAGCACGCGCTCGCCGCGCATCGCGGCGGCGCGACGCCGGTACGCATCGCGTATCACAACGCGGACGGTCAGGCCGAGATCGAGCTCGGCGCCGAGTGGCGCGTGCGCGCGAGTCCCGCGCTCAAGGACAGCCTGCAGGCGCTCGACGGCGTCGTCGCGGCCGAGCTCGTGTTCGGCTGACGCGCACTTCGCCCGTTTCCTACGCGTTCACGCCGCATTTGCCCATCCCGGTCTTGCGCGCTCCATGATGTGATACTAAAGTGTCACTTCATGAGAACCGAACTTGTGACGACCCTGAAACGCCAGGCCACCGAGCTCCTGGACGATCTCGCGCGCGACAAGGAGCCGATCCTGATCACGCAGCACGGCGTGCCGAGCGCGGTGCTCGTCGACGTCGAGAGCTACGAGCTGCAACAGTCGCGCATGGCGATCCTCGAAGGCATCGCACGCGGCGAGCGGGCGCTGGCCGAGGGTCGCACGTTGACGCACGCGCAGGTCAAGGCGCATTTCGCGAAGAAGTGGCGGAAGTAATCTGGACCGAGCCCGCGCAGGCCGACCTCGAAGCGATCTACGACTACATCGCGATCGAGAGTCCCGCCGCCGCGCTCGCGCTCGTCGCCCGCGTCCTGCGGCACGTCGACCAGCTCGCCCGGCATCCCGACAGCGGAAGCTGGCTGCCCGAGCTCGGCCGGTCGCGCTATCGCCAGATCGTCGAGCCGCCGTGCCGCATCTTTTATCGGCGCGCCGGTCGCGCCGTGGCGATCCTCCACGTGACCCGATCCGAACGGACGCTCGACGTGCGCCGGCTCGAAACCGCACTCGACGAGTGAGCATCGCCTCCCCATTCGACACGCAGGGCGAGCGGCGGGCCCCAGCGCGCTATACTTCGCGCCTTTGCGCGCGCCGCCTGGCGCGAACGTCGCCGAATGAACCCGAACTTCCTCGAATTCGAGCAGCCGATCGCCGAACTGGACGCGAAGATCCAGGAGCTCAGGCTCGCCAGCCACGGGCAGGCGTTCAATATCGAGGACGAAATCGCGACGCTTGAGGACAAGCTCAAGGCGAAGACCGCGGAGATCTTCCGCAATCTCACGCCCTGGCAGGTCGCGCAGCTCGCGCGGCACCCGGCGCGGCCGTACACGCTCGATTACATCGGCGTCATGTGCGAGGAATTCCACGAGCTCGCCGGCGACCGCGCGTTCGCGGACGACGCGGCGATCGTCGGCGGCCTCGCGCGCATCAACGGGCGCAGCGTGGTCATCGTGGGCCACCAGAAGGGCCGCGACACGAAGTCGAAGATCCGGCGCAACTTCGGCATGCCGCGACCGGAAGGCTATCGCAAGGCGCTGCGCATCATGCAGCTCGCCGAGCGCTTCAGGCTGCCGCTCCTCACGTTCATCGACACGGCCGGCGCGTGGCCCGGCGTCGATGCCGAAGCGCGCGGCCAGAGCGAGGCGATCGCACGCAACCTCCTCGAGATGAGCGAGCTCAAGGTGCCGATCGTCTGCACCGTGATCGGCGAAGGCGGCTCCGGCGGCGCGCTCGCGATCGGCGTCGGCGACCGCACGAACATGCTGCAGTACTCGACGTATTCGGTGATCACGCCGGAAGGCTGCGCGTCGATCCTCTGGAAGAGCGCCGAGAAGGCCAAGGATGCCGCTGACGCGCTCGGTCTCACGGCGCCGCGGCTTCTCGAGCTCGGCCTCGTCGACAAGGTCATCCGCGAGCCGCTCGGCGGCGCGCACCGCAATCCGCATTCGATCGCGGTGCGGCTCAAGGCGATCCTGCTCGGCCAGCTCGACGAGCTCGAAAAGCTCGACACGGCGACGCTGCTCCGCGAGCGCTACCAGCGCCTGCGCCGCTACGGCGCGTTCACCGGCGGTTGATCGCGCCGGCGGCATCGTCGGCGGACTGATCCGTTCCGCCGTGCATTGTCTCGAATCGATGGCCCCTGCTTTTCGTTTCCGCCTGCGTCACGTGCTCGCGATGGCGCTCGTGCTCGGCGCGCCGTCGGCGCGCGCGGGCGCCGACGGCGACGTGCAGACCGAGGAGGAGCCCGTCGTCGACGCCGCCTCGCTGGCGCAGCCGGCGCTGCTGTCCGGACCGGACTTCAGCGTCGATCCGCACGTCGAGCTGCGCGGCTACATGGCGCATTTCATGCTCGACACGAAAGTCGGCCCGCTCAACGCCGACAGCGTCGAGATCCTCGCCGAGCGCGAGGCGGAGCTGCCGGCCATCGACGCGCTCGAGAAGGCGACCCGCTCGGAGGCTTTCACGCATGCGGCGAGCGCCAAGTTCGCCGAGACCGGCAGGATGCTCGGCAAGATCGTCATGCATCCCGTCGATACGCTCATCGGCATTCCGGCCGGCGTCGCGCGCTACTTCGGCAACAGGCTGAAGAAGTACGCGACTCAGGCGCAGACCGCGTCCGATCGCGTTGCGAAGGAGCTCGGCACGAGCGGCAATCCGTATCCGTCCGACGAAGGCCCGCTGACCGATGCACGCGGCGACGACGACGACGGCGCGCCGAAGCCCAGGAAGCACTGGTACACGAGCATCGGCAACGAGGCCGAACGCGAGATCAAGCGCCGGCTCAAGTACAGCCAGGTCAAGCGTGATCTCGCCAGGCAGCTCGGCATCGATCCGTACAGCGGCAACCCCTACGTGCAGGAGCGGCTGTCGAGTCTCGCGTGGGTCGGCACCGGCGGACATTTCAGCGCGGGCGCCACGCTCGGTGCGGTGGGCGGCACCGGCGCCGTCGTGCTCTCGAACGGCGGCACGATCAACGACGTCGTCTGGAAACTTTCGCCCGACGACCTTCGCGCGCGCAATCACGATCGCCTGCGCGCGTATTGCCGCGACGAGCTCCTGATGCGCCAGTTCCTGCGCCGCGGCGTGTTCTCGCCGACGCTGCAGACCGGCCTCGTCGATGCGCTCGACGCGCTGAAGCCCGTCGGCGGCGGTGATGCGCTGCTCGAGCTCGGCATGACCGCGCACGGCGAGCTCGAATCGCGCTTCGTCGTCAACGCGTTGCGCATGACCGCGAAACACCTCGGCGACCGCGCGCACGGCGGCACGCTGCGGCCGATCGGCGCGGGGCTCGCGTACGAGACGACCGACGGCGAGCTGGTGCTGCCACTGCCGGTCGATTACCTGAGCTGGACGAGCGAAGTGCGCGCCTTCATCGATCGTCCCGAGTTCCGCGTGAGGAACAAGACCGTGCTGGTCGGCGGCGATGCAAGCCTTCAGGCGCGACGTGCGCTGCGCGATCGCGGGTGGAGCGTCGTCGTCCGCGCGCCATGGCCGGGCGCGCCGGCGTACGCGGCCTTCGACGAACCTGCCGACGCGACACCGTGACCCGCGCGCTCCTCGCTTACCGCCTGCGGGAGAGGCCTGGGGTGAGGGCAAGCCCGCGACGACGCCGAGACTCGGCAACTATAAGACCGGATCGTCCGAGTCGTCGCGGAACAACAGATCCGGCACGTGCATCACGATGCAATGGATGGCGCCAGCCAGCGGAATGATGTCCGTGCAGTCGACCTGCACGACATCGCTGTCCGGCAGCGCTTCCTGGTACGTCGCGAGCGCCGCTGCGTTGTCGGCGTCGTAGCCGTCGAAGCGGCAGATCAGCGCGACCTGGTTGACGATGACCGAGTTCGTATACGTGTAGTGCGTCCCGAACACGTTCCATCCCGGCGTGCGGTACACGGTGTAGCCGCGCGATGCGAGGTCGTCGGCGGCGCCATCGGTGACGCTCTTCGGCACGCCGCCGCCTTCGCTCGCGTCGTACTGGCCGATCAGCACCTTCCGGTCGGCGAGCGGCAGCATCCACATGTCGATGTGCTGCGTCGAGTCGTAGCTCGTCGGAAACGGATCGAACAGCGTGACGTCGACGCCTTCGTAGGCGCGGAAATCGTCGACGATCTCGTCTTCCGGCACGCCGGGATTCTCGTTGACGACGAGCCGCGTCATGAATGCCTCGCGGTCGCGGAACAGATGGAAATTGCCGCCGCCGTGCACGAGCGGCAGCTCGTAGACGGGCTCGTCCCAGTCGCCGCCGATCACGATCGGAATCTCATCGTCGTGCGGCCGCGGCCGGTTGTAGATGTGATCGACGATGCCGCGCGTGCCGGTGTGCTCGATAAAGCGCGGGCCGTAGTCGCGCATCCAGACGCTGTCGGTCTGCGCGGTGATGAAATGCACGTGCGCGAGATCGGCGCCGCCGTTCGTCAACACGTTCGTCGCCGACTGCTGCTCGCTGGAGCCGTCCACGACGATCCAGATGTCGGAAGGCGGGTCGGCCGTCGTCAACGGCACGACCATCGCCGTGTGCAGCGCATTGAAGCCGCCCCACGTGATCAGGATGCCGGCGTTGGGCTCATACTCGGCGATCGCTCGCAGATGGCCGCCGGGCGCTGCGCCCGGGACACCCGGCACGAATCCGCGCGGCACGCGCTCGAACGGCGCGAGGCCTCGCGGCAGCACGTGCGCATCGTTGTGCAGCGTCGCGAGGTAGGCGGGGTCCGCTTCGCGAGCCCCGGCCGACAGCGGCAGCGCGATCAGTGCCGCGACGATCCATCCGTAGCGCATGACTTTCGCCTTTGAGGTCGAAGGACGGATTGAACCACGAAGCGCACGAATAACACGAAGGACGAGGTAAAGATTGTTCCTTCGTGCGCTTCGTACCTCGTCTTTGAAAGGCCGGGGCCAAATCATCGACAATACGCTCCCTCACCCGCGACAGACGCCCATGGACCCGTCCGCGCAGCAGCGCCTCGAAGCCGAGCTCGAATCGATCCGCGACCAGGGTCTCTACAAGATCGAGCGCATCATCACGACGCCGCAGTCGTCCGCGATCCGCACCGCGGACGGGCGCGAGGTCCTGAACTTCTGCGCGAACAACTATCTCGGCCTCGCGGACCACCCGGACATCATCGCGGCCGCGAAGGACGCGCTCGACACGCACGGCTTCGGCCTTGCATCGGTGCGCTTCATCTGCGGCACGCAGGACCTGCACAAAGAGCTCGAAGCGGCGATCTCCGAATTCTTCGGCACGGACGACACGATCCTCTACACGAGCTGCTTCGACGCGAACGGCGGCCTCTTCGAGACGATCCTCAACGAGCAGGACGCGGTCATTTCGGACGCGCTGAACCACGCATCGATCATCGACGGCATCCGTCTTTGCAAGGCCGAGCGGCGCCGCTACGCGAACGGCGACATGGCCGAGCTCGAGAAGCACCTCGCCGAAACGCAGGGCAAGCGCACGCGCCTCATCGCGACCGACGGCGTGTTCTCGATGGACGGCTACATCGCCAGGCTCGACGAGATCGTCGCGCTCAAGAAGAAATACAACGCGCTGCTGATGGTCGACGATTCGCACGCGACCGGCTTCGTCGGCCCGACCGGCCGCGGCTCGGCGGAGCTGCACGGCGTCATGCGCGACGTCGACGTGTTCACCTCGACGCTCGGCAAGGCACTCGGCGGCGGCTCCGGCGGCTTCACGGCCGGGCGCCAGGCGATCGTCGACCTCCTGCGCCAGCGCTCGCGGCCGTACCTCTTTTCGAACACGCTGCCGCCGCCGCTCGTCGCGGCGTCGATCAAGGTGTTCGAGATGCTGTCCTCGTCGACGGCGCTGCGCGACAAGGTCGACGACAACGCGCGGTACTTCAGGAAGCGCATGACCGAGGCCGGCTTCGAAATCAGGCCCGGCACGCATCCGATCGCGCCGGTGATGCTCTACGACGCGAAACTCGCGCAGCAATTCGCCAAGGAACTGCTCGACGAAGGCATCTACGTGATCGGCTTCTTCTATCCGGTCGTGCCGCAGGGCCAGGCGCGCATCCGCACGCAGATGAGCGCGGCGCATACGCACGAGCAGATCGATCGTGCGGTCGCCGCGTTCGTCAAGGTCGGGCGCAAGCTCGGCGTGCTGAAAGACTGATCAGGCCGCCATCGAAGCGATGATGCGGGACGCTTCGCCGACGCCATCGTACGCGCTGAGCCGCCGCTTGAACGCCTCGGCGTTCTCGCGGAAGCGCGGCTCCTGCGTCACCGCGTCCATCGCGTCGCGGAACGCCTCGAAGCTGATGCGGCGCGCCGACAGCTTGCGGCCGAGGCCGTGGCGCTCGACCGCGTCGAGGTTCCATTCCTGCTCGCCCTGGTTCGGAATGCCGATCAGCGGCACGCCGTGGTTGAGCGCCGAGTAGATCGAGCCGCGGCCGCCGTGCGTGATCATCGCCGCGCAGTTGCGCGACAGGACGAGGCTCGCCGGCACGTAGTCGCTGACGATGACGTTCGGCGGCACCTGGTCGCCGGCATAGCCGTAAAGCCCGCCGGTCGCCGCAACGATCTGGAATTCGCTCGACTCGCCGAGCATGCGGCCGAGGTAATCGACGATGCGCGTGAACTGCTCGCCGTACGAGCCGAGATAGACGAACACGCTTTTCTTCGCCGGATCGAGCTTCGAATACCAGGCCGGCACCTTCTCGCTCTGCTCGTGGACGAGCGGGCCGACGGCGTGCACGTGCGCCGGCAGCTCGACGGACGGCGCGAATTCGGGCGCGTCCATCAGGATCGTCGCTTCGCCTTCGAAAAGATCCTTCATCGAGGCGAAGCGCACGTCGGTCTTGCCCTTGAGGTAGGTGTTGTACGGGCGCACCCACGATTGGAACAGCTTCTCCTCGGCCCACGCGCTGACCGGGCGCAGGATGCTTTTCGGCAGATACTTGACGATCGCGCTCAGCGGATGCGATTCCGGCAGGAACTTCTCGCCGGCGTAATAGCGCGTCAGCACGGTGTTGCAGAGCACCGCGCGCGGCGTCCCGGTCAGCAGCGCCGAGAGCTTCAGCGTCGGACGGTGCAGGTCGACGACCGCGTCGGCCTTGTAGCGGCGGATCAGGTCGCTCTCGGCCTCGACGAACTCGGCAATGCTGTCCTTCGTGTGGTAGTCGAGGCTCGACTTGTTGATGTAGGCGACGCTGCGCTCGCGGTCGAGCTCGGCGACGTCCTCGACGTCGAATCCGCATTCCTCGACGTAGCTCCGGCACTTGCCGCGCGCGGCGAACACGACGTTGTGTCCGGCCTTGCGCAGCGCGGAACCGATCGCGACCAGCGGCTGCGTGCCGCCGAGGTGGTTCGCGTAGGGAAACATCAGAACGGTTTTCATGGCGGTCTGTCCGGCGGATCGGAACGGGTGGCCGTCGCGCTGCGAGGGGCGCGCCGGTCCTTCCGAAGCCCCAATGGCCGTTCGGACCGAAACCGAACAATTCGGCACATCTGGGAAAAAGCGATTATCTCGCGAATGCGGCGACTTCCATAGCGCCGAGACGGCGGAACCGGCCCTTGCCGAGCCCGCCTAGCGAGACCGGTCCGATCGCGACGCGAACGAGCCGCAGCACGCCGACCTCATGGGCGGCGAGGAGACGCCGGATCTGCCGGTTCCGTCCCTCGTCAAGCACGATTTCCAGCCATGAATTCGCGCTTCCGCGACGCAACTCGCGCACGCGCCGCGCGCCGAGAAATTCACCGCGATCCTCGATGCCGCGGCGCAGCGAAGCGAGCAGCGGGGCGTCCGGAACGCGGTCGATCTGCACGTGGTAGGTCTTGTCAACTTTCGTTTCGGGCGCCGTGATCCGCGCCGCCCAGGCGCTGTCGTTGCTCAGCAGGAGGAGGCCTTCGCTCGCCTTGTCGAGCCGGCCGACCGGCGCGACCCACGGCAGCCCCGCGTCGGCCAGCAACGCGTAGACGGTCTCGCGCCCGCGCTCGTCGGCGGCCGTCGTGACGTAGCCGCGCGGCTTGTTCAACGCGAGGTAGATGCGCTTGGCGGATTGCAACGCTTCACCGTCGAGCGCGATGCGATCCCGCGCGGGGTCGACCGGCGACTCCGGATCGCGCACCGTGCGTCCGTTGACCGCGACGCGGCCGTCGGCGACGTAGCGCGCGGCCTGCGTGCGCGAGCAGACGCCGAGCTTCGAGATCACGCGCGCGACACCGTACCGAGGCCGCGCGGGCTCGACTCTGCTTGGCGATTTCGCGCGCGTGCGATGCAAAGGCGGCTAGCCGATCGCGAAGCCGTCCGCGTGCCGGTCGGCGATCGCTTCGCGCGTCACCGCTTCGACACGCGCGGACGGCGGCCCTTGCCGGAGCCACGTCTCGAACGCGTTGAGCGCATCCTCCGAACCTTTCGCAATGACTTCGACGCGGCCGTCGGCGAGATTCCTCGCCGACCCTGCGATGCCGAGCCGCGTCGCCTCGGCGCGGGCCGAGGCGCGGAAGAAGACGCCCTGCACGAGGCCGGAGACGACGAAGCGCAGCGTCGCCATCGCCGCTACGTCGCGCCCTTGGCGTGGGTCTCGATCTCCTTCTCGAGATCCTTCGCGGTGATCGGGCCGGTGAATTTCTTTGCGAGCGTGCCATCCGGCGCGATCAGGAACGTCGTCGGCAGGGCCTTCGGCGCGCCGAAATCCTTCGGCGGCGTTTCGAGCGGCACGTTCGCGATCGGATATTTCACCGGATGCTTCTCGAGAAAGCCGGTGACGTCCGCGAGCTCCTCGCCGCCGAACGCGAGGCCGATCGCGCGCACGTCCTGCCGGCTCGCCACGAACGCCGAGATGTCCGGCATCTCCTTGATGCACGGCGAGCACCACGTCGCCCAGAAGTTGACGATGACCCACTTGCCGCGCTCGGCGGCGAGATCGAACGTGGCGCCGTCGAGCGTCGTGACCTTGAGCGCGGGCGTCTTCGCGGGGTCCGCGTGCGCCGCGAACGACAGCGTCGCGGCCAGCGCGAAGGCGAGGCGGAGGAACGGGTGCTTCATGCTTGCTCCATCGGGTGGCTGCGGCGCGGCGGGGCGGCCGACTCTGTTTCGGACCGCGCCGGCGGCGGAAAGATTTCGGACAGCGGGACGGCAAGACCCGCGCGCACGGTCGCGGCGAGCCGCGCCAGGAGCTCGCGCACCTCGGTCGACTCCTCGCGCGCAAGACTCGCATCGTCGGGCAGACGGTAGGTGCCCTCCTCGTAGATCTCCAGGAGGTCGACGCTGCCGAAATCGCGGACGACGACCCATTCGCCGAGCTCACTGCACTGGATGAGGCCGATGCGGTGCAGGTCGCCGAGGTAACGCTGCAGGAGGTCGTCGGTCAGGAACGGCTCGGCCGCCATCAAGGCCTCGTTGCTGAGGCTGCGTCCTTCGCGATGCGCCGCGGCAAAGTGGCCGAGCACGCGCAGGAGGCCCGCGAATTCCTGACCGCGTGCGAGGCGCTGGCTCGGCGGCCGGTAGTCGAATGCGTTGAGCGAGGCGGTCAGCGACGCGCCGAACAGCACGATCGCCCACGAGAGGTAGATCCAGAAGATGAAGATCGGCACGATCGCGATCGCGCCGTAGACCTCGGTGTAGCTCGCGCGCGTCGCGTACAACGCGAAACCGCGCTTCGCGGCTTCGAAGAGCGCGGCCGCGATGAACGAGCCGAGCAGCGCATGTCCGAAGCGCACGCTGCGGTTCGGGATCACGAGGTACGCGGTCAGGAGCGCGCTCCACACGATCAGGAACGGCAATGCCGAGAGGATGCGCGTCTTCAGCGAGAATTCCGCCGCCGCCGCATCGATGAACGGCAGCGCGACGAGATACGAGCTGATCGCAAGCGCGGCGACGAGCAGCAGCGGACCGAGCGTCAGCGCGGTCCAGTAGATCACGAAGCGCGACGCGTGACCGCGCGCATTCGGCACGCGCCAGATCCGGTTGAACGCGTCCTCGATGCTCATCATCAGCGCGACCGCGCTGAAGAACAGCACGAGGATGCCGACCGCGGTCGCCTTGCTCGCGTTCGCGGCGAACTCGGTGATGTAGCCCTGCACCGTATCGCCGGCGGCCGGCACGAAATTCGTGAAGACCCAGGCCGTGATCTTGTCGCGCCAGCCGGCGAAGACCGGGAACGCGGCGAGGATGCCGAGGACCGCCGCGGTCAACGGCACCAGCGCGAACACCGACGTGTAGGCAAGCGCGCCGGCGGTCTGCATGCAGCGGTCTTCGAGGAAGCGGTGCCAGGTGAAGCTCAGGAGCGCCAGCGAGCGCTCGCGGTCGATGCGGAGCTTTCTGGCAAACTCTGCAGGATCGGGCGGCATGCGACGAGCCTAGCGCAGCGGGATTCACGAGACCAAATCGGATCCCCTTCTCCCGCTTGCGGGAGACAAAACGGCAGGATGGCCGTTTTGCACGGCGCAGCCGCCCGAAGGGTGAGCGCCAGGGATGGCGCGAATGAACGTGCCGGAGACGGATGAGGGCGCTCTTGGGAAGGCGTCTCGAGCGTCCCCTCACCCTGCCCTCTCCCGCGAGCGGGAGAGGGAAAAGAATCGCGAGCAGCGGGAAATATCATTGCGATGAGCGAAATCCTCGTCCTCTACTACAGCCGCAACGGAAAGACCGCGCAGCTCGCGCGTCTCGTCGCGCGCGGCGTCGAGGAGGTGACCGGCATGCGCGCGCGACTGCGCAGCGTGCCGCCGGTCGCACCGGTCACCGAGGCGAGCGCGCCGCCCGAGCCCGACGAAGGCGCGCTGTACGCGACCCTCGCGGATCTTCGCGAATGCGCCGGGCTCGTGCTCGGCAGTCCGACGCGCTTCGGCAACATGGCCGCTCCGCTCAAGTATTTCCTCGATTCGACCGTGACCGATTGGGTTTCGGGCACGCTCGCCGGCAAACCCGCCGGCGTGTTCACGTCGACCAGCACGCAACACGGCGGACAGGAAACGACGCTCGTGTCGATGATGCTGCCCCTGCTGCACCACGGCATGCTGATCGTCGGCATTCCGTACACCGAAGCCGCGCTCAACCGCACGCGCGGCGGCGGCTCGCCGTACGGTGCGAGCCACGTCGCAGGCACGTCGGACCAGCACGCAATCGACGAGGACGAGCGGCTGCTCGCGCGCGTACTGGGACGGCGCGTCGCCGATGTCGCGGCGAAGCTGGAACGCGGCACATGACGTCCGAACGAGTCGGCGCCGCGGCGTGGGCCGCACTCGTGCTGCTGCAGTTCGTCTGGTATCTCGGCGTCGCGCCGCCGGCCGGCGGCTCGCCGTGGATCGCGATTGCGCTCGCGCTGCCCCCGTGGCTGCTGCCGCTGCTCGCGCTGCGCCACGGTTTGCGGCGCGCGTTGTTCTGGGCCGGCGTCGTCGCGCTGTTCTACTTCTGCCACGGCATCGTCGCGGCATACGTTGCGCCATCTGCGCGCGTGCCCGCGCTGATCGAATCGGCACTCTGCATCGTCCTCGTAGGCGCGCTCGGCTGGAGCGCGCGTCGCGATCGGAAAGGGACGACTCGCTCCCGCTGACGCGATCCCACGCGTCATCTCGCCGCGCCGAATGCGGAGCCCGTTAACGGCCTGCTAACCGCTCGCCGGCGGGATCCGACCCGCCCGGCACCTTGAGGTGGGCCCGTCCACACCCAATTGTTGCAGTGCGGAAGTCCCGGCGAATCGCGTCCCTGTCGATGGCGCCGCCCCGGAGACCCTCTGGAGGAGCAATGAAGGGCGTCTTCGCCGAACTCAAGCGCCGGAACGTGTTGCGTGCAGCCGCGCTCTACGCCGCGGCGGCGTGGCTGCTCGTGCAGATCGCGACGCAGGTGTTTCCGTTCTTCGACATCCCGAACTGGACCGTGCGCTGGGTCGTCATCGCCGCGCTCGTCGGCCTGCCGTTCGTGTCGGTGTTTTCGTGGTTCTACGAGCTGACGCCGGAGGGTTTCAAGCGCGAGGTCGCATCCGACGCGACGAACGTCCCGGCGCGCCGCAGCAGCCGCAGGACCGACCGGCTCATCATCGCGATCCTTGGACTTGCGGTCGTGCTGCTGCTGGCGGGTCAGATCATCGAGATCCGCGACGCGCACACCGAGCCCGGTGATTCCGCGGCGGCGCAGTCATCGTCCGCCGCGCCCTCGATCGCCGTGATACCGCTCTCGGTCGACGCGGCCACGCCCGATCAGCAGTATTTCTCCGACGGCCTCACCGAGGACCTGATCACGACGCTGTCGCAATTCGAAGGGCTCAGGGTCATCAGCCGCACGTCGTCGTTCCGCTTCCGCGAGAGCAAGGACGACATGCAGACGATCGGACGGGCGCTCGGCGTCACGCATCTCCTCGAAGGCAACGTGCGGCGCGAGGGCGACGAGGTTCGCATCAGTGCCGCGCTCGTCAAGGCGGACGACGGCACCACGCTGTGGTCGGAGCGCTACGACAGGCCATACAAGGATCTCTTCAAGCTGCAGGACGAAATCGCGGGCGCCGTGGCCGGCGCGCTGCAGGCGAAGCTGTTCTTCGGTTCGGGCGCCGTCCCGCAGAGCGACCGGCCGCCGAGCGGCAACCTCGACGCGTACCAGAACATGCTGCAGGCGAAGTTCTACCGGATGCGCGGCAACGAGGAGGACATGCGCAAGGCGATCGAGTTCTACAACACCGCGGTCCGCTTCGATCCGCGCTATGCGCGCGCCCACGCCGGCCTCGCGTTCGCGTGGACGACGTTGGCCGGCAATTTCCTGTCGGGCGAGGCGGCGCAGCTCGCCTACACGGCCGGGCGCGACGCGGCGGCGACCGCGCTGACGCTCGATCCGAACATGTCCGCCGCGCATGTCGCGCAAGGGCGCTTGCTCGAGATCACGGATTTCGATCGCGCCGGCGCGGAAGCCGAGTATCGCCGCGCGCTGCAGCTCGCGCCGAACGACGCGGAGGCGCACTACGCGCTGGCCGGCATGTTCGCGACGCTCGGCCAGCCGAAGGCGGCGATCGACGAGCTCCAGCGCGTGATCGCCGTCGATCCGTTCCGCGGTTCCGCGTACGACCGGCAGAGCCGCTGCCTCATCGCGCTCAACCGCCTCGACGAAGCCGAAACCGCGTCGCTCAAGGCCATCGAGATGCAGCCGACGAACGGTTATTTCCGCGTCCAGCTCACGATGATCGAAGTGCTGCGCGGCGACGCGCAGGCAGCCCTCACGGTCGCGCAGCAGGCGCCGGAGGGCACGTGGCGGGATACGGCGACGGCGTTCGCGCGACAGATCGGCAGCGACCGCGCCGCCGCCGACGCGGCCCTGCAGAGCCTCATCGAGAAGCGCGAGGGCAACGCGGCTTTTCAGATCGCCGAGGTGTTCGCCTTGCGCAAGGAGCCCGACCGCGTGTTCGAATGGCTCGAGCGCGCACGCGCGAACCGCGATCCTGGCATCACGGTGCTGCTGAGCGACCCGTTCCTCCGCGCGTATGCGAACGATCCGCGTTTTGCGGCGTTCTGCGCGAAAGTCAGCCTGCCGCTGCCCGAAGCGCTCGTGCGAAAATAACGACGATCCGCTCAGGCCGGCGGATCCTTCCGCTTCATGCACTCTTCGTGCTTGGTGCGCATCGTTTCCGGCAGCCGATCCGCGAGGAAATCGACGAACGCGCGCACCGACGGCAGAAGACCGCGCCGGCTAGCGTAGACGAAGTGCGCCATGCCCTGCGGAATGCTCCAGTCCGGCAGGACGACTTCGAGCTCGCCGCGCAGGATCGCCGGCGCGCAGACGAATTCCGGCAGCGCCGTCACGCCGAGGCCGCGCCGCGCGGCCTCATACAGCACGCCGAACTCGCCGCAGATCACGCGCGCGCGCATCTCGACGCTGACCTTCGCACCGCTCGCGTCGAGGAGCTCGAGGACCTGCGCACCGTCGTGCTCGAACTGCGAGAGCAGCGGCAGCTTCTCCAGATCCTGCGGCGTCTTCGGCCGTCCGTTCTCGTCAAGGAACTTCGGCGCCGCGGCCAGCAGCACGCGCGACATGCCGAAGCTGCGCGAGACGAGCGCGGCGTCGGTGTCGAGCTTCGTGCGCACGCGGATCGCGATGTCGAAGCCTTCGTTGATGACGTCGACGCGGCGGTTCGTCGCGACGATGCGCACCTGCACCTTCGGATTCTGCGCGAGGAAATCGGGCAGCACGTGCGCGAGCAGCGTCTGCGCGAGCGCGGTCGGACAGCTCGCGCGCACGATGCCGCGCGGCTCGGCGCGCAGCTCGTCGACGACGTCCTGCGCCGCCTGCGCCTCTTCGAGCATCGCGCGGCAATGCGCATGGAAACGCTCGCCGACTTCGGTGACGGCGAAGCGCCGCGTCGTGCGCTGCAGGAGCCGCACGCCGAGCCGGTCCTCAAGCAGCGCGACGCGCTTGGACAGCCGCGACTTGGGCACGCCGAGCGCGCGCGCCGCGGCCGAAAAGCCGCCGTTCTCGACCACGGCTGCGAAGAAGCGCAGGTCGTTGAGGTCGGCCAGGGCGCCCTCTTTGAATGTCATGATTGTTCCCCTTGGCGAACGATCCATCCGATTATCGGGTACTTATCGGACCATCGTCCACGCCTTTAAATATGCGCCACCGGAACCACCCGGTCTGGACCTGAGGCTTCGCCATGAAACTCCTGCACATCGACTCGAGCGCGCTCGGCGCCTATTCGGTGACCCGCGAGCTCTCCGCGGCCGTCGTCGCGGCCTTCAAGGACCGCGAGCCGACGCTCGACGTGACCTATCGGGACCTCGCGGCGCAGCCGCTCCCGCACTGGGCGCCGGTCGCCGACGCGGCCGACCCGTCCGCCGTTGCCGCGCAGACGGCGATGGACGAGTTCCTCGCGGCCGACGTCGTCGTGATCGGCGCGCCGATGTACAACTTCTCGGTGCCGAGCACGCTCAAGACGTGGATCGATCGCATCGCCGTCGCCGGCAAGACGTTCCGCTACACCGCGAACGGCCCCGAAGGCCTCGCCGGCGGACGCAAGGTCATCGTCGTCTCCGCGCGCGGCGGTTTCTACGGCGCCGACAGCGACTTCGATTTCCAGGAAGCCTATCTGCGCCACGTGTTCGGCTTCATCGGCATCACCGACATCGAGTTCGTCCGCGCCGAAGGCATCGGCCTCGGCCCCGAGCAACGCACGAAGGCCGTCAGCGAAGCGCACGCGGAAATCGGCACGCGCCTGCCGGTCGCCGCGTAACTCCGAGGGTCGCGATCGCACGATTGCGACGGCCTCGCTTGCCGAGCTCCGGATGCGCGCGTATATCGTTCGCGCATGGATTTCGTGCAGGCCGCGCCGGACCTCGCCAACCAGTATTCCGACGATCGCGTGCTGCGCGGCTTTCTCGCGCGCTCGCTGCCCGCGCTGGTGCGCGCGGCGATCGAGTCCGATCTCGAAGCGCTCGGCGCGCACGCCGCTTCGGCGTGGCGCGTCGCGCGCTCGCGCCGGCCGAGCGAGCCCGTTCTCACGCAGTGGGACGCCTGGGGCGAGCGCATCGACCGCATCGAGATCACGCCCGTCTGGCGCGACGGCGCGGCGCTGACCGCGCGCTACGGCTTCGTCGCTGCGGGACACGACACGCGCCACGGCGAGTTCGCGCGCATCGACCAGTTCGCGCGCGTCTACCTCTATCACGTCGCGAGCGAGTTCTATACCTGTCCGCTGGCGATGAGCGACGGCGCCGCGACGGCGCTCAAGGCTTCGGGGAACAAGACCCTGATCGAGCGCACCGTGCCGCATCTGCTCGCGCGCGATGCGACGAAGCTGTGGCTCTCCGGCCAGTGGATGACCGAGACGCGCGGCGGCTCCGACGTGTCGGCGACCGAGACAATCGCGCGCAAGGGCGAGGACGGCCGCTGGCGTCTCACCGGCCGCAAGTGGTTCACCTCGGCCGTCGTCGGCGAAATGGCGCTGACGCTCGCCCGTCCCGAAGGCGCCGGCGACGGCGCCGATGCGCTCGCGCTGTTCTGCGTCGAGACGCGCAGCGCCGACGGGCGCTGGAACGGCATCCGCATCGATCGTCTCAAGGACAAGCTCGGCACGCGCGAGCTGCCGACCGCGGAAATCCATCTCGAAAACACGCTCGCCGAACCCGTCGGCGAGCTCGCGCACGGCGTCAAGCTGATCGCGCCGGTGCTCAACGTCACGCGCACGTGGAACGCGGTCTGCGCGCTCGCGACGATGCGGCGCTCGATCGCGCTCGCGTCCGCTTATGCGCGCCAGCGCGACGCGTTCGGCGGTCCGCTGATCGAACGGCCGCTGCACGCCGCGACGCTCGCGGCGATGCAGGCCGAGTTCGAAGCCGCGTTCGAGCTCGGTTTCTTCGTCGTCTCGCTGCTCGGCCGCGTCGAGGCGCATCGCGCGAGCGACGACGAGCGCGCGCTGCTGCGCCTGCTGACGCCGCTCGCCAAGCTCTGGACCGGCAAGCTCGCCGTGCGCCTCGCCTCCGAAGCGTGCGAGGCGTTCGGCGGCGCGGGCTATATCGAGAACACGGGCCTTCCCCTCATGCTGCGCGACGCGCAGGTCTATCCGATCTGGGAAGGCACGACGAACGTGCTGGCGCTCGACGTGCTGCGCGGCCTCGCGCGATCCGGCATCGATCCGCTGCGCATCGCCGTGCAGAGCGTGTTGCGTGATGCAGCGTCGCACGCCGGCGCGATCGATGCCGCGCTCAGCCATGCCGCGCGCTTCCTGCACGAGCGCGAAGGCGATCGCGGCGCGCTCGAAGCCGGCGCGCGCGGGCTCGGGCTGACGCTCGCGCGCACGTTCGCGGCCGCGTTGCTCGCACGGCGTGCGGCGAAATCGGCCAAGCCCGATCGCGCGCTCGCCGAGGCGACGCTCGCGCTGTTCCTCGATCACGGTCTTTCGCGCCTGGCGAGCGCCGATGCGACGCATGCCGCGCGCCGCGTCGCCGAAGGCCTCAACGCGCCGGGGCAATCTCCGTAGAATGCGCCCATCGCGCGCCTTCCTCCGGACCCGAGCATGCAGCATCTCGCCATCGTCACCACCGGCGGCACGATCGACAAGATCTATTTCGACGACAAGTCGCAGTTCCAGATCGGCGCGCCGCAGATCGGCGAGATCCTCGAGACGCTCGGCGTCGCCTTCACGTTCGAGGTCGTGCCGGCGATGCGCAAGGACAGCCTGCACATGGACGATCACGACCGCGCGGCGATCCGCTCGGCGATCGAGGGCCAGCCGCATCGCCACGTGCTCGTCACGCACGGCACCGACACGATGGTCGAAACCGCGCGCGCGCTCGCCGGCGTCGCCGGCAAGGTCGTCGTGCTGACCGGCGCGCTGAACCCGGCCCTGTTCAAGGGCTCCGACGCCGTCTTCAATATCGGCTGCGCCGTCGGCGCCGTGCAGAGCCTGCCGGACGGCATCTACATCGCGATGAACGGCCGCATCTGGGATCCGGCCCGCGTGCGCAAGAACGTCGCCGCCAACCGCTTCGAGGAAGCCGCCGGCTAGGCCTTCGCCGCGACGCAACCGCCCGTCCTCGCGTCTAAACCCTTGCCGGCAAAAGGGCATCCAAGCTGGCAAGATGAGTGCCTGCCTTGCCATGCCCCTTGAAATGACGGAAGCGCCGAGGATCGAATCCGCCCAACCCGCGGATGCCGATGCGGACCTGGTCCGGCGTGCCGGGACCGGCGACATGCGCGCGTTCGAGATGCTGTACCGGCGCCATGCCGGACGCGTCCATGGCGCGGTCTGGCGGCTTTCGGGCATGAACGAGGCGCGGGCCGAGGAGCTGACCCAGGAAGCGTTCGTGCGCGCCTGGCAGAAGCTCGGCAGCTTCCGTTTCGAGAGCCAGTTTTCGACCTGGCTGCACCGGCTCGCGGTCAACGTCGCGTTGATGGACCTGCGCGCCCGCGATCCCGAAGACGCCGTCGAGAGCGACGTGCTCGAAGCGGCCAGCGACCCGGTCACGCCATTCTGTGCCGGCGAGCGCGCGGATCTCGAGCAGGCGGTGGCGAAACTGCCGCCGCGCGCACGGGCCGTGCTGGTGCTGCATGATGTCGAAGGCTGGAAGCACGAGGAGATCGGCCGCGAGCTCGGCATGGCGGTCGGCTCCTCGAAAGCACAACTGCATCGCGCGCGCGGTTTGCTGCGCAAGATGCTTGGAGAAGTGGCATGACCGAATTCGAGATGCAGCGCAAGTTGCGCGCGATGAACCAGCCGCGCATCCCCGGCCACGATCTGTGGCCCGCGATCTCGGCGCGCATCGAAGCAGGGCACGCGGCGCCGATCGCGAACGTCGCGCGGCGCCGCTGGATTCCGCTCGCGGCGGCGGCCGGCACGGTGCTCGCGATCGCGGGAAGCGTGCTGGTGTTCTCGCTGCAGCACCGCAACGCCGCGACGCCGAGCGACGATTACGCGACGGCGACGCGCGTCGAGCGCATCTCGCCGGCGCAAGCGCGCGAGCAGGCGCTGCGCAGCGGCACCGATCCGCGCATCGCGGGCGCGAACATCGTGCTCGACGCGGCCCATTCCGAACTGCAGCAGGCGCTCGAACAGCATCCCGATGCCGTATTCCTGGTCAGCCTGCTCAACCGCACCAACGCACAACGCATGAAACTCGAACAATTCGGCGCGAAAGCCGGATGACGGAGCTACTCCCGATGAAATTCACCGTTCTCTATTCCGCCATGCTGCTGCTCGGCCTCTGCGCCGCGGCGCGTGCGGGCACGCCGATCGACGAGACTCGCAACGTCAGCGCCGACGTGCGCATCGACGTCTCGAACATCAAGGGCGAAGTCACGGTCAGCGGCTGGGACAAGAACGAAGTCTCGATCACCGGCACGCTCGGCGAGGGCGTCAAGCACCTCAACGTCGACGGCAGCGGCTCGCATCTCTCGATCAAGGTCGAGCCGCCCGACAAGCAGGGCTGGTTCAGTTGGGGCGCCGAATCGCGCATGGGCGACACCGTGCTCGACCTCAAGGTGCCGCGCAACGCCGAGATGAAGATCGAGGTCGTCAGCGCCGACGTCGCGCTGTCCGGCGTCGCCGGCCGCGCGCTCGACGTCAACAGCGTCAGCGGCAAGCTGCGCCTCGATACCGAAGCGAAGGAAGTCGAGATCGACAGCGTCAGCGGCAACATCGATCTGACCGGCAAGGCCGAGCGCGGCCATCTCGAGACGGTGTCGGGCAACGTGCGCGCGCGCGGTCTCGGCGGGCAGATCAAGTTCGAGACGGTCTCGGGCGACGTCGACGCCGAGAACGGCGACTACCGCGAAATCAGCGCCGGGACGGTGTCCGGCGACATCAATCTGCGCGGCAGGCCGAGCAAGGACGCGCGCATCGACGTCGAAACGATGAGCGGCGACGTGCACCTGTACCTGCCGTCCGATCTCTCCGCGCACCTTCGCGTTACGACGTTCTCGGGCAGCATCCGCAGCGACTTCGGCAAGGTCAAGGACGAGGACCACGGCCCGGGCAGCAGCCTCGATGCGACGATGGGCAATGGCGATTCGCGCGTGAACCTGCAGACGTTCAGCGGCGACGTCGAAGTGCGGCGGCAGTAGTCGCCCGCGTTCCTCTTCCGCAATTCCCGCAATTCCCCTCTCCCGCTTGCGGGAGAGGGCCGGGGTGAGGGCAGTCTGGCGAGACGCCCCACTTCGATTCCCCTCACCCGCCGCGCTTCGCGCGTCGACCTCTCCCGCGAGCGGGAGAGGCGAAAGCATCTACGCCGCCTGTCGTGTCGCCTGCAACGACAACAGATCACCGAGCAACGCCTGCGCAGTCACCTCCGCGCCGGCGCCCGGACCTTGGATCACGAGCGGTCGCGAGCGGTAGCGCTCCGTCGTCAACGCAAAAAGATTGTCGGTCCCCGAAAGCCGCGCGGCCGGATGCTCGGGCCTCACCGCGACGAGCCCGACGCGGCCGCGGCCCTGCTCGTCCAGCGCAGCGATGTGCCGCAGCACGCACCCGTTCGCGGCGGCGGCAGCTCGCCGCTCTTCGATGCCCGCATCGAGCACCTCGGCGTTCGCGAGGAAGGTCGACGCGTCGACGCCCTGCAGCCACGCCGGCACGAGCCCTTCGACTTCGACGTCGCCGACATCGAGCGTATGCCCGGCAGCGCGCGCGAGGATGACGAGCTTGCGCGCGACGTCGGCGCCGGAGAGGTCCGCGCGCGGATCGGGCTCGGTATAGCCGAACGCATGCGCCTCGCGCAGCAGCGCCGAGAGCGGCCGGCTGCCGTCGTAGGCGTTGAAGAGCCACGACAGCGAACCCGAGAGCACGCCTTCGAGCGCGACGAGCGCATCGCCGCAGGTGCGCAGACGCCGCAGCGTCGAGAGGACCGGCAGCCCTGCGCCGACCGTCGCCGCATCGCCGTACGAAGCGCCGAGCCTGCGCGCGCCGCGCAACGTGCGCCAGGCGTGCGTGGGAGCCGATGCCGCGGCCTTGTTCGCGGTGACCACGTCGTAACCGCGCGCGAGCCAGTCGGCGTGCCGGACCGCGGTTTCGTGCGAGGCGGTCGCATCGACGATCACGCGACGCG
>Ga0081540_1001383_pt1 | contig 21036 bp, 22 predicted proteins | sample TabmetS2T1R1_FD_71024 | JGI IMG/M metagenome (GOLD analysis project Ga0081540, IMG submission 71024) | Tabebuia heterophylla rhizosphere microbial communities from the University of Puerto Rico - S2T1R1 | ecosystem: Host-associated > Plants > Roots > Rhizosphere ... | reverse complement strand
CGGCGTGCCCGGTTCGCCGCAGACCGCAGTCACGCCGACGCCGAACCCCAGCGAGGCCGGCGTCCGCTTCACCACCCCGGAAATCCTGCCGGAAGGCGACCCGAGAGTCTGACGGGATAGCCAATCGAGCACGTGAAATTCAGGAGAACATCATGAAACAGATGAACATGCGCAAGATGATGCTCGGCGGCAGCATCGCCTGTGCAGTGCTGATGATGGCCGGCGCCTATGCGGCGGCCCAGACGACTGCGTTGAGCAATTCGACGACGGACGCCGTCGTGGCCCAGGATGCTGCGGCGGCTGCTGTGCCGGCCCCGTCGAGCAAGCCCAAGACCTCAACGCCGGCGATGGTCCTCGAAGCCTGCCAGCGGACGCAGGCGCGGTTCGCCAAGTTCCTGGCCAACGGCACCCCGGAGCAGTTCGGCAGCGAGGAGCCGTTCACGTTCAATCCGAACAAGACGTGTCCATAACGCGGGCGCGATGAGTGAGGGGCCGAAGGGTGTTGCTGCGCCCTTCGGCCGCTTTTTTCGGGGAGACCAGAACAATGCAACGACGCGTTCTCGCGGCGCTCGCCGCAATGGCCGCGCTGACGATTGCCGCCCCCGGCGGAGTGCAAGCGCAAGGCCGTCCGTTCGGAGCGAACTACTTTCCCAACCTGCCCGTCGTCACCCAGGACGGCAAGACGTTGAACTTCTACGACGACCTCATCAAGGGCAAGATCGTCATCGTCAGCTTCATCTATACGAACTGTCCGGACATCTGTCCCCTCTCCACCGCGCGCATGACGCAAGTGGAGGAGAGATTAGGTGATCGCGTCGGCAAGGACATCTTCATCGTTTCGATGACGGTCGATCCGGAGAACGATACGCCGGAACGGCTCAAGGAATATTCGCAGGCCTTCGGCACCGGTCCGGGATGGACCTTCGTCACCGGCAAGCCCGAGGACATCAGGGCCATCAACTACAAGCTGGGGGAGCGCAGCACCAGGCTCGCCGACCATCGCAACGAGATCGTGCTCGGCAACGATACCGTCGGCTTGTGGCAACGGGATTCGATCTTCGGCGATCTCGAGCGGTTGCTGCTGGCGATACGGTCCCTGGATCCGAAGTCGCAAGACGAGACCGCAGCCCCTCCACACAATCCCGCGAGCAATACCGGCTACCAGCTTCCTCCCGAGCCGGGTCAGGCGATGTTCAAGAAGATCTGCGCGCCGTGCCACACCATCGGGGTCGGTGACCGCGTCGGGCCGGACCTGCGCGGGGTGGTGCAACGGCGCGACCGCGGCTGGCTGGCGAAGTTCATCAGCAACCCGCCGAAGATGCGGACCGAGAAGGACCCGATCGCGCTCGAGCTGGCGGCCCGCTTCCCGGCCGTCCACATGCCCCGCCTCGGCGTCAGCGAGGTCGATGCCGGCGACCTGATCATCTATCTGGAGGCTCAGACGGCCAAGCTGACGGAAGCGCAAACGCCTCCTGGGGCGCCGGCGCACGATCACAGCCAGCACCATAAGCACTGAGGCGCGATCACCGCGCGCGCCTGACCCGACGACCAATAAATCGGGCGAGCGTTCTGCAAGAACGCTCGCCCGGCGCATCATGCGCAAACAGTGATGCGGTCGCCCGCCGACCGTCGAAGGGTCGCTACGCTGCGACGCCGAGGTCGCCGCGACCGCGAAGCCGGGTCAGATCGATTCCTTCAGTTCTTTGGCGGCACGGAATGCGACCTTCTTGCTCGCCTTGATCTGAATCGCTTCGCCGGTTGCCGGATTGCGGCCCATGCGGGCGGCCCGCTTGCGCACCTGCAGGATGCCGAGGCCGCCGATGCGGATACGGTCGCCCTTCTTCAGGTGCTTGGTGATGTTGGTGACCAGGTCGCCCAGGACCGCTTCGGTCTGCTTGCGCGACATTTCGTGATCTTCCGCCAGCTTGGCGGCGAGATTGCGCATCGTAACAGTCGTCTGCTTAGCCGGCGCTGCTGCCTTGGCCATTACTGACCTCCTCGTTGCCTGTGGGAAAAGCCCCCAGTGACCCTCGTCGAATAGACGATTCGGGGCGGCTCTGACTATCGATTCGTCGCGAAAATTCGGGGTTTTTTCATGTTCGGGTGCGAAAAACTGGGGATTTCTGGCATCCGACCCTACAGAAACCCCCGCGCCGCAAGGCTTTGGGTGGAATCGTTCCAGCCTGCCGAGGGGTCGGCGACCGTTGCGGAGCGCCGGATCGAGCCATCGGAACCGCGAGCCTGAAGCCCGCTGTGCGCTCAATCCGAGCGTCTCGTGGTCAGTCGTTGGCCCACCAGAAATGCTTGCTGGTCGGCGGCGGGCGATTGGTGCCCCCCGGTTCAGGGATCAGTGACGCGCCTTTCGGCGCGCCGCGGCACATCAGCCGCGTCACTTTCATACGTATCGACGAAGGGGGACGCCCGCGACAGGGCAGCGCGGAACGTTTGGTCAGGTTGGGGTGTACGCGACGCTGATCATTGAGTGGCGGGAGCGACGGGACTCGAACCCGCGGCCTCCGGCGTGACAGGCCGGCGCTCTAACCAACTGAGCTACGCCCCCGCGGACGAAGAGCTTCGGATAGGTCCGAAACGTTGGTATGGTGCGGAATTAAGACCACCCCGAGTCCAAGTCAAGCAGCCGTGCGGCCCGCTCTTCGAACCCCCAGCGGCTGTCCGGAGACTGCGGCCCGCCTACGCATTTCCTCCATTGAGGCCGAGAATGTGTCGGGCATCGGCAGGGGTGGCGACCTCGTCGCCGAGCACGTCAATGATCCTGGCCGCCTTCTCCACCAGGGCGGCATTGCTTGGCGCCAGCTTGCCCTTGGCGAGGTAGAGATTGTCCTCCAGCCCGACGCGCGGGTGGCCGCCCAGCAGGATCGCCTGCGCCGCCATGGGGAACTGGTAGAGGGAGATGCCGAACGCGAACCAGGTGCAGTCGACCGGGAGGAGGCTGCGCATATAGGTCATCGCCTCCGGCGTCGCCGGCTGCCCCCAGGAAATGCCGAGGCAGATCTGGAACATGCTGGGGGCCTTGATATGGCCCGTCTCGATCATGCGCTTCGACAAGAGCAGGTGCCCGGCCTCGAACACTTCCAGCTCCGGCATCACCCCGGCGTCGCGGATCGCCACCGCCATGGCCTCGAGGATCGGCTGCGTGTTGATGAAAGCGTGGCCGCCCATGTTCATGCTGCCCATGTCGAGGCTGCAGATGTCGGGCTTGAGATCGACGATGTGGCGCACGCGTTCCTGTGCCGATTTGAACGTGGTGCCGGGAGCGGGCTTCAGCGGGTCTTCGAGCGTCGGCACGTAGCGCGCGCCCGGGCCGGTGGTGAGGTTGATGAGCACGTCGGTACCGCTCGACCGGATGCGGTCCACCACCTCGCGATAGAGCACGACGTCCATGCTCGGCCGCGTGGTCTGCGGATCGCGCACGTGGATATGCACGATCGCGGCCCCGGCCTTGGCGGCGTCGATGGCGGAGGCGGCGATCTGCTCCGGCGTCACCGGCACGGCGGGGTTCCTGCCGGGCGTATCGGCCGAACCGGTGACCGCACAGGAGATCATGACCTTCCGCTGCATTGCCGCCCTCCGCTTGCCGAGACCCCGCGCCGCACCGCGCGCCGCACGACCTTATCACTGGCGCTCGGCCGGTGGAAACAATCCGCCATGAAGGGCGTTTTCTCTCAAAGACATAGCGAGGTTTGCGATGACCCTTCAGGTTCCCCTCGAAATCGGCTTCCACAACATCGACAGTTCGGGCTGGGCCGAAAATGAAATCCGCAGCCGCGTCGCCAAGCTGGAGAAGATGTACGAGCGCCTGGTGTCCTGTCGGGTGCGGGTGGACCAGCGCGCCAACAACAGCAACGGCACCATCCCGCCGGTCGTTCACATCGAGCTCGGCATTCCCGGGCGCAAGGACCTTGTCGTGAGCCACGAGCCCGATCACCTGCAGCGTAAGTTCCAGACCCCCGACTTGCGCACGGCGATCAACGAGGCCTTTCGCATTGCCGAAGATCAGCTCGCAGAACTGAAGACGAAGCGGGATGGCCGGACCAAGGATGGATTCCACGACGCCGAGAACCAGTTCCTCGGGCAGATCGCCGAGCTCACGCCGACCGAGGATTTCGGGTTCCTCATGACCAAGGAAGGTGGGCTCCTCTACTTCCACCGCAACAGCATGCTGGCGGGCGACTTCGATTCCCTCGAGCGCGGCGACGAGGTCTATTATGTCGAGGGCCTGGGCGACACCGGCCCGACGGCCAGCAAGGTCTGGGCCAAGGCTCAGGACTAATGCCGCGCCAGAGCGTGTCTTGCCGTGTCACGGTCACGTAGCGGGACCGTGATATGGCATGGTCCGGTGGCGCCTGTTGACGAATTAATTTCGCCGCTTCATCGACTTGCCACCGTTTGTGCACTGCGCTAAGCCTGCCGCACCTGCTTGGAACGACTCCAGACTTAATTGGGCGTTGCGTGCGGCTTCCTCGGCCTCGCCGATCGTTTGGATTTGGCCGATCCGCCAGGCGGGTGGATCGGGCCGGCCGGAGCGACAGGTCATGAACGCGCTGCTGTTGGACTACCTGCCGCTGGTCGTCTTCATCGGCGTCGCCATCGCGGTCGTGCTCGGCCTGACGGTGGCGCCGTTCCTCGCCGCCTTCAAGCAACCCGATCCGGAAAAGCTGTCGGCCTACGAATGCGGCTTCAACGCCTTCGACGACGCGCGCATGAAGTTCGACGTGCGCTTCTACCTCGTGGCCATCCTGTTCATCATTTTCGATTTGGAAGTGTCGTTCCTGTTCCCCTGGGCGGTGGCGTTCGGCCAGCTCGGCGCGTTCGGCTTCTGGTCCATGATGGTGTTCCTTGCGGTCCTCACCATCGGCTTTATCTATGAGTGGAGGAAGGGGGCGCTCGAATGGGATTGAGGCTCCGCCCATGAGCGTTATCGCACCTGCGACAACCGGCATTCTCGACCCGCGCACCGGTCGCCCCGTCGGGGCCGACGACCCGTCCTTCGTGGCGTTGAACAGTGAGCTTGCCGACAAAGGATTCCTGGTCACCGCGACCGACGACCTGATCACCTGGGCGCGCACCGGCTCGCTCATGTGGATGACCTTCGGGCTCGCCTGCTGCGCCGTCGAAATGATGCAGATGTCGATGCCGCGCTACGATGCCGAGCGGTTCGGCTTCGCGCCGCGTGCGTCGCCGCGGCAGTCCGACGTGATGATCGTCGCCGGAACCTTGACCAACAAGATGGCCCCGGCCTTGCGCAAGGTCTACGACCAGATGCCGGAGCCGCGCTACGTCATCTCCATGGGGTCGTGCGCCAACGGCGGCGGCTACTATCACTATTCCTATTCGGTGGTGCGCGGCTGCGACCGCATCGTGCCGGTCGACATCTACGTGCCCGGCTGCCCGCCCACCGCCGAGGCGCTGCTTTATGGCGTGCTGCTCCTGCAGAAGAAGATCCGTCGCAGCGGCACGATCGAGCGGTGACGGAAGCTCCGCCGATGCGCATCGACGACATTGCGTTTGGAACTACCGATTGGTCCGCCGTCGAGCCGACAATCCATGCCGGTGAAAGCGGCGTCGCGACCTGGCGGACGCAGCAGTTCGGCGCCATCCGCGTGCGCATGGTCGACTATTCACCCGGCTACCTGGCTGACCACTGGTGCCAAAAGGGTCATATCCTGTTGTGCGTCGCCGGCGAGCTGGATACCGACCTGGCCGATGGGCGCTCCTTCAAGCTGCTGCCGGGCATGAGCTATCAGGTCGCCGACGGCGCCGAGGCGCACCGATCACGCACCATAACGGGCGCGCGGCTCTTTGTGGTTGATTGAAGGACGCGCCATGGACGAGCGGCTTCACGAACTCGGTGGAACAATCGTCGGCGCCAGCAACGGCGTGGTGAAGGATTTCAGCGTCGCGTTCGGCGAGCTCACCATTCGCGCCGAGGCCGCAGACATCGTCCGCCTCGTCACCTTCCTGCGCGACGATCCGCGCTGCCTGTTCTGGTGCATCATCGACGTGACGGCGGTGGATTGGCCGCAGCGCGAGCGCCGCTTCGACGTGGTCTATCACCTGCTGTCGCCGAAGCAGAACGTCCGCATCCGCATCAAGGTGGAGACCGACGAGCGGACGCCGGTGCCCTCGATCATCGACGTCTTCCCCGGCGCCGACTGGTTCGAGCGTGAGACCTACGACCTCTACGGCATCCCGTTCACCGGGCATCCGGACATGCGTCGCATTCTCACCGACTACGGGTTCGAGGGGCACCCGCTGCGCAAGGATTTCCCGCTCACCGGCTTCGTCGAGGTGCGCTACGACGACGAGCAGAAGCGCGTCGTCTACGATCCGGTGCGCCTCGCCCAGGAATTCCGCAATTTCGATTTTCTCTCCCCGTGGGAAGGCCCCCACTATCCGCTGCCCGGCGACGAGAAAGCCGAAGCGAAGCCGGGCAAGCCGGAGTGACCCCCATGGCAGAAGCACAGACAGCAGAGAAGGCACGGTCAGGCCTTCGTAATTTCACTATCAATTTCGGGCCGCAGCATCCCGCCGCGCATGGCGTGTTGCGGCTGGTGCTGGAGCTCGACGGCGAAATCGTCGAGCGCGTCGATCCGCACATCGGCCTCCTGCACCGCGGCACCGAGAAGCTGATCGAGCACAAGACCTATCTGCAGGCGATCCCGTATTTCGACCGGCTCGACTACGTCGCGCCGATGAACCAGGAGCACGCCTTCTGTCTCGCCGTGGAGCGGCTGCTCGGCATCACCGTGCCCAGGCGCGGCCAGCTCATCCGCGTGCTCTATTGCGAGATCGGGCGGCTGTTGTCGCATCTCCTCAACGTCACCACCCAGGCCATGGACGTCGGCGCGCTGACGCCGCCGTTGTGGGGCTTCGAGGAACGCGAGAAGCTGATGGTGTTCTACGAGCGCGCCTCGGGCAGCCGCATGCATGCGGCGTATTTCCGTCCCGGCGGCGTGCACCAGGATCTCCCGCCCAAGCTCGTCGACGATATCGGGGCGTTCTGCGATCCGTTCCTCAAGGTCTGCGACGACATCGAGGGGCTGCTGACCGACAACCGCATCTTCAAGCAGCGCAATGTCAATATCGGCGTCGTGTCGCTCGAGGACGCCTGGAAATGGGGCTTTTCCGGCGTGATGGTGCGCGGCTCCGGCGCCGCCTGGGATCTGCGCCGCGCCCAGCCCTATGAATGCTATTCCGAACTCGAATTCGATATTCCGGTCGGCAAGAACGGCGATTGCTACGACCGCTATCTCATCCGCATGGAGGAGATGCGGCAGTCGACGCGCATCATGAAGCAATGTGTGGCGAGGCTGCACTCGGCCGACGGGCAGGGGCCGGTGGTGGTCGATGACAACAAGGTCACGCCGCCGCGGCGCGGTGAGATGAAGCGCTCCATGGAGGCGCTCATCCACCACTTCAAGCTCTACACGGAGGGCTTCCACGTCCCGGCCGGCGAAGTGTACGCCGCCGTGGAGGCGCCCAAGGGCGAGTTCGGCGTCTATCTCGTGGCTGACGGCACCAACAAGCCGTACAAGTGCAAGATCCGCGCGCCCGGCTTTCCCCACCTGTCAGCGATGGACTTCATCTGCCGCGGTCACATGCTGGCCGACGTATCGGCCATTCTTGGCTCGCTCGATATCGTTTTCGGGGAGGTGGATCGATGAGGTTTTGTTCGCTCGCCGCGGCGCTGCTCGCGGTCGGCCTTGCTGCCGTGCCGGCATCCGCCCAGGACAAGCCGACCGTGTCCGGCTACCTGCAGCAGGGCTACGACATCATCCATATCGAGGGGGGCGGCGGACAGTTCCTGTTCTTCTTCCTCAAGAAGGAGCGCACTGTGGTGTGGTGCTCGGTGCTGCTGCAGAGCGGCGAGACCTCGAGCTGCCGGACGGTCAAGTAGGAGAGCGCATGTCCGTCCGCCGTCTTGCCGATAAGTCGCTGCAGCCCAAGGAGTTCGTCTTCACGGCGGACAACCTCGAATGGGCCAAGGGGCAGATCGCCAAATATCCCGAGGGTCGCCAGGCGTCGGCGGTCATTCCGTTGCTGTGGCGGGCGCAGGAGCAGGGCGCCGGCTGGGTGTCGGAAGCGGCTATCCGCTACGTCGCCGACCTGCTCGGCATGGCGCATATCCGCGTGCTGGAGATCGCCACCTTCTACACCATGTTCAATCTGACGCCGGTCGGCCGCTGGCACGTGCAGCTCTGCGGCACCACCCCGTGCTTGCTGCGCGGCGGCGGCGACCTCAAGACGATCTGCCACGAGCGGATCGGCGAGCAGATGCACGTCACGCCGGACGGCAATTTCTCCTGGGTCGAGGTCGAGTGCCTGGGCGCCTGCGTCAACGCCCCGATGGCGCAAATCAACTACGATTTCTACGAGGACCTCACGGCCGAGAGCTTCTCTCATCTACTCGATGAGTTCGCGGCCGGGCGCAATCCGCCGCCGGGGCCGCAGATCGACCGGCAGCTGTCGGCGCCGGTCGGGGGCCCGACGACGCTGACCGATCCGGCGATCTACCGCACCAACGGCCGCAGTGCCGGCGGCGGGCAAGCGTTGCACGACGACAAGGCCAAGCGGCCAGGGGAAGTCGCGAACGTCCGCGAAGCGGCAGTCCCGCAGCCGCCCATCGGCGACAAGTCGGCCAAGGAAAAGACAACCAGGCGCGAATGATGCTCGAGGACAAGGACCGTATCTTCCGGAATTTGTACGGCCAGCACGACTGGCGGCTCGCCGGCGCGCGCGCCCGCGGTGCCTGGGACAACACGAAAGCCATCCTGGACAAGGGACGCGACGCCATCATCACCGAGATGAAGGCCTCGGGTCAGCGCGGCCGCGGCGGCGCCGGCTTCCCGACCGGCCTGAAATGGTCGTTCATGCCCAAGCAGTCGGACCGACCGCATTACCTGGTGGTCAACGCCGACGAATCCGAGCCCGGCACGTGCAAGGACCGCGAGATCATGCGGAACGATCCGCATCTCCTGGTCGAAGGCTGTCTCATCGCCAGCTTCGCCATGGGGGCGCACGCGGCCTACATCTATGTGCGTGGTGAATTCATCCGGGAGCGCGAGCGGCTGCAGACCGCCGTCGACGAGGCCTATGACGCCGGGCTGATCGGCAACGACGCCTGCGGTTCCGGCTATGCGTTCGACCTCTACGTCCATCACGGCGCCGGCGCATACATCTGCGGCGAGGAGACCGCGCTGCTCGAAAGCCTCGAAGGCAAGAAGGGCCAGCCGCGACTCAAGCCGCCGTTCCCGGCCAATGTCGGGCTCTACGGCTGCCCCACCACCGTCAACAATGTGGAGACCATCGCGCAGGTGCCCGACATCATGCGGCGCGGCGCAGCGTGGTTCTCTTCCATCGGGCGTCCCAACAACACCGGCACCAAGCTGTTCTGCATCTCCGGCCACGTGAACAAGCCGTGCAACGTGGAAGAGACCATGGGCATTCCGCTGCGCGAACTGCTCGACAAGCATGCCGGCGGCGTCCGCGGCGGATGGGACAACCTGCTCGCCGTCATTCCCGGCGGCTCGTCGATGCCGATGATTCCGGCCGGGCCCGACCAGGCCGACACGCTGCTCATGGATTTCGACGGCTGCCGCGACAAGAAGTCGGCGCTCGGCACCGCCGCCGTCATCGTCATGGACAAGTCGACCGACATCGTGCGCGCCATGGCGCGCATCTCGTACTTCTACAAGCACGAGAGCTGCGGCCAGTGCACGCCGTGCCGTGAGGGCATGGGCTGGATGTGGCGCGTGCTCACCCGCATGGCCGAGGGGCGCGCCCACAAGAGCGAGATCGACCTCCTGATGCAGGTCACCCACCAGATCGAAGGGCACACCATCTGCGCCTTCGGCGACGGGGCCGCCTGGCCGGTGCAGGGGCTGCTGCGCCACTTCCGCCACGAGATCGAGCGCCGCATCGACGAATACTCGCGCGCCCCCGAGCCGGCCGGTGTGCGCGACCCGGTCGACATCGCGGCGGAGTAGGACATGACCAAGCTCATCGTCGACGGCAAGGAAATCGACGTCCCGCCGGAATACACGCTGCTGCAGGCGTGCGAGGCGGCGGGCGCCGAGATTCCGCGCTTCTGCTTCCACGAGCGGCTGTCGATCGCCGGCAATTGCCGCATGTGCCTGGTCGAGCTGGTGGGCTCGCCCAAGCCGGTCGCCTCGTGCGCCTGGGGCGTACGCGATTGCCGTCCCGGCCCCAAGGGCGAACCGCCGATGGTCAACACCAAGACCCCGATGGTGAAGAAGGCGCGCGAAGGCGTGATGGAGTTCCTGCTGATCAATCATCCGCTCGACTGCCCGATCTGCGACCAGGGCGGCGAGTGCGACCTGCAGGACCAGGCCATGGCCTATGGCGTCGACGCCAGCCGCTACCAGGAGAACAAGCGCGCCGTCGAGGACAAGTATATCGGCGCCCTGGTGAAGACCGTCATGAACCGGTGCATCCACTGCACCCGCTGCATCCGTTTCGTCAGCGAGGTGGCCGGCGTGCCGGAGCTTGGCGCCATCGGCCGCGGCGAGGACATGGAGATCACCACCTACCTCGAGCACGCGATGACGTCGGAGCTGCAGGGCAACGTGGTCGACCTCTGCCCGGTCGGCGCGCTGACCTCGAAGCCCTTCGCCTTCACGGCGCGTCCGTGGGAGCTCGCCAAGACGGAATCCATCGACGTGATGGATGCGCTCGGCTCCGCCATCCGCATCGACACCCGCGGCCGCGAGGTGATGCGCATCCTGCCGCGCGTCAACGAGGCGGTGAACGAGGAGTGGATATCCGACAAGACCCGCCAGGTCGTCGATGGCCTGCGCACCCAGCGCCTCGACACACCTTTTGTCCGCGAAGACGGGCGTCTGCGCCCGACGTCATGGCCGGTGGCGCTGGCGGCGGTCGCCAGCAAGGTCAAGTCGGTGCCAGCCGCCCGCATCGGCGCCATCATCGGCGACCTCGCGGCAGCCGAGGAGATTTTCGCCCTCAAGGATCTGATCAAGCGGCTGGGGAGCCCCAACATCGATTGTCGCCAGGATGGCGCGGCACTCGATCCGACGCTCGGCCGCGCGACCTACCTGTTCAACGCCGGCATCGCCGGGATCGAGCAGGCCGACGCGCTGCTCATCGTCGGCTCGAATCCGCGCCGGGAAGCGCCCGTGCTCAATGCGCGCATCCGCAAGCGCTGGCGGCTAGGCAAGTTCCCGGTGGGCCTGATCGGCGAACGGGTCGATCTCACCTACGCGCACGAATATCTCGGCGCCGGGCCGGAGACGCTGGCCGCGGTGGCGGCCGGGCGGCACGATTTCTCCGCCATCCTGCGCGATGCCGAGCGGCCGATGGTCCTGGTCGGGCAGGGGGCGCTGGCGCGTCCCGACGGGCCGGCGGTTGCGGCCCTGGCCGCCAACGCGGCGGTGCAATTCGGCGCCGTCAAGGACGGCTGGAACGGCTATTGCGTGCTCCACACCGCGGCAGCGCGTGTAGCGGCGCTCGATCTCGGGTGCGTGCCGGGCGAGGGCGGCAAGACTGCCGCCGCCATGACCGAGCCGGGCGTGCTGGACGTCATTTTCCTGCTGGGCGCCGACGAGGTCGACATCCCGCCCGGCGCCTTCGTGGTCTATCTCGGCACCCACGGTGACCGCGGCGCCCACCGGGCAGACGTGATCCTGCCGGGCGCCGCCTACCCGGAAAAGTCCGGTCTCTATGTCAACACCGAAGGCCGCGTGCAGATGGCCTCGCGCGCATCGTTCCCACCCGGGGAGGCGCGCGAGGACTGGGCGGTGCTGCGGGCGCTCTCCGACCTGCTTGGCTGCCGGCTTCCCTACGATTCGTTGAGCCAGCTCCGCGCCGCGCTGTTCAAGGCCTATCCGTACCTGCAGCGGGTGGACACGGTTGCGCCTGCCGACCCGGCCGATATCCTGAGCCTGGCGCAGCGCGATGGCACCCCGGATCGTGCGCCGTTCCGCTCGACCATCGAGGATTTCTACCTCACCAATCCGATCGCGCGCGCCTCGGCCGTGATGGCCGAGTGCTCGGCCCTTGCCGCCGACGTCCCGGCTCTCACGGGCACGGCGATGACGGCGGCGGAGTAACTGATGTCGCGATCCGCGGTGGCGGCGAGCTGACGGGAAGGGATGTGGATTTTCCGGTTGCCGGCTTTCTCGGTGCGATCGCCGGCGTTGTGATCGGAGTGATCAACTATGCGCTGGTCATTCGGGTCGTGGAGAGCAGGCTGAGGGCGCTCGACCGTTCGCAGAGCGCGGAAGAGCGCAAGGAGTTCGAGAACAAGCTGTCGCTGATGCGGCGCATTGTGCTCGGTATCGACATCGTCGTGTTTTCCGCCGTCGGCTACTGGGCTGGCCGCGCAATCGGCGGATAGGAAGGATACGTCATGCGGCTCGACCAGGCGGCGCGGTCGGTGTTCTTGAAGGAGTTCGTGCAGGCCCTCGTCCTGTCTATGCGCTACTTCTTCAAGCCCAAGTCGACCCTGAACTACCCATTCGAAAAAGGACCCCTGTCTCCTCGTTTTCGCGGCGAGCATGCGCTGCGGCGCTACCCCAACGGCGAGGAGCGCTGCATTGCCTGCAAGCTGTGCGAGGCGATCTGCCCGGCCCAGGCGATCACCATCGAGGCCGGCCCGCGCCGCAACGATGGCACCCGGCGCACCACCCGCTACGACATCGACATGGTGAAGTGCATCTATTGCGGGCTGTGCCAGGAAGCCTGCCCGGTCGACGCCATCGTCGAGGGGCCGAATTTCGAGTTCTCCACCGAAACCCGCGAGGAGCTCTACTACGACAAGGAGCGCCTGCTCGCCAACGGCGACCGGTGGGAGCGTGAGATCGCCAAGAATATCGCGCTTGATGCACCGTATCGGTGACGTCGTGCCGGCACCGGCGAGCTGCACGTTTACGGGCCGCGGCGGGCGCGCTAGGAAGTCCCGCCCGCAACGGGCGAGACGACCCCAATGATTCTCGCAGCGCTGTTCTTCTACCTTTTCGCCGGTGTGTGCGTGGCTTCGGCCTTCATGGTCATCGCCGCGCGCAATCCCGTGCACTCGGTGCTCTTTCTCATCCTGGCTTTCGTCAACGCGTCAGGGCTGTTCGTCCTGCTCGGTGCCGAGTTCCTGGCGATGATCCTGATCGTCGTCTACGTGGGCGCGGTCGCGGTCCTGTTCCTGTTCGTCATCATGATGCTCGACGTCGACTTCGCCGAGCTGCGCCAGGGCTTCCTCAATTATCTGCCGGTGGGCGCGCTGGTCGGGGTCATCTTCCTGGTCGAATTGCTGCTGGTGGTCGGCGCCTGGGCCATCGGCCCGGGAATTGCGAAAAGCATTACCGCGCCGATCCCGCCCGCCGAAGCCTATTCCAATACCGAGGCGCTCGGCCTCGTGCTGTACACCCGCTACATCTACTTCTTTCAGATTGCCGGCGTGGTGCTGCTGGTCGCCATGATCGGCGCCATCGTGCTGACGCTGCGCCACAAGCCGCAGGTCCGCCGCCAGAGCATCGCCGACCAGGTTGCCCGCACCCCCGCGACTTCGGTCGAGCTCCGGCAGGTGCGGCCGGGGCAGGGGATCTGACCATGACCATCGGTCTCGGTCATTACCTGGCGGTCGCCGCCATCCTGTTCACGCTGGGCATTCTCGGCATCTTCCTCAATCGCAAGAACGTCATCATCATCATGATGTCAATCGAGCTGATCCTGCTCGCCGTCAACATCAACCTGGTCGCTTTCTCGACCTTCCTCGGCGACCTGGTCGGACAGGTATTCGCCCTGCTGGTGCTGACGGTGGCGGCCGCCGAGGCAGCCATCGGCCTTGCCATCCTGGTCGTCTATTTCCGCAACCGCGGCTCCATCGCGGTTGAGGACATCAACCTGATGAAAGGTTGAGCATGTATCAGGCGATTGTTTTCCTTCCGCTGCTGGGCTGCATCGTTGCCGGTCTCATCGCGCTGGCCGGCGCGCGCGGCCGCCATCCTGGCGGTTCTCCGCACGCGGGGCCGGATGATCATGCCCACGGCCCGACGCCCGAGAGCCGGCCGCATGGCGCTCCCTCGCTCTCGGGCCATGCCGCGACCATTCACCCGTCCCACGCCGAGCCGGCCGCACCGGAGCCGCCGGCCGTCGGCTCGCGTGAAGCGGAGCTCGTCACCACCGCGCTCCTGTTCGCCTCCATGGCGCTGTCGTGGATTGCGTTCTTCTACGTCGGCTTCGGCCACCACGAGACGCGCGTCCCGCTGCTCACCTGGATCAGCTCGGGCAACCTGCATATCGACTGGGCGCTGCGCGTCGACACTCTGACGGCGGTGATGCTGGTCGTCGTCACCACGGTGTCGGCGCTCGTGCACCTCTATTCCATCGGCTACATGGACGACGATCCGCACCGCCCACGCTTCTTCGCCTATCTGTCGCTGTTCACCTTCTTCATGCTGATGCTGGTGACGGCCGACAACCTGGCGCAGCTGTTCTTCGGCTGGGAGGGTGTCGGCCTGATGAGCTACCTGCTCATCGGCTTCTGGTACCAGAAGCCGGAGGCGAACGCGGCCGCCATCAAGGCCTTCCTCGTCAACCGCGTCGGCGATTTCGGCTTCGCCCTCGGCATCTTCGCCGTGTTCATGATGGTCGGCTCGATCGACTTCGAGACGGTGTTCGCCCAGGCGCCGGCGCTCTCCGGCAAGACCATTCATTTCCTCGGCCACGACGTCGATGCGCTGACCCTGATCTGCCTGCTCCTGTTCATGGGCGCGATGGGCAAGTCGGCGCAGTTCCTGCTCCACACCTGGTTGCCCGATGCCATGGAGGGTCCGACGCCGGTGTCGGCGCTGATCCATGCCGCCACCATGGTCACGGCCGGCGTGTTCATGGTGGCGCGGCTGTCGCCGCTGTTCGAGGCTGCCCCCACGGCCGCTGCCTTCGTCACGTTCGTCGGTGCTACCACCGCGTTCTTCGCCGCCACCGTTGGACTGGTGCAGAACGACATCAAGCGCGTGGTCGCGTATTCCACCTGCTCGCAGCTCGGCTACATGTTCGTCGCCATGGGTGTCGGCGCCTATTCGGTCGGCATGTACCACCTCTTCACCCATGCGTTCTTCAAGGCCTTGTTGTTCCTCGGGTCCGGCTCGGTCATCCGCGCCATGCATCACGAGCAGGACATGCGCCTCATGGGCGGTCTCAAGGACAAGATCCCGCTCACCTACTGGACGATGGTGATCGGGACGCTGGCGCTCACCGGCTTCCCACTCACGGCCGGCTATTACTCCAAGGACGCCATCATCGAGGCCGCCTATGTCGGCAAGAATCCGATGGCGCTGTATGGCTTCATCCTCACCGTGGTCGCCGCCGCGCTGACCGCGTTCTACTCGTGGCGGCTGATCTTCAAGACCTTCCATGGCGAGCCGCACGATCGTCATCACTACGAAGCCGCCCACGAGAGCCCGCTGGTGATGTTGATACCGCTGATCGTGCTGGCGGCGGGCTGCGTCCTTGCCGGCCGCCCGGTCTACGAATTCTTTGCCGGGCATGAGGCCGGCGAGTTCTTCCGCGAGTCGCTCAAGATGGCGCCGACCATCCTCGAGGACATGCATCACATTCCGCTGCTGGTGGCACAGCTTCCCACGGTGATGATGCTGATCGGCTTCGCGGTGGCGTACCAGTATTACATCCGCCGGCCCGACCTGCCGGAGGAGCTCGCACGCAATCAAGAGCTTCTGTACCGCTTCCTGCTCAACAAGTGGTACTTCGACGAAATCTACGACGCCCTGATCGTCAATCCGACCAAGCGGCTCGGCTACATCCTGTGGAAATGGGGCGACGGGTGGGTGATCGACGGCTTCGGGCCGGACGGCGTATCGGCGCGGGTGCTTGACGTCACCCGCAGCGTGGTGCGCCTGCAGACCGGCTACCTCTACCACTATGCCTTTGCCATGCTGATCGGCGTCGCCGCGTTGATCACCTGGTTCATGTTCGCCGGGGCGCACTGATGTCCTGGCCGATCGTCTCCGTCACCACCTTCCTGCCGCTGGTCGGCGTTCTCTTCATTCTCGCCATCAACGGCGATGACGAGGCCGCCAAGCGCAACGCCCGCTGGGTCGCCTTGTGGACCACGGTGGTCACCTTCGCGGTGTCGCTCGTGATGTTGTGGCGCTTCGATCCGGCGTCATCGGAATTCCAGCTGGTCGAGAAGGCGCCATGGCTCGGCGGCGCCATCAACTACCACATGGGGGTCGACGGCATCTCGCTGCCCTTCGTGATCCTCACCACGGCGCTGATGCCGCTCTGCATCATCGCCAGCTGGCAGCCGATCCAGACGCGCGTCAAGGAATACATGGTGGCGTTCCTGGCGCTCGAGACGCTGATGGTGGGGACCTTCTCGGCCCTCGATCTCGTGCTGTTCTACCTGTTCTTCGAAGGCGGCCTCATCCCGATGTTCCTCATCATCGGCGTGTGGGGCGGGCCGCGCCGGGTCTATGCGAGCTTCAAGTTCTTTCTCTACACGTTCCTCGGCTCGGTGCTGATGCTGCTCGCCATCATGGCCATGTACTGGGACGCCGGCACCACCGACATCCCGTCGCTGCTGCGCCACGCGTTTCCCCGCGGCATGCAGACGTGGCTGTGGTTTGCGTTCCTCGCCTCATTCGCCGTGAAGCTGCCCATGTGGCCGGTGCACACCTGGCTGCCCGACGCCCATGTCGAGGCGCCGACGGCCGGCTCGGTCATCCTGGCCGCCATCCTGCTGAAAATGGGCGGCTACGGCTTCCTGCGCTTCTCGCTGCCGATGTTCCCGGCGGCGTCGCACGATCTCGCGCCGCTCATCTTCGCGCTGTCGGTGGTGGCCGTGGTCTACACGTCGCTGGTGGCGCTCATGCAGGAGGACGTGAAGAAGCTCATCGCCTATTCGTCCGTCGCCCATATGGGCTTCGTCACCATGGGCATCTTCGCCGCCACCGCGCAAGGCATCGCCGGCGGCATTTTCCAGATGATCTCCCACGGTATCGTATCGGCCGCGCTCTTCCTCTGCGTCGGCGTCATCTACGACCGCATGCACACACGCGAGATCGCCTTCTATGGCGGGCTGATCAACCGCATGCCGCTCTATGCGGCGGTCTTCATGGTCTTCACGCTGGCCAATGTCGGCCTGCCGGGCACCTCGGGATTCATCGGCGAATTTCTCACCCTGATCGGAACGTTCCAGATCAATACCTGGGTGGCGACGCTCGCCGCCCTCGGCCTCATCCTGTCGGCCGCCTATGCGCTGTGGCTCTATCGCAAGGTCATCTTCGGGCCGCTCAAGCCGCATCTCGCCGGCATGATGGATCTCGACGCGCGCGAGATCGTGGTGTTGGCGCCACTCGTCTTCCTCACCATCCTGTTCGGCATCTACCCCAAGCCGGTGCTCGACATGTCGGCGGCCTCTGTCGCGGCGCTGTTGGAGAATTACGAGCGGGCGCTCGGCCTGGCGAAGGCGGCGGCCCTGGCGGCGCAGTGAGGGTACCGGTGATGGGCGAGCAAGCGGACAGGTTTTTCCCATGAATGCGCCGACGCAGATTCCTGCGCTGCTGCCGATCCTGCCGGAGCTCCTGCTGGCGATCGGCGCCATGGGCCTGCTCATGTTCGGCGTCTACTACCGCGGCGCCCGCCTGGAGCAATTGGCGAACGGCATTGCCATCGCGCTGCTGCTGATCGCCGGCGTGGTGCTGGTGCTGTTGCCGTCAGGCAAGCTCGTCACCTTCGGCGGCAGCTTCGTGGTCGACAGCTTCGCGCGGGTGATGAAGATCCTGTCGCTGATCGGTTCGGCCGCGGCCATCGCCATGTCGCCGAGCTATCTCGCCGCCGAGAAGCAGGAGAAGTTCGAGTACGCGGTCCTCATCCTGCTCTCGACCCTCGGCATGATGCTGCTGGCGTCGGCGGCCGACCTCATCGCGCTCTATCTCGGCCTCGAGCTGATGAGCCTGTCGCTCTACGTGCTCGCCGCCATCCATCGCGACTCGGTGAAATCGACGGAAGCGGGCCTGAAATATTTCGTCCTCGGCGCGCTGTCGTCCGGCATGCTGCTCTACGGCGCGTCGCTGATTTACGGCTTCACCGGCACGGTCAGCTTCGCCGGCATTGCCCAGGCGGCCGGGGAGGGTGGCGTCGGCCTCATCTTCGGCATCGTGTTTCTCTATGCCGGCTTCTGCTTCAAGATTTCGGCCGTGCCGTTCCATATGTGGACGCCCGACGTATACGAGGGCGCCCCGACCCCGATCACGGCGTTCTTCGCAGCGGCCCCGAAGGTCGCGGCCATCGCCATGTTCGTGCGCGCCACCATCGTGTCGTTCCCCGGCCTCACCAGCCAGTGGCAGCAGATTCTCGTGTTCGTCGCCATCGCCTCCACGGCGCTCGGCTCCTTTGCGGCCATCGGCCAGCGCAACTTCAAGCGGCTGATGGCCTACTCGTCCATCGGCCACATGGGCTTCGCACTGATCGGGCTGGCGGCGGGAACCGAGGAGGGGGTGCGCGGCGTCGTCGTCTACATGGCGATCTATATCACCATGACGCTCGGCACGTTCGCGTGCATCCTGGCGATGCGCCGCGACGGCGCCATGGTGGAAGACATTTCCGACCTCGCCGGGCTGGCGCGCACCAACCCCGCCATGGCGTTCTTCCTGGCGATGCTCCTGTTCTCGCTCGCCGGCGTGCCGCCGCTCGCCGGCTTCTTCGCCAAGTTCTATGTGTTTCTCGCCGCCATCAAGGCGGGCCTCTACACGCTTGCCGTCATCGGCGTGCTGACCAGCGTGGTCGGCGCCTACTACTACCTGCTGATCATCAAGACCATGTATTTCGACGAGCCGAAGCCCGGTTTCGCGCCGATGCCTTACGAGCTCAAGGCCGTGCTCGCCGTCACGGGACTGTTCAACCTGCTGTTCTTTGTCTATCCGGCGCCGCTGCTCGGCGCGGCCGCGGCCGCGGCGAAATCGCTGTTCTGATGGCGATCGATGCCGCCGCGGTGAGCGCGGGCGTTCGGCTCGAGAGCTTCGAGACGCTCGGATCGACCAACGAGGAAGCCCTGACGCGCGCCCGTGCCGGCACGGCCGGGCCGTTGTGGATCGTGGCCGCGGAGCAGACCGCGGGCCGCGGGCGCCGCGGCCGTGCTTGGGCGTCGCTGCCCGGCAACTTGCATGCAACGCTGCTGCTGACCGATCCGTGTCCGCCGAGGCACGCGGCCGGGCTCTCGCTGGTGGCGGGGCTGGCGCTGCATGACGCGCTGTCCCGGCTCGCCGCCGCCATTGCGTCGCGCCTGGCGCTCAAATGGCCGAACGACATGCTGCTCGACGGCGCCAAGCTCGCCGGCATCCTGGTCGAGGGCGAAACCGGTCCGCCGCTCGCCGCCGCTGTCGGCATTGGCGTCAACTGCGCGCATCATCCGGCCGATACCGCGTATCCGGCGACGAGCCTGGCGGCAGCCGGCCTGCACCTGACACCGACCGACGTCCTCGCCGTCCTGTCGCGCACGATGCTGGAACGGCAGGCCCAGTGGGCGCGCGGCGATAGCTTTGCTTCCATCCGCGCCGACTGGCTCGCGCGGGCGGCCGGGATCGGCCGTCCGATCCGCGTCGCGGCGGGCGAGCAGGAACTGCACGGGCGGTTCGATGGCATCGACGATGTCGGCCATCTGGTGCTGCGCATGGACGACGGCGCCGTCCGATCCGTCGCTGCCGGCGACGCGTTTCTGCCGCTCTCGCGCCGGGCAGGCGCCGAATGAGCGCCGCTCCGGACGACCTCGTCTTCGCGCCGCTCGGCGGGGTCGGCGAGATCGGCATGAACCTCGGTATCTATGGGCTGGGCAACGAGCGGCGCCGCAAATGGCTCGCGGTCGATTTCGGCATGTCGATCGCCAGCGAGGAGCACCTTCCCGGGGTCGACCTGATCTATCCCGACATCCGCTACCTGGTCGAAGAGCGGCGCAACCTCGCCGGCATCGTGCTCACCCATGCGCACGAGGACCATTTCGGCGCGCTGCTCGACCTGTGGCCGCAACTGAAGGTGCCGGTCTACGCCACGCCGTTCACCGCTGCGCTGCTGCAGGCCAAGCGCGAAGGGGAGCCGGGCGCGCCCGACATTCCGGTGAAAGTTATCCCGCTCGGCGGCCGTTTCTCGCTGCCGCCGTTCGACATCGAATATGTCTCGGTCGCCCACTCGATCCCGGAATCCAATGCGCTGATCATTCGCACGCCGCACGGCACCGTGCTGCATACCGGCGACTGGAAGCTCGACCCGACGCCGGTGCTCGGCCCGCCCACCGACGAAGGCAAGCTCCGCGCGCTCGGCCAGGAGGGCGTTCTCGCCATCGTCGGCGATTCCACCAATGCGGTGCGCGACGGCCGCTCGCCCTCGGAAGTGGACGTAGCCAAGACGCTGGCCGAGTTGGTCGCGAGCGCGCGGGGCCGCGTCGCCGTCACCACCTTCGCGTCCAACGTCGGACGCATCCGTTCCGCCGCGCTCGCCGCCAGCGCCGCCGGACGCGAGGTCGTGGTGGTGGGCCGGGCCATCGAACGGATCACTCAGGTCGCGCGCGAGACCGGTTATCTCGACGGCATCGGCGAGTTTCGCGGCATCGACGCGTATCAATCGCTGCCGCGCAACCGCGTGCTCGCGCTGTGCACCGGCAGCCAGGGGGAGCCGCGCGCCGCGCTCGCGCGCATCGCCGAAGCGCAGCACCCGTCGGTCACCCTCGACCGCGGCGACCGCGTGATCTTCTCCTCGCGCACCATTCCGGGCAACGAGAAGGAGGTCGGGCGCGTCATCAACGGGCTCGTCCGCCAGGGCATCGAGGTGGTGACGGATCGCACCCACCTGGTGCACGTGTCCGGGCACCCACGCCGCGCCGAGATCGAAGAAATGTACGGCTGGGTCAAGCCGCGCATCGTGATCCCGGTGCACGGGGAGGCGTTGCATCTCGCCGAGCACGCGGCGATCGCGCGGGCGCTGCAGATTTCCGAAGTCGTGGTCGGGGAGAACGGCGACCTCATCCGCCTGGCG
>Ga0081540_1001382_pt1 | contig 21038 bp, 17 predicted proteins | sample TabmetS2T1R1_FD_71024 | JGI IMG/M metagenome (GOLD analysis project Ga0081540, IMG submission 71024) | Tabebuia heterophylla rhizosphere microbial communities from the University of Puerto Rico - S2T1R1 | ecosystem: Host-associated > Plants > Roots > Rhizosphere ... | reverse complement strand
TCTGGTAAGGGGCTAATTGGCATACCTAACTACGTGATTGGTATAGCTTTTTCTGTGCTACGCGGCGTTTGATCTCGTCCGTCACATCCCTCAGTTCGCATTCCTTCATATAGCGCTCGTAGGCAGAGTTCGACGGCAACGATCCTCCTCCTTGAAGAGCCTCAAGAACTCCCATCAACACGAACTGGATTTTGTAGAAGATGCGCGCATGTAGTGGCCCGCGCCAAGGCACCCGCATCTCCAACCGATACATCGGCCCGCTTCCAGGGTACTTCGGCAGTTGCCGGACCCACGCTTCCTTATGAGAGATCAACGCCTCGTATCTCGCCGCGATCTCAGCATCATCAAGCTTCGCCAGGTCGCCTCGAAGGTTAACCCCCCACCGCATCGTGCACGACTTCAATCATGGTCCGGATGCTGGTGGCTGGTAATCGTCGCCATCTTCTCCGCCCCGTAATTCTGCATCGTAGTCTGGCTCGGCAGATTGGCGATGCCGACCACCCAGCCGAGCCGGGATTCGGTTCCATATTGCCGCGTCGGCACCACCCGGTCAGGGCGGTCGAACGCGCCGGTCATGATCTCGATCCGGGGCCCGCCGATCCGGCGAAAGCTCAGTGGCGTGCCGCAGGCTGCGCAGAAATCGCGCTCGGCGATGGAGGAGGATTTGAACGCGGCCGGCGTGCCGCGGGTCCAGGAGAAATTCTCGTGCTCGATATCCGCCAACGAGGCAAAGGGCGCGCCCGATGCCTTCTGGCACATCCGGCAATGGCAGATGCTGACCTTGGCCGGCGCGCCCGACACCGCAAAGCGGATGGCGCCGCATTGGCAGCCGCCGGTCAGGACCAGTTTGTGGTTCTCCGTCATGCTCACTCCATCCGCCGCCAGGCTTCCCGCAGCATCGCCAGTGCGTCGCCGCCCGCAAAGATGAAATCGCCGACGCCGGCACTTCGCAGCGCGGCCTCCTGCTCGCCGGGCCGCCCTGCCAGATAGATATGCGTGGCGCCCGCGGCTTGAAGGGCCTGGGCAGCCGCCGCGGCATGTGTCGCATAGACCTTGTCGGACGAGCACAGGCACGCCACCGCAGCGCCGGATGCCTTGAACGCGGCCGCCAGCGAGGCCGCGTCTGCGAAGCCCTGCGTGTCCAGCGCCTCGATACCGCCGGTCTCGAAAAAGCTCTTGGCAAAGGTGGCGCGCGCCGTGAAATCGGCCGCTGTGCCGAGATTGGCGAGGAATATTTTTGGCCGCGCACCCGATGCCTTGAGCTTCTCGTCCGACTTGTCCCGCAACGCCTCGAACGGCGCGGCCAGCCGTATCGGCGGCAGCGGATCGAATTTGAACTTTGCCTCGCCATACGGCGGCAGCACGATCGGCTCGGCATCGAGCACGGCGGCATCAGCCTCGTGCAGGTTCGGAAATTCGCTGGCGCCGGTCAGCACATCCCTGCGCTTGGCAATGCTGGCCTCGCGCGCGGCGCGCGTTGCCGCCACCTTGCGCTGGATGACGTTCTGTTCGAGGGCCGGGAATAGCCCGCCGGCCTTCTCGATTTCCTGAAACAATGACCATGCGGCTTCGCAGAGCTGCTTTGTCAGCGTTTCAATCCCGCCGGAGCCGGCCGCGGGATCGGAGACCTTTGCGAGATTGGATTCTTCCAGCAGCACCAGTTGCGTATTACGCGCAACGCGGCGGGCGAACGGGTTGGGCAGTCCTAGCGCCAGCGTGTGCGGCAGCACGGTGATGGCATTGGCGCCGCCGAGACCGGCGGAGAAGGTCGCCATCGTCGCGCGCAGCATGTTCACGTAAGCGTCGCGCTGCGTCAGCATGCGCCAGGCGGTGTCGGCGGCGATGAACAGCGGTTTTGGCGTCAGGCCGCAGGCCTGTTCGATCCGCGCCCACAATAGCCGCAGCGCGCGGAATTTTGCGAGCGTCAGGAACTGGTCAGCATCGGCGGCGAGCCGCGCATATACCATGCCTTGCGCATCTTCGAGCGAGACGCCGGCCTGTTCGATCGCGCGCAGATAGGCGATGCCGGCGGCCAAGACGAAGGCCAACTCCTGCGCCTCCGATCCGCCTGCGTCATGGATCACCCGCCCGTCGGCGGCCGCGAGCGGGCTCTTGAAGCCCATGGCGGCAAGCCCTTTGATGGCGCTGGTGACCGCGGGCACGATCTCGTCCCAGCTATAGGGACTGAACCCCCACACCGCGCCGGACCCGAGCGGGTCGAGCCCGAAGCGGATGTCGCAGGCTGAGGGATCGATGCCCTTGCGCTTGACATATTCGGCCACGTGAATCGCCGCCATGCGCGACTGCGGGCCGATCTGAAGCTCGATGCCGATGCCGGCGTCGAGATAGATGCCGTCGAGAACCTGTGCGACCGCTTCAGGCGAGGGATCAAGCCCAAACCCATACGCGCCATTGGCGCCCGAGAACACCAGCGTCAGTCCGGTAGCGCCATTTTCGAGGTCGTGCAGCGCCTGTGCATTGGCCGCCTTTGCATCGGGATGATCGATCCGCTGCATGATCTGCCAGGAGGCTGCGGCGGCCCGGCCGGCGACCGGCGTCGCGCCCTGCGCGCGGCGATAGATCGGATCGATTTTCAACCCGTCGGCAGTCGTGCTGACCAGTTTCTCGAACGGCGCGCCCTTCAATACCCCGTCGACCAGCCTGCGCCAGTCGTCATAGCTCGCCGGCGCGAATTCCGCGGCCAATGTCAGCTCGTCAGTCTTGGTCGTCATCCCGACTATTGTTCCCTGTCTCTTCTCTCTTTGGCCCGAAATTGCCACGGGGCGGCGGCCAAGCCAAACGGTTGTTTGGGGTCTCTGCCGGGTCAATCGAGGTCGGGCAACCGTCGGATACCCTCGGTTGAAAGCGCGGCCAGCGCATCGGCGACGCGGTGTCCCGCGATGATACGGTCGGGCGCAATTTCGGCGAGGGGCACCAGCACGAATGCGCGCTCGAGAGCCCGCGGGTGCGGCAGCGTCAGTTCCGGCTTGTCGAGACTGACATCGTCATAGGCGATCAGGTCGAGATCGAGGGTGCGCGGACCCCAGCGTGTCTCGTTGTCGCGGTCGCGGCCGAATTTCTTCTCGATCTTGTGCAGCGTGAACAGCAGCGCATGCGGATCGAGGCTGGTTTCGATCTCGATGCAGGCATTAATAAAGGGTGGCTGGTCTTCCTCGCCCCAGGGCGGGGTGGTGTAGTCGGACGACCGCGCCAGCAATGCCGCCTGCGTCATGCCGCAAATATTGGCGATGGCTTTCCGGAATGTCGTGCGGACGTCGCCGACATTGCCGCCGAGCGCGATCAGCACGTCCGCCATCAGGGCGATTGCCGCTTGCGCATCAGCACCACGCCGACATCCTCGAAGATCTCGGCGATCGGCGCATGCGGCTTGTGAACGGTGATCTTGACCGCGTGGACGCGCGGGAAGGCCGCGAAGATCGCGTCCGAAACCGCGCCGGCTGCGCGTTCCAGAAGCTTGTAATGGGTGTCCGTGAATGCGGCGGTCGCGGTCTCGACCACGCTGGCGTAGGACACGGTGTCGGACAGCCGATCGGAGCGCGAGGATTCCGACAGGTCGATGGAGAGTTCGAGATCAATCACGAACCGCTGTCCGACCTTGGTCTCGTGTTCCATTACGCCATGGCGGGCATGGGTGACGAGGCCGGTGATGAAGATCGTATCGCTCATTCCTGTTCCCTGATTGCCGCCGCCACGCGCAGCGCTTGTACGGTTTCGGCGACGTCGTGAGCGCGGATGATCCGCGCCCCGTTTTGGGACGCCAACAGATGGGCTGCGATCGAGCCGCCGAGCCGTTGCTGCGGCTCGGATGGCGTCACCGTGCTGATAAAGCGCTTGCGCGAGGCGCCGACCAGGATTGGCAGCCCGAACGTCTGAAACTCGCCGAGTCGCGCCAGCGCAGTCATACTTTGTTCGGGTGTCTTGCCGAAGCCGATGCCGGGATCGAGCACGATGTTGTCGGTCGAAATTCCGGCACCGGCGGCAATCGCCAGCGAGCGCGCAAAGAATTCGGCCATATCCTTCATGATGTCGATCGCGGGATCGGCATGATCGCGGTTGTGCATGATGATGACGGGCACTTGCCGCGCCGCGACCAGTCCGGCCATGCCGGAATCGCGCTGCAGGCCCCAGACGTCGTTGGCGATGACAGCGCCCTGATCCAGCGCCCAGGCGACGACGGCCGATTTCATGCTGTCGATCGAGACAGGAACGCCGAGTGTCACGACGTCGGCGAGCACGGGTTGCAGGCGCGCCAGTTCCTCGTCTGCGGAGATCGGCGCCGAGCCGTAGGGGCGGGTGGATTCCGCGCCGATATCGATGATGTCCGCGCCCTCGGCGACCATCCGTTCGGCCTGGGCCAGCGCGTGCTCCGGCGCCGCAAACTGTCCGCCGTCGGAGAATGAATCGGGCGTTATATTGAGCACGCCCATGATGGCCGGATAGGGCCGGGACAACAGGCCCAGCAGCAGCGAATGACCGGCTGGACCGGTCGCCGCGGGGGATCTGGGCCTGCTTGCGATCATGCGGTCGCTTTGCGCGGTCCGCGCAGCCAAGTCAAGGCATGGGAGCCGGCGCAAGGTGCCTGCCAGGCCCTGATAAGTCCTAGTAGCTGATCTTGGGCTGCAGCTTGCGCGCCTGCTCGATCAATTGCTCGACCGAGCGCTCCGAGGGCAGCACCCGCACCAGTTTGCGCTTGGTGTTGACGTCTTTCATGTTCTGGGCCAGCCGGGCGGGATTGCGCAGCGCGAGTTCACGCACCGTGGTGACGCCGGCCGCGCGCATCAGGCCGACCTTGGCCTTGCCCATCCCGGGAATTCGCATGTAGTCGGAGAAATTGGCCCATTCGAGCAGTTGCTGTTCGCTGATGCCGGTCTTTGCTGCGAGCGCCTTGCGTCCCTTCACGGTGCGGGCGGCTTCCAGCAGCGCTGCTGTCGTGCGAATGCCCTGCGATTTCAGTTTCGATGCGGAATAGGCCGTCAGGCCTTCAATCGCGGAGAGAGGATATGTCATGGTACTCGATGAAATAATAATGTGCTCAGGCATAACGTGCTCGGAAACCGTCCGTCTTATGCGAACTTGCCGAGGCCTGGAGTTCCTGAAATGATTTCACCCATTTGATCCGCTCCGATTTTGTCGCGGCCGAACCGGAAAAGTTCACGCGCCACATTTTGAATCTCGGCCATGCTCAAACCGAGCCCCATCAGCCTGGTGCCGAGCGCCATCAATCCACCGCCCATCAGTCTCGAGAGACCGCCGCCATTGCTATTTGACGCTGCAATCGCAGCCTCGGCACCCGGAATTTGGTCGATCAGAGCCTGAACCTTGTCGGAGGGCCCCTCGTTACGGAGGAAACCCAGAACGATGCCGATGGTTTTTTCAGCCACGGCACTATCGATGCCGGCCTTCGAGGCCAGCTGTCCCACCAACTCGTCCATATTGCCCCGTCCTCAACCGGTTTTTTAAACCGGGCCCTCAGCTTGAAAGATGATCTTGAGCGTCTGCGATCTGAAATACAAGCGAACAGCGCACGCGGGGGCAATTTGATTCTACATCGCAGGGCAAGTGTTGCACCAATGCAAGAGTGATTGCCACATTCACAGCAACTTCTCGCGCTGCGTCATCGATTTTTCTACCAGAAGGTTGGAATAGCTATGAGGAGCGCTGACGACGAGGCGGCCCAACGCTTACGACCATGGTGCGGGGCGGTTTCAATCGACGGGCAGAATACGATATGATTGTGTGACTTGGTGACCAAACCTGCCCGATGCGGGCGAAGAGGCGATGTGATGGCGACTTCCGATAACAAGATCGATGATACCGACGAGAAGATTTTTATCGGGAAGGGTGAACAAGCAGCCTGGCTGACGCTTGCGCTTGCCAATCGGCACGGCCTCGTTACCGGAGCGACCGGAACCGGCAAGACAGTGTCGCTGCAGGTGATGGCCGAAGGCTTTGCACGCGCCGGTGTTCCGGTATTCGCCGCCGATATAAAGGGTGACCTCTCGGGAATCTCCGAAGTCGGCGAGGCCAAGGACTTCATCGTCAAGCGCGCCGGCGAGATGGGCCTCAAATTCCAGCCCGACCAGTTCTCGACCGTGTTCTGGGACGTATTCGGCGAGCAGGGGCATCCGGTTCGCGCCACCGTAACGGAAATGGGACCGCTATTGCTGTCCCGCATGCTCGATCTGAACGACGTGCAGGAAGGGGTTCTCAACGTAGCGTTCCGCGTCGCGGATGAGAACGGCCTGACGCTGATCGACATGAAGGATCTGCGCTCGCTGCTGGATGCGATCGTTCCCATCGCCAAGAAGAAGGGCCCTGATGCCGAGGAGGATCCGCTCGAGGAGATCCGGAAGGCGGCGCAGAGCTACGGCAATGTCAGCAAGGCGACAGTTGGAACGATTCAACGCCAGCTCCTGGTGCTGGAAAACCAGGGCGGCACCAAATTTTTCGGCGAACCGGCGCTTACGCTGAAGGATTTCATGAAAACCGACAGCGACGGCCGGGGCATGGTCAATATTCTGGTCGCCGACAAGCTGATGCAGAGCCCCAGGCTCTACGCCACCTTCCTGTTGTGGATGCTGTCGGAACTGTTTGAAGAGCTGCCTGAAGCCGGCGACCTGCCGAAGCCGAAACTGGTGTTCTTTTTCGACGAGGCGCATCTGTTGTTCAACGACGCGCCGAAAGCGCTGATGGACAAGATCGAGCAGGTCGTCCGCCTGATCCGCTCCAAGGGTGTCGGCGTTTACTTCGTCACGCAAAATCCGATCGATGTGCCGGACAAGGTGCTCGCCCAGTTGGGCAACCGCGTGCAGCATGCGCTGCGTGCCTTCACGCCGCGCGACCAGAAGGCGGTGAATGCGGCCGCGCAGACGTTCCGGCCCAATCCGAAGCTCGATACCGCCCGCGTCATCATGGAACTCGCCAAGGGCGAAGCGCTCGTGTCGTTCCTCGAGGGCGGCGGCACGCCGACCATGGTCGAGCGCGTCATGATCCGGCCGCCGACGGCGCGGATCGGGCCGATCACGCCGGAAGAGCGCAAGGCGATCATGAACAACAGCCCGTTCAAGGGCAAATACGACACCGCGGTCGACGCCGAGTCCGCCTATGAGATGCTGCAGAAGCGCGTGGCCGGAACGGCGGCGCATGCGGACGAAGCGGGCGGCGGCGCAACTGGTGGCGGCGGAGTTCTCGGACAGATCGGCGCGATCGTCGGCACGATCTTCGGCACCAATGTCGGGCGCGGCCGGCTGACGACCGGCCAGGTCATCGCGCGAGACGTCACGCGTTCGGTCACCAACAAGGTGATCGGCGGTGTCGTCGCCGATCTCGGCAAATCGGTCGGCGGCTCGCTCGGCGCCTCGGTTGGCCGCTCGCTGGTGCGCGGTGCGCTCGGCGGCCTGCTGCGGCGCTAGCGCGTTTCGGGCGAAGTGGAAACCAGTCCGCATGACGAGCCGCGGCGTAATCTCTCTGAATCCGGAAACGAGCGTGTGCTGAGATATCCGTCGTTACGAAGGCCGCTCGATATCCTGTTTCTGGTCTGCTGCATCGCGCTGACGGCCGATGTGCTGGTCCCGGAAATCTGGGGGAGCGGCAAGACCAAGGACTATCCGCTGTGGTTCTGGGCGGGGCAGCAGGTGCTGCAGGGCAAGGATCTCTACCCCAGCGATCCCGGCGCCACTTTCGAATTCATCTATCCGCCGCTGTCAGCGGTGCTGCTCGCGATCCCGAGCTACTTCGGCAAGATACCGCTCTATCTCTGCCTGTCATTGCTCAACGTCGTTGCGTGGTGGATGACGGCGCAGTTCTCGCATGCAATGGCGGGCTCGGGAAGGAAGCCGGGGCCGTGGCTGGAAGCGCTGCCGGGCTTCGTCACCGTGACCTTCGTGTTCGATATGTTCGATCTCGGCCAGCCGAACCTGCTGCTGCTGGCGCTGATGCTCTACGGCTTCTGGCTGCTGCGCAGCGCGCGCGGATGGATGGCCGGAAGCATGTTCGCGCTCGCCACCGCTATCAAGGTTTTTCCGGTCGCGGTGTTTCCCTATCTGGTATGGCGCAGGCAGTGGGCGGCGGCTGCGAGCATGCTGGTCTTCGTCGGCCTGTTCCTGTTCGTGGTTCCGGCGCCGTTCCGTGGCTTTCAGCATAATGTCACGGAGTTGAAGACCTGGTACCAGGGCATGGTGGGATCGAGCTCGGAGAAGGGGTTCGGACAGCGCGACGAGCAGAACTGGTCATGGGTCAACCAGTCCATCATCGCGATGACGCACCGCCTGACTCGGCCGGTGAACTACAATCAGGACGATCCGACGAAGCCCGTGCGCACCATGAACATCGTCAATCTCGATTTCAAGACGGCGAACCTGGTCGTGCTGGCGATATCGCTTGCGATCGGGCTCGGCTACCTCGCGGTGATGCCGCCAGCATCGCGCCGGACGGAGCGGTCGGATGCCGAGGAGATCGGCATACTGTTCTGCCTGATCACGGCGGCCTCGCCGCTGGCCCGGCAGTATTATTTCCTGTGGCTGTTCTTTCCGATCACGGTCCTGCTCCATCGCGCCGCCTTCGACCCGCGGCCTGCGGTGAGAACCGGCACATGGGCGCTGCTCGCCATTGCGGGCGTCCTGCTGTGCCTGTCGCTGCCGCCGTTCCCGAAAGACCTGCAGGCGTATGGCAATAATCTCGCAGCCACCGTGCTGCTGGTGGCCGGGTTGGTCTGGCATATTCTGCATCCGCCTGCCGCAGAAGCCGCCTTGCCTCGGACCACGGGCGAGCTACAACTTGACCCAAACAACAAGGGCCACAGCCAGGGATAACCAGCCATGTCCAACGCAAAGCTTCAGCCGGTCCTCGATCACATCGACGCCGATTTCGACAACAGCCTGGAGCGGCTGTTTGCGCTGCTGCGGATCAAGTCGATTTCGGCGGATCCCGCTTTCGCCGATGATTGCAAGGCAGCCGCCGATCATCTTGCAAAGGACATCGCCACGCTCGGCTTCAAGGCGGAGGTGAGGCCGACGGCGGGCCATCCCGCGATCGTGGCCAAAGCCAATGGCGGCGCGGGCGGCCGGCCGCACGTCCTTTTCTACGGCCATTATGATGTGCAGCCCGTCGATCCCCTCAACCTGTGGCACCGCCCGCCGTTCGAGCCCGTCGTGACGGATCACGCCGACGGCCGCAAGATCATCGTTGCGCGCGGCGCCGAGGACGACAAGGGCCAGTTGATGACTTTCGTCGAGGCGTGCCGCGCCTGGAAGAAGGTCACGGGATCGCTGCCGGTTGACATCACCTTCCTGATCGAGGGCGAGGAGGAAATCGGCTCGAAGAATTTCGTGCCGTTCATCGAGGGCATCAAGGAGGAGCTGAAGGCCGACTTCGCGCTGGTCTGCGATACCGGCATGTGGGACCCGAACACGCCCGCCATCACGACCTCGCTGCGCGGCCTGATGTATGACGAGGTCACCATCAAGGCCGCCAACCGCGACCTGCATTCCGGTGTGTTCGGCGGCGGCGCGCGCAACCCGATCCGTGTGCTGACCAACATCCTCGGCGGACTGTTCGACGACAACGGGCGCATCACCATTCCCGGCTTCTACGACGGCGTGAAGGATCTGCCGCCGGATATTCTGGCGCAGTGGAAGAACCTGAACCTCACGCCGGAGTCGTTCCTCAAGCCGATCGGCCTTTCGATTCCCGCGGGCGAAAAGGATCGCCTGCTGATCGAGCAGATATCCTCGCGTCCGACCTGCGATATCAACGGCATCATCGGCGGCTATACCGGCGAGGGCTCGAAAACCGTGATCCCCGCGGAAGCTTCCGCAAAGGTTTCCTTCCGGCTGGTCGAAGGCCAGGACCCGCAGAAGATCAAGCAGGCGTTCCGCGACTATGTCACCGCGCGGCTTCCGGGCGACTGCAAGGCCGTCTTCACCGAACACTCCAGCGGCGCGGCGATCGCGCTCGACTGGAACATGAAGCCGCTGGCGGCGGCAAAGCGCGCGCTGACGGAAGAGTGGGGCAAGGAGGCGCTGCTGGTCGGCTCCGGCGCCTCGATCCCGATCGTCGCGGACTTCAAGCGCACGCTCGGCCTCGACAGCCTGCTGATCGGCTTCGGTCTCGACGACGACAACATCCATTCGCCGAACGAGAAGTACGACCTGCAGAGCTATCACAAGGGCATCCGCTCCTGGGCGCGGATTCTCGGCGCGCTCGCTGAAGCGCCGCGCTGACCGCTGCCTGCAGTCTCCGAGCGGCGGTTGTGTGTCCGCCTTCCGTAGGCGCGATGCGCCGCAGGCGTGTGCAGGCGCTGCAAATGACGCGAAGGGGCAATTGCGGATCCACGGCCGCCACCGTCGCGCGAGAAGTGCAGCCGCGCTGACCTATCGGCGTTGATCCGATTGAACCTTAGCGGCACTTCACGGACCCATAGTGAACCGGCTCACATGGTGCGTACGTGGCCGGGGCTAAGGTGAGTGTGGAATTCGCGGTAGGACATCGCGAATGTTCCGCGACTGTCCTGATTCGTCCTGCGGTTGAGTAAGTGCTGGGAGGGATCGATGGCGCACGTTGGCAAGCACGCAATCGTGGTCGGCGCGGGAATGGGTGGTCTTTTGGCCGCTCGCGCTTTGGCTGATCATTTCGACGAAGTGACCGTCCTTGAGCGTGATGCGCTTCCGGATGCGCCCGATCCGCGCAAGGGCGTAGCGCAAGGACGGCATACGCACGGATTGCTTGCCCGAGGGCGCGAGGTACTTGAGCAGCTGTTTCCGGGCTTCACTGAGGAAATAGTTGCTGAGGGAGCGGCACCTGCGGACATCGTCAACGATGGGCTTTGGTTCAATTACGGCGTCTATCTTCACAACACCCCCAGCAAGATGATCGGGCTCGGGGTGAGCCGACCGGCGCTGGAAGGTTTCGTGCGACGGCGGCTCGTTCAACTACCCAACATTCGGGTGCGCGAGCGATGTGACGTTGTCGAGCCGTTATTTGATCGCCCGTCAGGCCGCGTGACGGGTGTTCGTGTCCAGTCAAAAAATGGTTCAGGTGACAGGGAAACAATAGAAGCAGATCTCGTGGTTGATGCCGGCGGTCGCGGGTCATCAAGCCCCATATGGCTTGATGCGTTCGGTTTCGAAAAACCGCCGGAGGAGCAGATCACTGTCGAGCTGGGCTACGTCACCCGCTTCTATCGCCTCAAACCCGAACATATGGAAAATTATTTGCATGGTCGGAAGTTCGTTCTTATGGGGGCGTGCTTGCCTGACTTTCGCTTCGGTGCCCTTTTGCCGCAGGAGGGCGAGCGCTGGACTGTGACATTGGGCGGATACATGGGCGATCAAGTACCAGTGGATGATGCTGGTTTCCTTGAGTTTGCACGTAGCCTGCAAAAGCCGGAAATATTCAACGTGATCCAGAATGCGGAGCCGCTTACTCCGCTTACGTCATACAAGTTTGTTTCGAACTTGCGACGCCACTACGAGAAACTGGCTCGCTTTCCTGAAGGCTATCTGGTGTATGGCGACGCCTTGTGCAGTTTCGATCCGGTCTACGGTCAGGGAATGACGGTAGCTTGCGTAGAAGCGCTTGCCTTGCGCGATTGTCTGGCACAAGGAAGGCAAGGAATCGCTCGCCGTTTCTTCCAGATGGCCAGCCGATTCATTGAAACTCCCTGGCAAATCGCCGTGGGCAGCGACTTGCAAAACCCGCGCGTTGACGGCAAGCGGACGGCGCAGGTGCGCTTTGTCAACTGGTACATAGCGAAGTTTTACCGAGCGGCGCATCGTGACGCGGCGCTGGCAACCAAGTTCCTGGAAGTGGCCAACCTTACGCAACAGCCAACCGCGCTGCTAAGCCCGGCGAATGCACTAAAAGTCTGGAATGGAAGTGGGGACATCGAACATCACGACCTTGATCGGGGCCGCCAAGCCGCCTAGCCCCGACGCTAATCGAACGCCTTATTCAGACGCGCCAGCAGGTAGCATCGCGGTCTTCCGCGCCTGATCCAGGGCGCGGACTGATGGCCCGACGCGGACATTCTGCTGCGTGGTCTGGTTTTCTCCTTTGTCGCCTGCATCATTGGCCCTGGAAGGCTGGATCGTCAGGCCAACGCCCGAGATCCTCGAGCTCTGTTGCGGCGCCGTTCACAGAGGTGACGCCGACGAATGTTCCCTTGCCGAGCGGCTCGAAAACCACGCGCGAGGCGTCTTGGCCGTTGACGACGTAGTCCGAGCGGAATTTGACCGTGCCGCAAAGCCTGGCGATGTCGCTTGTCATCATACCCACGCGTGGCGAAAGCAGCGGCCCCTCGCTCTCGGACCCGGTCCGCGACGGCAAGTTGACGCGAAAGAGGTCTTGCGGAACATCCCGTCCGACCGTCCTGGCAACGACGCGGCCATTCCTCAAGAACACGCTGACCTCGGCTTCGCCAGCGCGCGCGAACACCCACTGGTCGACGTTGATGCCGAAGAAGGTGTGATGAAGTACGTCAGTCGGTTCTCCAAGGACGCGTCGCACCGCGCTCTCTGCCAATCCCGGCCACGCCTTACGGATGGAAGACGAGAGAGCGTCCTTTTCCATCCGGAACACGTCGAGCGTGACGCTCGTCACTTTTCCGTCCCTGAGAGTGACTTGGCCGCGAAATACGTCCGCAAGTTCGAACTTGCGAATTTGGGTCGTGCCGATGGTGAAATCCGTCTCCGTCGCGGACTTGCCCAGGACGCGGATCACTTCATCCGCCGTCATTCCCAGATGTAGCTGGCTGGCGGGCGTCGCGACAACGTTCACACGCGGCGGCAGCGGCGCCCCGGCCGCTTGCCCCATCGTTAGCGAAAGGCCGATGATCGCAGCCGGCGCGAATAACCTGAAAGCTCCGTGCATGTCAGTGTCCCTTGCTCATCGCTGCCGTGGCGTCGCGTCGATAGGCACGATCGCGGAATCGGACTGATGCGATCGGTTGTCTGGCGCTGCCGCATGGATCCCGGCGGCGGAGCCGGCGAAGCTATCGAGCATCAGCGAGAGCGCGGACGTCCAAACCAAGGTCATGACGCGGTCCGTCCACGTTCTGGTCGCACCCGATTGCCTGGGCGCGTGCGAAGCGTTTTGCCGCACGATCTCGGTTGGGAAGCCGTCATCGGTAGTATCGCGGCGCTCGACGATGCGATCGGCAACGTAGCGCGCGTCCTCGCGGAGACCGTAGATCAGGCCGGACTTCGCCGTGTGTAGCCATGGCAGGCCGACGAAGAACAATCCGGGAAACGCGGTAACCCCGCGTGTCTGGATCGGAAAGCCATCGCTGTCTGTGACCGGCAATCTGATCATCGAGAAGTCGAATGAATAGCCGGTCGCCCAGATCACATTGGTGATGTCAGCCGCGCTCAAATCGAGTTCGGTCAGGATGTTCTGCTCGAATCCGTCGCTCAGAACCGGCAGCGACTCTTCCGGGACTGCCATACCGTTCGCGGCGACATAGGCATCCACGGCCATGGCGAACTCGGCTTCGGCCCTGTCTGCCGCAGCAAGATTGTCGTGCAGGTCGCTGGCGAGCTTCATAATGCCGCCTTCGACGCCGGCAAGGCGGCCGAGCAAAGTGACGCCGTCGCGCGCGAACTGATGCAGGTTGATGGTATGTCCGCCCCTGGTGCCGGAGATGTGCGGCTTGCCCGCAAACTTCGCTCTCGGCGACGGCAGGTCACTCACCTTGCGGTCATACTGGCCCATCCTGGCGAACCACCAGTTCGCATCCTTGCCCCGGTAGCGCCGCGGCGTTCGCCCAGCGCGGCCGGTTGCGAGATAGACCTTTCGCGCGGAATCGTAGAGCTCTTCAGCAATTTGCGCGCCAGACTGCGCGCTGCCGACGACCAGCACGGCGCCGGGCAGAAGTTGTTGCGGATTGCGATATGTGTCGGAGTGAAGTTGGTTGATCTCGGTCGGAAGCTTGTGAGCCAGCTTGGGAATTTTCGGCACCTGATAGAGCCCCGTCGCCACGACGACGTTGCGTGCCTTGATCGTCTCGCCGCCGTCGATCGTGACGTCATAGTCGCCTCGCTTGTCGCGCAGGATCCCCGTGACGCGCGCGCCGGTTCGCACCGGCAGGCGGCTTGCCAACTGTTCCAGATACGCCACGACCTCCTGCTTCGGCATGAAACCGTGCGGATCGTCTTCATTATAGAGCACGCCGGGAACTCGCGACTGCCAGCGCGGCGTATTCAGCGTGAAGGAATCCCACCGATGGCTGCGCCAGGTATCGCCCGGCCGATCGGCCTGCTCCAGCACCGTATGCTCGATGGCGTGCCTGGTCAGATCGTGGCTGACTGAAAGTCCTGCCTGTCCGCCACCCACGACAACAGTGTTCACTCGTTTGGTCATCGTTCATCTCCTCGTCTTCGGGAGCGGCGATGCGGCCGCTCAATCGCTTGTCATGGACGGGGAGATGTTGCCGGCGGGGCGCTGCCATTAGACCGGCATTCGGCATATGATTGTTTACTGAGCGTGATAACTCGCGGGAGGCGCGCATGGATCGGATGGCGAGCATGGCGGCTTTCACAAAGGTGGTTGGCGCCGGCAGCTTTTCCGCGGCAGCGCGGGACATGCAGGTGTCGCAGGCCTTGGTCACCAAGCAGATCCAGGAACTGGAGGGCTGGCTCGGCGCGCGATTGCTCAATCGAACGACACGGCGCCTCAATCTCACCGAGGTCGGAACGGCGTTCTATGACCGCGCCGCGCGAATACTTGAGGCGGTTGAGGAAGCCAGGAACGCAGCCGGCGCGTTGCATACGGCGCCGCGCGGCAGGCTGCGTATCAACGCGCCGGTCTCGTTCGGCTTGCTTCATTTGGCGCCGGCCATCACGGACTTTCTTCAATGCTTTCCCGACATTTCCGTGGAGATGCTGGTGAACGACCGCGTGGTCGACCTGCTCGAAGGCGAGTTCGATGTCGGCGTGCGCATCGGACGGCTGCGCGACTCCAGTCTGGTCGCGCGACGCATCGCGCCGGTCCGGCTCGCGGTTTGCGCCGCTCCTGCCTATCTCGCGCGGCGCGGTGCGCCGAAGACGCCCGACGAACTCGCGAAGCACGATTGCCTGGAGTACACCTATTTCGAAAGCCGCGGCGAATGGCGATTGCTCGATCCGAACGGCAAGGAAATCGTCGTTCCGGTGTCGGGTCGGTACCTCGCGAACAACGCCGATGTGTTGCGCACCACTGCGATTGCCGGCGGCGGCATCATCCTGCTTCCGACATTCATTATCGGTGGGGACTTGCGCGCAGGGCGCCTGGTGCGCTTGTTGACAGATTATCCGCCGCCGGAGCAGGGGCTGCACGCGCTCTACCCGCCCGGCCGGCATCTCTCGGCCAAAGTACGAAGCTTTGTGAATTTTCTGGTCGACCGCTTCGGCGGCGAGCCGGCATGGGATCGCGACTGAAGCTGCCTCCGGGCTGGTTTTGCAACGTGAATGTCGCCGATTGGCCCATCGCGTTGTTTCGTTGCTATGCAACAATACATTGGCTATCGGGCACAACGGCGCTGGCAAGCCGCCCAGCGCGTTTATAGGTTCGCGGGCCACGCCGGCGCGGAAAATGCTGGTTCCGGGTCGATTTCGCGCAGGTCCGGGGTTGCCAGGGCTATTGCACGCAACCCCATTGAGGCGTTCAATCCCACAGATAACCGTCTCATCGCCTGATACGGACCGGCCGATCTGCCGGCGCCGCACGGGAGGGGCGATACGCGTGCCGAGGTTATCTCTACCTCTACGAGCGTATCTGTTGAGTTGCGTTGTGCGCGGGGAGGATTGGCGATGCAAGCCGATAGCAGCCGATGACACCATATCAGTCCCTGACCGCGGCCGGCGTGCCACCGCGATTTTCAGACGGGGTGTTCGATGCGCGGCAGCCGACGCTGCAACTGATCTACGATACCGCGCCGATCGGCCTTGCGTTCCTGTCGCCTGACTGCCGCTACCTCCAGATCAACCAGCGGCTCACCGATATCTGCGGCATTTCCGTCGAAGACCATCTCGGCCGCTATGTGCGGGATTGCGTACCGGCGCTGGCGGACGCGGTCGAAGGCATCGTGCAGTCGATCATGCGCACCGGCATTCCCGTCACCGGCGTCGAGGTGGCCGGCCAACGCGCCGATCAGACCGAAGAGCGTTTCTGGGTTACCTACTGGCATCCGCATCGCAACGCCGAAGGTGAGATCGTTGGCGTCAATGTCGCCGCCGAGGAGATCACCGAGCGCAAGCGCGCGGAGGCCGCGCTAAGGGCCAGCGAACGCCAGTTCCACACGTTGGCGGATTCTATCCCGCAACTGGTGTGGATGGCGCACGCCGACGGCGCGATCTACTGGCTCAACAGTCACTGGTACGAATACACGGGCCGGCCCGCCGGCGAGATCAATCCGCATGCCTGGCATACGGTGCTTGGCAAACGCTGGCACGAGGCATTGGCAACCGGCAGCGCCCTGGAGTCGGAACTGTCGCTGCTCGGCAAAGATGGCGAGTATCGCCCGTTCCTGACGCGGGTCGTTCCCCTGCGCGATCCCCAGGGCGTGGTCTATGGCTGGATCGGCACCCATATCGACATCAGCGAACGCAAGCGCAGCGAGCGGGAAGTACGCCGGGCCAAGGATGCGGCAGAAGCCGCATTACAAAATCTGCGCGAGACCCAGAGCTCGCTGATCGAGGCGGAAAAGCTGGCAGCGCTCGGCCGGCTGGTTGCCGGTGTCGCGCACGAAATCAACAATCCGCTCGGCACCAGTCTGACGCTCGCGTCATCGCTCGAGCGCAAAAGCCAGCAGTTCGCGGCGGAAACGGCACAGGGCACGCTCAGGCGCTCGAGCCTCAACGAGTTTGTGAACGCCGTGCGCCACGGCTCTGCGCAGCTTCAGGAGAGCCTGAACCGTGCGGCCGAATTGATCCAGTCGTTCAAGCAGGCGGCGTCCGACCGCAACGCTTCGGATCTTCGCTCCTTCGACCTCGGCGATCTCACCGAGCAGGTCGCCATGGGCTTGCGGCCGGCCCTGCCAAAGCACGGCGTGGCGCTGAAGGTGGAATGCCAGCGGGGCCTTTCGATCAGGAGTTATCCCGGCTCTTATGGGCAGGTGTTGACCAAGCTTTTCCTCAATTCGATCGCGCATGCGTTTCCGGATGGCAGGCAGGGGAGTATTTTCATCAAGGTGAGCGAATGCGGCGCCGATGATGTCGAAATCATCTTCAGCGACGACGGCTGCGGCATGAGCCCGGATGTCAGGCGGCAGGCGTTTGATCCGTTCTTTACCACCCGCCGTCACCAGGGCGGCACCGGCCTCGGCCTGCATATCGTCTACAGCGTGGTGACGGATCGCCTGGGCGGCCGGCTTCGCCTGAGCAGCGAACCCGGGAAAGGGACCGCCGTGAGGATCATACTCCCAAGACAGATCCCGGACGCCGAACAGGATGTGAGCGTTACACCAGCGGCCGTCCGCAAATAAAAACGCCGCCCGGAATTGGACGGCGTTTGATCCGAAACGTGTAGAGGGTGTATGGCCGGCAGTTTAGCGCATCCATGCGGCTTGTCCACCGGATATGTGCGGCAGCGCCCTCACTCCACCGGGTAGGGGCCGTCGCGAAAAACACGATCGTGGTAGCCCTTGGTGCCGATCTCGCGCGCCAGCGGACTGCGGATATCCTCGTCGGCGCGCAGCCGGGCAATCAGTGCACGGAAATCAAGACGCGGCTGCCAGCCGAGTTCGGTGCGCGCCCGGTCGTTGACGTAGACGCGATCGATGCCCGGAAGCATCGTCCAGCCGCGCCGGGCATATTCGGCCTTATAGCCCGGTGCGTGACGCCGGACGACGAGCGGCGCGTTGCTGCGCAGTTCGGCCGTGTCGTGGCGCGAGAATGGCGTTGTGGCGCTGACGATGTATTTCGCGAAACCGATCGATGGCGCGTGATCGATCGCCAGCAGATGCGCGCTGACCACGTCTTCGATATCGACGCGGCGATGGAGGAATTCGTTGGCCTTGGCGTTGGCGTCCGCGTAGGCCTCGCGTGTCGCGCGATTGTCGTCTTCTTCCGGAAAGAAGCGCGAGGTGCGCAGCACGATGGCACCGAGCGAATGATTGCGCGCGAACAGCTGGCACAGGTCCTCCGCGGCCGCCTTGGTTACGCCGTAGATATTTTTCGGCACCGGCACCACGTCTTCGGTGATCCAGGCCGCCGGCTCGCCGTGTGGTGGCACCAGCGCATCGCCGAATACACTTGTGGTGCTGGTGTAGATAAACGCCGTGACGCTGGCCGCAGCGGCTTCTTCGAGCAGGTTGAGCGTGCCTGTTATATTGACGTCGACGAAGTCCTGGCGGCTGTGGGTTGCCACGTGCGGCTTATGCAGCGTCGCGGCGTGCAGCACGGTCGTGACGCCCTTCATGCAGCGGCGTACGAAAGCCCGGTCGGCGATGGAGCCGACATGATGCGTGAACGCCCCGGGCAGGACGTCAATACCAATGGTCTCACGCCGCTGCGCCAGCAGCGTGCGCACCAGCGCCTCGCCGAGATGGCCGGAACTGCCGGTCACCAGTACTGTCACGCCGCCATGACCTTTCGCGCTTAGGGCCGCCTACCGGGCTCAGGTCTTGTAGCTGGGATCGATGCGATCGAGTTTCCGCAACAGCGGCGGCCAGACCAAATCGGTCGAGCGCCGTTCCAGGAAATCGGCATTGCTGAACAGTTGCTCGTTCTTGTCGATCACGGCTTGTTCGATCGGGTAGGCGGTCGGACCGAGCATCCTGGTGCGCACCTGCATCGTGCAGGCCCGCTCCAGATGGTACATGCGCTCAAAGGCGGAGGCGACCGAACGGCCCACCGTCAGCGTGCCGTGATTGCGCAACAGCATGTGGTTCTTGTCGCCGAGGTCCTTCTGCAGCCGCGGACGTTCGTCGTGGTCCAGCGCCACACCCTCATAGTCGTGATAGGCGAGGTCGTAGGTGACGAATTGCGCAGTCTGGTTCATCGGCAGCAGGCCCTCCATGCAGCTCGCGACCGCGGTGCCGTCAGGCGTGTGCAGATGAAGCACGCAGCCGGCATCCTCGCGCGCCTCGTGGATGGCCGAATGGATGGTGAAGCCGGCCGGGTTGATGCTGTATTCGCTCTCGGTGAGCTGGTTGCCGTGCAGATCGACCTTCACCAGGCTCGACGCCGTGATTTCGTCGAACATCAAGCCATAGGGGTTGATCAGGAAGTGATGGTCGGTGCCCGGCACGCGCGCCGAGATGTGGGTGTCGACCAGATCATCCCAGCCATAGTGGGCGACGAGGCGATAGCAGGCGGCGAGATTGACGCGCTGGTTCCACTCGGCGTCCGTCATTCCGGCGGGGACTTCCTTCAGGCGAGCTTCGGCTGGCGACATGACGGTCTCTCCCTTGAACGGCTCATTTTCAAACGGGAGTCTAGTCCTGCGCCGATGCGGCAGCAAGGCGCGAGGCGAGCGCGGCTGTCGTGCCTGGCGGCGTCGGAATTAGGGCGCGGGAATAGCCAGCAGCGTCGAGATGGCGCGGCCGCGGATATCGTAGACGCGCGCGAACACGACGTCGTCACGCTTGATTTCGACCATGACGGGCGCGGTGAGGCCCTTGCAGTAGAACTCGCCCAGCGTCATTGCGAAGTCGGCGGACTGGCTGTCCCAGCCGATCGTGAAGTCGGGGCCGAGCGCCACCTGCGCCGGGCGCTGCGGGCCGCACACCGCGACCTTCCATTTACGCCCCTGCGGCGCCGATTCCTGCCGCTCGACCAGTTCCTCGCGCAGACCGTCGGACGCCTGCTTCAGCGCCAGCCCCCAATAGTCCAGCATGAAGAAATTGTCCGCGGTCCGCACCGTGCCGGCGATGTGGTTGAAATGGGTGTACTCGTAGGGGTGCAGGCGGATCATCTCGCTCAGCGGCAACAGCAGGCCGAACATGAACACCGCCAGCGCGGCGGGTTGCCAGCGGCGGTGATTGTCCTTGAGCCAGTTCATGCCCCAGGCGAACGACGCGCCGGCCAGCACGGCCATCGGCGGGATGACGAAAACGAAGTGCCGGATGCCGTTGTAGAGCGCCGGCCGTTTCACCATCGCGATCACGAGCGGCAGGCTCGCCGCCAGCGTCAGCATCAGGAAGATGGTCTTGCGGCGGGCCGAGACGTCGGTGCGCGACAGCGACATGAAGGTGCCGACGACGCCGGCTATCAGAAGCGCGAGCAATACTTCAGGAAGCTGCAGCGCAAACAGCGTCGGCAGATAGGACCACGGCATGTCCGGCACCGAGACCAGCGCGCCGTCGAACATTTCCTTCCAGGGCTTTTCGAAGAAGTGCGAGAAATAGGTCAGCGCCTTGAAGGGATGGTCCGCTTCCATGATCGACCACGGCCACATCAGGCCCATGATCAGGTATCCGAGCACGAGGCCGGGCAGCAGCACGTATACGACATGGCTGAAGCGGCGGATCGCTTCGCGCGAGCCTTGCGTGCGGACTTCATCGATCAGCAACGGGACGAAGCCGACCACCGCATAGATCAGCGCCAGCCCGCCGAGAATCCGGCAGCCGAGCGAGAGGCCGGCGCCGAGGCCGACGATCAGGATGGTTCGCGGCGAGGGGGCGGGATACTCCTCGGCGAGGCGCACCAGACCCAGGATCAGGATCACCATCGAGACGGCAAACGGCGCGTCCTTCGGGTTCATGAACATGTGCCCATAGAAGGTCGGGCAGAGCGTCAGCAGCAGCAGCGTCGCGAACCCGGCCAGCGGGCCGCCGACGCGCCGCGCCAGCCGCCAGGTCACGGCAAGGCCGATCAGGCCGACGACGGCGCCGAGCAGGCGGCGCGTTTCAAACAGTTCGAGCGGGATGATCTTGTGCAGCAGGGCCGCAGCCATGTCGAAGCCGCCGCCATACATATAGAGATTGGCGAACGACAGCGCGCCGGTGTCCCTGAAGCCGGAACCGTACATCCGCAGCAGCAGGTCGGCATATTCTGCGTGCGTGTAGTCGTCCCAGCCAAGCCCGTAGTCGCGGAAGGTCAGGC
>Ga0081540_1001381_pt1 | contig 21057 bp, 16 predicted proteins | sample TabmetS2T1R1_FD_71024 | JGI IMG/M metagenome (GOLD analysis project Ga0081540, IMG submission 71024) | Tabebuia heterophylla rhizosphere microbial communities from the University of Puerto Rico - S2T1R1 | ecosystem: Host-associated > Plants > Roots > Rhizosphere ... | reverse complement strand
AGGCCACTTCGTTATGCGTCTGCAATGCTCGCCATTCCATACGGATAGTGCAATGCATCCGATCATCACGAATCTCGACCGTCTCGCCGGACTGACGCTCGACATGGAGCCCGAGGAGAAACTCGATCGATTGATCGCTGCAGTGGAAAGGTCCGGCAGCGTGGCACCCGAAACCATTGCGCTTTTCGCCGCCCAGCTGTCGATACCGATTAGTGATCGCTTACCGCGGCACGAAGCGTCGCCGGAGCACCTGAAGAGCCTGACACTCGATGCCATTGACGATTGGCTTGTGAATCTTTCTCGGCAGAAACCACTGTTATGGATACTGGAGGATGCTCATTGGATAGATCCGACTACGGCCGAGGTGATCAATAGAGGCTTGGATCGGCGTGATAGTGCTCGGATCCTCTCTCTAATAACACACCGGCCGGAATATCGCCCCCCATGGACCGACCACAGCCACGTCGTGTCACTCAGCCTCAACCGACTGAGCCGGCGGCAGTCATACGAGTTGATCAGGCGGGTGGCTCGGAAAAATTTGCCTGAGGCATTCGTTGAGCAGATTGCCGCCAAGACGGATGGGATGCCATTGTTCGTCGAAGAACTAACGAAAGTCATGATCGAGACCGGCCCGTTTGAGGAGAACGGCAATCCCTATGACGACAAGCGGGGATCCGGTGAGCCGATGATCCCGGTAACGCTACAGGATTCTTTGCTTGCTCGTTTGGACCGTCTGACAGACAGCAAAGTCGTTGCCCAGATTGGTGCTGCAATCGGGCGGGAGTTCTCGTTTGAGTTATTAGCCGCGGTGGTGCCGTCCAAGCCCAAGGAGCTCGAGGCTGCGTTGGCGCTGCTTGAGGCGGCGGACTTGATCAGCGCGCGAGGTACTCCGCCGCAGTTGATCTACACCTTCAAGCACGGCCTCGTGCAGGAGGCCGCCTATTCGACGTTGCTCCTTAGTCGTCGTCAAAAGCTACACAAGCGCATTGCCGAGACGTTGCAGAGCAGCTTCGCCCAGATAGCAGAGGTGCAGCCGGAATTACTAGCGCACCATTTCACCGAAGCGAGCCTCACGGACAAAGCCATCAATTGGTGGGAGCGAGCCGCCTTACGCTCGGCAGATCGATACAACAACATTGAGGCGGTCAGCCAATTCAACCGAGCTTTGGCGCTATTGACCCAGCTTCCGAGTGGTTCATCCATTCAGCGCCGGGAATTCGAACTCCGGATTGCCCTGATCGAGCCGCTATACGCGACGAGCGGGTATTCGGGGACGGAGGTCGAACAGAACTACGCCCGGCTGCTCGAACTCGGTCAGGACCTGGGGGAAACGCGGCAATTGCTGCGCATCATGTGGGGCCGGGCCGGCGGAGTTCTGGTACGGTGCGATTTCCCGCGCGCGCATCAGTATGTCGGGAGTTTTCTCGAGGTGGCGCGCCAGGCCGGCGACGCGACATCGGTTGCACAGGGAGTTCGCATCAGCGCAATGATCGCGCTTGCGAGCGGCGAACTGGTCGTCGCGCGCGAACGGTTCCTGGAGGTGATCGACGCATTCGAGCGTGAGGGTACGGCCGCGACACTCGGCGACTACCTGACGATTCCGCGCCCGACGACCTTGTCACAGTATTTGATCGCCGCACAGCAACTCGGTCATCTGGACGAGGCGGAGGAATTATGCGTGCGCAGTTTGCGTGAGGTTCGTGAAAGCGGGCACCACCTCACAAGCTGCTACGTTATCTATCAGTGCGCGATGAAAGCAATGGTTGAGCAGGATGTTGCTACCGTCTTCTCGCTCGCTGAAGAGCTTGTAGAGATCGTAAATCGCCATCATGTGTTCTTTTGGGAATGCTTCACGGAAGCGCTTCTCGGCTGGGCTTCGGCCAGATCAGGCGCGGTGGATGACGGCTTGGCACGACTGAAGCGCAGCTGGGAAATCCGCGATAGGACGCAAACCCGGATCTGGAGTCCCTATTTCATGATCAGCGAAGCCGAAATCCTGATGCAGAATCAGAGGAACGATGAGGCTATCGCCTTGCTGGATCGAGCGGCGGCGGAGGCTGATGCAACCGGGCAGCATTACAGCGAGGCGGAGGAGTTTCGCGTGCGCGCCTGCGTCAGGCTTTCGCAGGGCGCATCGGTTGCCGAGGTGGAGGCCTTGTTCCAACGCGGACTGGCAACGGCACAAAGGCAGAATGCGCGACTGTTCGAACTGCGGACTGCGACGAGTCTGGCGCAAGTCTGGCGGGATGCCGGACGAATTGATAGCGCGCGCACGCTGCTCTCGGCGAAGTATGGCTGGTTCACGAATGGCCACGACACTACCGATCTGGAAACGGCCCGCGCAGTGTTGGAGAGTATAAGCTAGTTCTTACCGCGGATGGGTTGTCATTCATCTGGAAATGGGCGCCAAGCGGACGATCGGAGGAAATATCGCGGATTTGCGTCGTGTGGGGAAAGGCGGTAACGCTCTCTCGCTACCACGCTCACCGCCGAAATCGCAGTTCGGGGATGAGGGGCCAAGACGACACCCCGCTACCAAAGGCACGCGATTTCCTGCGACAGCCCTAGAATTTTTCTGCAATCGCGTTCGATTGGCCGCCGCGCGCGTTGCGCTCATGGCGCGTTGCGTGGCACCGATATCGCGCCCCAGGCATTCGCCGCTGACCTCAATCGCGTTGACGCCAACGATCGTTGCGACCCGGCGCGCCAGCCGGTCGGCGACCTCGCGATCACTGGCATCGATGGATGCGCGGATTCTGTATTCGCCGGCTTCCGCCCTGGCGTTGACCGCCATCAATTTCAGGCCGGCGACGCGCGTCTGGTCGAGAAGACGCCCGAGCACGGCGTGCACATCACTGGCCCGGAGTTCCAGAACAAACAATTGGGTCCCCTCAGTTCAGCGATGCCCCAGGGACGCGACGTCAGGCCCGCTATGCGGCGTGACCGTCACCCCAGACATGTCGCGACCTTTCCAGATGGCGCCGCATCACCGTGACGGCTCCAGCTTCATCGTGCTTCGACAGGAAATCGAGCAACTGAAAATGCTCTGCTGCCGACTGCGCGATATATTCGCGGCTCGAGCCGCTCTTGAAGGCCTGAAGCCGGACGCGATCGCGCAGCGTTTCCACCAGATCGGCGAGCGGCTTGTTGCCGAGCGTTGCGATCAGCCCGACGTGAAACGTGCGGTCGGTCTCGAGAAACTCGATCAGGTTGCCGGCATCGGCGGCGCGTTTGGTCGCCGCCGCAAGCTCGCGCAGCTCTGCAAGTTGTGCCGGAGCAAGACCGGCGCGCGCGATCTCGGCAACGCTTGGCACTTCGAGCATCGTGCGTATGGCGTAGATGTCGTTGAGCTCTTTTGACGAGAGTGCAACCACGCGAAATCCGCGATTGCGCATCGGCTCAAGCAGACCCTCGCGCGCGAGGTCCAGCAGCGCTTCGCGCACGGGTGTCGCCGAGACGCCGAGTTCGATGGCAAGGCGAGGGACGGAATAGAGCTGATCCGCCTGCATTTGGCCGGTGATGATCAGCCCGCGGATCACCTTCCGCGCCTGCTCGCGCAGGCTCGGACCGGACACCAAGCTGAGTGCACTGCCCTGTCTCACATCCATCCCCATCGCCTACTCAAGATTCTCATCCGAGTAAATGTAATATGTAACATATTACTGTTGACTGACAACTAAGTACTGTGTGATATTTTACTTAGAAGCAAAAACAAAACAGGGGAGGGCTACGCCGTGGTGGACCGCATCTTGATGATCGTATCCGACACCGTCCGCTGGGACATGCTCGGCTACAATGGCGGCGGGGTCAGAACTCCCAATCTCGACCGGCTTGCCGCCAAATCGATGGTATTCGACCGTTATTATGCGTCGAGCTTTCCGACAGTCCCCGCCCGCTACGACTACCTCACCGGAAAACCTTCCTTTGCCGGCGTTGGCTGGGGCGCACTGCCGCGCGCGGACCGCTCGATTGCGACCGCACTGACGGAAGTGGGTTACACCACGCTAGGCGTGGTCGATACGCCGTTCTATCAGGTCAACGGCTATTCATATGATCGCGGATTCAATTTCTTCTACGATATGAAGTCCCAGCTCCTGGGAACGCCGCATTACTCTTCCTACAGCGCGCCCAACAAGACCAAGCGCCAGGGCGGCGGCAAGCTGCCGCAATGGCCGATCACAGGCAAGGTGCAGCCCGATCCGCGCACCGGTGAGATGGATTGCCCCGCGCCGCTCACCATGGTGCAAGCGGCGAAATGCCTGGAGCAGATCTACGAGGACAAATTCTTTGCGCTGGTCGACACTTGGGATCCGCACGAGCCGTGGGACCCGCCGGCCTATTACGTCAGACACTATCTTCCCGATTATGCCGGCGAACGCGTGCATCCGCCCTATGGCGACTGCAAGAAGCACGGCATGACCGATCGCGATATTGCGGTGGCGCGCGCGCTTTACAGCGGTGAGCTCGAGCTCGTCGATCGCTGGATCGGGCATCTGCTCGACCAGCTTGCCTATCTCGGCATCGAGGATTCCACTGCCATCATCTTCGTCTCCGACCATGGCTTCCTGCTGGGCGAGCATGGGCTGATGGGCAAGATGGTTCGCCGCGCGCCTGGCGAAGCGACATGGATGCGTTCGCCGCTATACGAGGAAATTGCGCGTGTGCCGCTGCTGATCCATGTGCCCGGCGCCAAGCCAGGTCGAACCAGCAAGCTTGCCTGCGCACTCGATATCGCGCCCACGATCTGCGACATGGCCGGCCTGCCGCGCCAGCCGGAGATGCACGGACTCTCGCTGCTACCAGGCGTGCTCGGCCAGCCCTTCGAGGGACGCGACCACGTGCTGACGGCGCTGCCGCTCGCCAATCCCGGCGATAGCGTTGAAGTCGTCGACGACCTGATGCGGACCGTGGTCGAGTGGCAGCCTGTCACCATCACCACGCAAGACTGGTCGCTGCTCTACGCTACCCCGAGCGAGCCAATCGAGCTCTACGATTTGCGCGTCGATCCGCGTCAGACCACCAACGTCGCGGCCAAGTATCCCAAGGTCATCGCAAAGCTGCTGGAGTTCTACGCCGAGGATCTGCGCCGCGCCGGAGTAACGAAAAAATATTCCGACCCGCGCCTTGCGGGCTCTCTCGAACCCGCATCCTAAGTTTCGCCGTCTCCCGAGATAGGCCGCGCTCCGTCGCGCCTTACACACGCGACCGCCAACTCATAGTCCCTCCAGCCCGGCGGCGACGCGGCGTCCAAACGCGTCGCAGTTCGAGGAGCCGCCGAGATCGCGGGTGCGCGCGGCAGGATTGGCAAGCGCCTTGTCGACCGCCGCCTCCATTGCGGCCGCCGCCCTGTGGAAGGCCGGATTGGCGTGGCGCGTGCCCATCCAGTTGAGCAGCATCGCGACCGACAGGATCATCGAGGTCGGGTTGGCGATATTCTTGCCGGCAATGTCCGGCGCCGATCCGTGCTGGGCCTGCGCGCAGCAATGCGTCGCGCTTGCGTTGACGGAGCCGGCGAGGCCAAGACCGCCGGAGAGTTCGCTCGCGAGGTCCGAGAGGATGTCGCCGAAGAAGTTCGTGCAGCAGAGCACGTCGAAGCGCTCAGGATTCTTGACGAGATGCGCCGTCGATGCGTCGACCAGGAGATCGTCGAGCTCAACGTCCGGAAAATCCTTGTGGACGTGGCGCACGGCTTCAAGGAAGAGCCCGTCGGTCATGTGAAAGCAGTTCGCCTTGTGGATCGCAGTGACCTTCTTTCGCCGCGTGCGCGCCAACTCGAACGAGGCCCGGGCGATGCGCTCGCTGCAATGCCGCGTGATCTTGCGGGTGGCGAGCGCCATGTCGGGGCTCGGCATGCATTCGCCGAGGCCGCGCGTCATGTTGCGATCGGCATAAAAACCTTCCGTCGCCTCGCGCATGATGACGAGATCCATGTTGCGGCCTTCACGCATGTTGTGCGGCACGCCCGCTCTGGTGCGCGCCGGACGGACGTTGGCGAAGAGATCAAGTCCAACGCGGAAGCCGGCAGAAACATTGCGGCCGCCTTCCGCGGCCGGTGGGTAGTCGGCGTGCGACTGCGTGCCGAGGATGATTCCGTCGTAGCTTTTGGCACGCTCCAGCAAGTCGTGCCGCAGCGTCGTTCCATGTTTCTTGAGGCTGACAAAACCGACGTCCTCGTGATCGAAGGTCAGGTTGAGGCCGAACTTGCGGCTGGCAGCTTCGGTGACCTCCAGCGCGGCGGCGGTGATCTCGGGGCCGATGCCGTCTCCCGGCATGACGATGATACGCATTGCGGTTCATCCCTTTTTGTATTTTTACATATGTAAGTACAATTATGGGTCGTTCGTTGCGGGAGCGCTCTTCCGCTCCAATGCGCGCGCCACGTGACGCCGCATTAGAAAGGACGCCTCGACCAGATCGCCGGCCGCGACCGGCGCAAGGATCTCCAGGTGCTCGCGGGTTTCAGCCAGAATGCGGGGGCGATCGATCATCGAGCGATATTCGAGCAGGCGGCGCATCCGGTTGACGCGCTGGATGGCCTGATAGAGGAACGGATTGCCGCCCATGCGTACGAGTTCCTCGTGGAACGTCACGCCAATCGCATGCAGCCGGTCCTCCGGCCACTCGAGATAGGCGCCGTCGCAGATTCGCTCCAGATCGTTGCGCAAGCCATCCAGCGCCGGTCGATCGATCCTGAAGGTCGGCTCGAGAAATGCCGCCGGCTCAAGCAGCAGTCGCACGCGATAGAGTTGCGCCTGGGCCTCCGGCGTCTTGGCGACAGGCAGAAGACGCCATCCATATCCCGGCTTTCGCTCGATCCAGCCTTCGGCCACCGCACGCGTGAGAATGGCGGCAAGTTCGGATCGGCTGATCCGATAGCGATCGAGCAGGAAGGTCTCGGTGACCTCGTCGTCAATCTGATCCCGGACCCAGTCTTCGGCGAGCGCGTAATACGCCCGCGGACCGTCGCGATTGGACGATGCGGACTTCATGGCCGCGGATTTCGTCCTCGCGGTCAATGGCTTTACGAAATAGCCGCGATTGCGATTTTGCCGCACCAGCCCTTTTTCCTCGAGCAATCTGAGCGCGGCGCGCACCGGCGATCGCGAGACTGAAAAGCGGTCGGCGATGGACTGGGCAGTCAGGTGGGAATCCGCCGGCATGTCGCCGGCCGCGATCAGAGACGCCATTTCGGCCGCGATCCGCCCGGGCAAGGCGTCTTGCTTCATGCCGCCACTCCATCGGCCAGACATCTTGCGCAGACGCGCAAAGTGGTCTTTAATTATAAAAAAAGCAAAATATCGTCAAGCGAGGAAACCGTGGCGGGTGTATCTTTCCGAAGATTCCTGATGCTGGGCGGTCTTGCCCTGTGGTCGTCGACCGTCTCTGCCTGGGCGCAGACTTTTCCCAATCGGCCGCTGACCATGATCGTGCCGTTCGCGGCGGGCGGCGCGGCCGACACCTCCGGCCGGATCATGGCTGAGGCGATGGCGAGGCACCTTGGCCGGCCGGTCGTGGTCGAGAACGTCGGCGGCGCCGGTGGCGCCATCGGCTCGCTGCGCGGCAAGAACGCCAGGCCCGACGGCTACACCATCGGCCTCGGACACATGGGCACGCATGCTGCGGCGGTCGGCGCCAATGCCAGCCTCGGTTACGATCCGCGCAAGGATTTCGACTATCTCGGCCTTGTCTCGACGACGCCCAACATCGTGTTCGTGCGGAACGACCTCCCGGCCAACTCGCTTGCCGAATTCGCGGAATACGCCAAGGCGAAGGGAAAGGATCTCAAGATGGGCCACTCCGGCATCGGGGCGGCCTCGCATATTACCTGCATCTTGCTGTTTCAGCTCATCGGCGCGGAGCCGACCTATGTCAGCTATCGCGGCTTCGGCCTGACCATCAATGACATTCTGTCTGATACGATCGACGGTAGTTGCGATCTCGTCGCTTCCGTCAGCGGGCAGGTGCAATCAGGCTCCGTCAAGGCGCTTGCCGTCGCGACACCGGAACGCTCACCCAGCGTTCCCGACGTGCCGACGGCGGGCGAGGCAGGCATGCCGGAGTTTGCTGCCGAGACCTGGACCGGCCTTTATGTGCCAAAAGGGGTTCCCCCCGATGTACTCGTCAAATTGCGCGAGGCCGTCGCGAAGTCGCTTGCTGAGCCGGCGGTGCAGCAGCGATTCATCAAGATAGGCGCGACAGTGCCGAAGCCGGAGCGCCGTGGCGGTGACGCGATGCAAGCGCTTGTCGAGAAGGAGGTCGTGCGATGGGTCGAGATCCTCAAGAAGGCCGGGTTGCCTGAACAACAGTGAGGGAAGGGGGACGGTGGCCGGAGATAGGGCGGTATGCCTACGGCTCGTTGCCGGGAAGCTCTACTCCTGCAACGACGAGACGCTTGCCGCGATGTTCTCGGCCAGACTCTTCAGAAGAGGCACATAGCGCTGCACGATGTCTGTGCGATCGATCGCCGAGGTGAAGTAGGTCATGCCGACGGTGGCGAGGACGCGCTGACCAACGATGATGGGAAGCGCGATCGTGTTCGACGAGCGCGGTTCGACCATCGGGTCGCGTTCGGCGAAGCCCTGCTTGCGGATCGTGGCCAGCAAAGCCAACGCGCGTTTGCGCTCGTTGGCGAGCTTGTCTTCCGCCTTCTGCGATCGTGTCAGCACGTCGAGAAGCATCGATCGTTCGCTGATCGGACAGAAGGCGAGATAAGCGCGCCCCAGCGCCCGGCCGAGCAGGCTGAGGTGCATGTTGAGGGTGCCATGGAATGGCGAGACCGGGCTGTCGGGAATGGTGCTGAAGCGGACCACGACAGAACTTCTGTCGAGCACGGCGATGGCGATCGGCCAGTGATATTGCCGCGTGAAGGCGATCGCCCACGCTCGCGCGGCCTCGACTACCAGCGGATCGCCGTGAAAGCCGTTGCTCAGCGATTTGACCCGCGAAGCGACCGCGTAGCCTCCCTGCCGCCGGTCGTTCGCGGCATAGCCCATCGCGCATAGCGACTTCATCAGCCGCACCACCGTTGATTTCGGCAGCCCCGTCGCCCTGTGCAGGCTGTCGATCGAGGTGACGCGGTGGCGATTGAGTTCCTCGAGCAGCAGGAGCGTGCGGGAGGCGGCTTCGACGGTGTCAGATTTGAGCGGCATCAGGAATTCCACCTGGTGGAACGCGGCGGAATAGCTATGGCCGACCGGCGTTCTCCCTGCAATGTTTTTCGCCAAGCGCCACGCCGGAGCCCGCCTTCCTTAGGCGGCCCGTGCAGATGGCCGGGGAGGAACATCTGTGTCCGGAGAAATCGTCAGGCCGCATTTTTCGTCATTCCGCCACCGCTTCTCCGCGCGGCAGACTGTCGTGGGCACGTTCATCAAGACGCCGACCACGCACGCGACCGAGATATTCGGCGCGCTCGGCTATGATTTCGTCGTGATCGACGAGGAGCACGCGCCGATCGATCGCGCGATGACCGATGTCATGCTGCTGGCCGCTCGTGCCAGCAACCTCGCAGGCATCGTGCGGGTGTCGTCGGACGATCCGGCAAAAATCCTGTCCTGCCTGGACTGCGGTGCAGCCGGCGTGCTGGTGCCCCATGTCGCGACGGCCGAGAAGGCGCGCGCGATTGCGGCCGCCGCGCGATACCGCGGAGGACGGCGCGGTTATTCCGGTTCGGCCCGCGCCGGCGGATATGGCGCAACGCCGGTCTGGACCCTCGTCGATGAACAGGATGCTTCAGTCTGCACGATCGCGATGATCGAGGATCCCGAGGCGCTGGACCAGATCGACGCCATTGCCGCCGTCGACGGCATTCATGGGCTCTTCATCGGGCGTGGCGATCTCACGGTCGCGCTTGGCGCCAAATCGTCGGCCGATGCGCCCGTGAAGGACGCAGTCGTCAGGATCATCGCTGCGGCCAAGAAAGCCGCCAAGCCGGTCTGCGTGATGGTGGCCAGCGCGGCGGAAGCCCGGGATTTTTCCGATCTCGGCGCCAGCGCCTTCATCATCTCGTCGGACCAGGGCCAGATGCGCCGGGCCGCGGCGCAAACGCTCACCGATTTCAAAAACCTCGTTCAAACCACGGATGGCCTCCATGTATCACAGCAGTGACCCCCGCGCCGCGCTCGCCGCCACGCCCGTCGGCGCAAAACCCGCCGCCAACCACTTTGCGGGCGCGGAGTACGCGAAATTCTACGAAACACCGCCGACTGAGGATCAGAACGGTGCGCGCACCTGGTACGCCCGCGGCCAGAATTTTATCATCGCCTATAGCGACGCCGACAAGGGCGCGGTGCTGAGCCGGGCTGAGCAGCCTGACGAATATGTCGTGCTGCTTCCTGATCCAGGCGCCGGCGCCGAGATCGTGTGGGGCAACGAGCGCGTCGTCGTCAACGGCCACACCATCAGCTTCGTGCCGGCGGGCGCGAGCTCCGTTACGCTGCTGGGCGCCGCCAAGGTGGTGCGCATGATGACGACGCGATCGGAGGATCTCGCCAGGCTGTGCTCCAACGCGGCGTCTTACGCGAAGCCGCACCCGAACCTGCCGCCATTCGAGCCGTGGCCGGAGGCGGCGGCAGGTGCGAAGATCCGCACCTACAGCCTTGACGTCGCGTCAACGCCGGGCCGGTTTGGCCGAATCTTCCGCTGCTCGACCTTCATGGTGAATTTCCTCGAGCCGAAAAACGGTCCGCGCGACACGAGCAAGATGTCGCCGCATCATCATGACGATTTCGAACAGTGCTCGCTGGCGCTGGCCGGCACCTTCATTCATCACCTGCGCTGGCCGTGGACGACTGACATGGCCGAATGGCGCAATGACGATCACGAAAGCTGCGGCTCGCCCTCGATCGCCGTGATCCCGCCGCCGGCCATTCACACCTCGCAGGCCATTGATCCCAAGCTCAATATTCTCGTCGATATCTTCTGCCCGCCGCGTATGGATTTCTCGGCCAAGCCCGGCTGGGTGTTGAACGCGGACGACTATCCGATGCCCGCGCAAACCTCCGTCGGCAAGTCTGCCGCGTAGGACGTATTCAACCGAAAGAGCCCTGACCATGGCCGATCAGCAAAAATCCTATCCGAGCACCGTGCCGCTGCCGCCGCTGTCGCGGGCGGCGGAAGTCGAGAAGCTTCTCGTCGGCGCGATCGACCTGCACTGTCATAGCGGACCGGCGGCCATGCCGCGCATTCTCGATCATCACGAGGAACTGCTCGACGCGGCGGCCGCGAAATTCCGCGCTGTGCTTTACAAGGATCACTTCTATGCCGGCATGGCGCACGCGATCCTGCTGGAAAAGCTGTTTCCCGAAGCCAATGTAAAACTGTTCTCGGGCATCGTGCTGAACAATGCATCCGGCGGCATCAACCCGCATGCCGTCGACCATGCGATCAAGCTTGGCGCTAAAATCGTTTGGATGCCGACGCTGTCAGCGGCAAACCATATCGCAACGATGGCAAAGGGAAACTCGACCTTTCCAAAAACCTCGCAGAAAATGCTCGATCCGATACCGCTTTCCGCGCTCGATGCCGGCGGCAAGCTGACAGATGACACAAAGAAAGTCATCGACCTCATCGCCGAGGCGGACATCATTCTGGCCGGCGGTCACCTGCCTGCCAGCGAACTGCACATCCTGTTCGAGGAGGCGGCGCGGCGCGGCGTGAAGAAGATGATGGTCAACCATCCGACCTACATCGTCGGCTGCAGCGACACCGACATCCGTCAGCTCGTCGCAGGCGGCGTCAAGATGGAGCATTCGATCTGCATGTTCATCGAAGGCAAGTCCCTGAAGTACAGCCCGGATGATCTCGCGCATCTGATCGAAGTGGCTGGCGTCGACAATACGATCCTGTCGTCCGATCTCGGGCTGCAAGGTTCGCAGCGGCCGGTCGACGGTTTTCGCAGCATCACGCAGATCCTGCTCGATCTGCAGATGCCGCGGCCTGCGATCAGGAAGCTCATCAGCGACAACGCGGCGCGGTTCCTGAATCTTCCGGTGAGCCAGCCGGTCGCGCAGGACGCTGCCTAGCAGGCAGGCGCAAAGACCGCGAAATGCGGCGCGCGCCCAGGGGAGGAGCTCATCATGGACAGGGTAGATCGCGACGGCGATGCGTTGATGTACCGCATCATGTGGCGGATTATGCCGTTGATGGTGGCCTTGATGATGTTGTCGGTGATCGACCGTTCCAACGTCAGCTACGCCAAGCTGCAGATGGTCTCTGGCCTCGGTATGTCGGAGACGGCCTACGGCCTCGCCTCGTCGCTGTTCTTCATTGGATCGCTGGTGTTCGAGGTGCCGAGTGCGCTCGCCGCGCACAGGTTCGGCGCCCGGCTTTGGTTTGCGCGCATCCTTTTGACGTGGGGACTGCTCACCGTCCTGCTCGGCTTCACCTTCAGCGGCTCGATTTTCGCCGCCGCCCGCTTTCTGATCGGCGCTGCGGAAGCCGGTGCCTATCCCGGCATCATCTTCTATCTGACGCTGTGGTTTCCGAAGCGCTATCGCGTGCAGGCCGTCGCGCTGATGACGATCGGCAGCCCGCTTGGCAACATGTTCGGCTCGCTGTTCGGAGGTCTGCTGCTCAATCTCGACGGCGCACTCGGTCTCGCCGGCTGGCAGTGGGTGTTCATCGCGACCGGCGCGCCCGCGGTGCTGCTGTTCGGGCTGATCATGAAATATCTTCCCAACGGACCACAGGACGCCGGATTCATCAGCGACGGTGAAAAGTCCTGGCTCGCCAAGGAACTGGCGCGCGGGGAAATCTCCCAGGTGCTGCCCACCAATCCGCTTCGGGTTCTGTTCGACTGGCGGGTCTGGGCGTTCTCGCTGGTGTATTCGATGATCACGCTTGCGCTCTATTGCGTGATCTACTGGTTGCCTACGGTGGTGAAGGGCTTTGGTGCGACCAGCACGCAGAACGGTCTGCTGAACTCGTTGCCCTGGGCCATGGTGGCGCTGACGCTGTTGTGGATCCCGCGGTATCTGCGCGAGCATCGTAGCGTTCTCATCGGCATGGCGCTGATCGCGCTGTGCGGCGCGACAGCCTTCCTGATGTCGACGATGCTGCCGGAGAACTGGATGCGCTATGTCGCATTCGTGCTCGGTACGCCCTGCATCTCGCTGATGTTTCCCTGCTTCTGGTATCTGCCGTCGCAGATATTCAAGGGCGCCCACGCCGCGGCCGCCATGGCGGCCATTACGACGCTCGGCAGCCTTGGCGGCTTCCTGTCGCAGAACCTGATGCCCTGGGTCGCGCATTGGTCCGGCAGTGCGCTGGCCGCCATGATCGTCCCGGCCATCAGCCTGGCCCTGCTTTCGCTGAGCGCCCTCATCATGCTGGCGCTATGGCGTTCCCCACCGAATGCCGGCTTCGACTTTGAGGCCTCGCCCTCGACGGATTCGCAGCGCCCGCAACTCGCGTCGTAAGGAGGCAGATCATGAGTTGCGGTAGAAGCCATTCGGGAAGCTGCAATCAGCTGAAGTCGTTTGCCGCGGCATTGTTGTTGGCCGGGCTGGGCAATGCGGCCCTCGCTGGAGAGGACTCACGGAAGCCTCCGATCATTCTGGAAGCGACGGGCGCTTATGAAGTCGGCGGCAAGGTCGTTACAAAGCCCGGCGATCCCAGCCAGACACTCTCCTGCGACCACGGCTACGTCGAATACTTCATCCCCGCGAAAAGGCGCAGCGTCGGCCTGATCATGTGGCACAGCTCAAGCACGAAGGTGTGGGAAAACCGTTGGGACGGCGGCGAGGGGTACAAGAGCATTTTCCTGCGCAAGGGATATCCGGTCTACCTGTGGGACGGCCCGCGCGTCGGTCGCGCGAACTGGAGCTGCGAGCCGATTACCTACACGCCGGACTATTTCGATCAGCGCAACTTTGCCGCCTGGCGTTTCGGCCTGACCTATCTCAACTGGCATCCGGGCCTGCAATTTCCGACGACTGACAAGGAAGCCTGGAACCAGGCGACGCGCGCCCGCTACGACGAGTTCGACACGCTGGAAAATGCCTTGTTGCAGGCGGAGGCAGGTGGACAGGCCATCGACAAGATCGGCCCCGTCATTGCCGTCACCAATTCCGCGGGTGGTTGGCGTGCGCTGTTGTCGGCACTGAAGGCAAAGAGCGACAACATGAAGGGCATCGTTGCCTATGAAACCCCGGGCTTCGTGTTTCCGGAAGGCGAGGGGCCTGAACCCAAGCCGGACGCGCCGTACGGTCCCAATTCTGTGCCGCTCGCCGAGTTCAAGAAGCTGACGAAGTTTCCGATACAGATGGTGTTCGGCGACTTTACGGAGACGCGCCCCATCTGGGCCAGCTCGATCAAGATGGCGCGGACCTTCTGCGACATCGTCAATCGTCACGGAGGAGATTGCGAGGTCCTGCTGCTTCCCGATGCGGGCCTGCGCGGCAACACGCACATCGCCTTTGCCGATCTCAATAACGAAGCCGTCGCGGACGAACTATCCAAATGGCTGCAGCGAAAGGGCCTCGACAAGTTTGCCGGAGAATAAGCGCTGGCTCCCATGCAGGGCCTGCGCAGAACGCGGAGGAAACATGCGTTTGCTCACTGTCGGCTTGCTCGGCCTCGCATTTGCTGTTGCGCCGGGTGATCGCACCATCGCGCAGGAGTGGCCCAGCCGCCCGGTTACGATGATCGTGCCGTTCCCGGCCGGCGCCGCCGTTGACACCCTTGCGCGCGCCGTTGCGCATGCGCTGAGCGAAGATTTTGGCAAGCAGTTCATCGTCGAAAACCGTGCGGGCGCGGGTGGCAATCTCGGCGGGACGGCGGTCGCCAAGGCGGCTGCAGACGGCCACACGTGGCTGTTCGGGACGCCGGCGCCGATCGCGCTCAACAAGTTCATGTACAAGGGCCTGGCCTACGATTCCGAGCGGGATTTCATGCCGGTCGTGCTCGTCGCCAAGTCTCCAATGATCATTGCGGCGACACCCGACTTTCCGGCGAAGACGCTTTCCGACCTGATCGCCTATGCCAAACAGCACCCGGGCAAGGTCAATGTCGGCCATCCCGGCAACGGCACGCTCGGACACATTACCTCGGCGCTGATCCAGCAGTTCGCCGGCGTGGAGATGACACATGTGCCTTATCGCGGCTCAGCGCCGCTGATCACGGATCTGCTGGGCGGACAGGTCAACGTCGCCATGGATTTCATGCCGACCTATCTGCCGCTGGTGGCCGACCGCAAGATCCGCGCGCTGGCGGTGACGACGAGCCAGCGCGTCGCGCAACTGCCCGATGTGCCGACCGTGCAGGAAGCGGGATTCAGGGGATTCGAGGCGACCGCGTGGTACGCGATCGTCGCACCGACCGCTACGCCGCCTGACATTGTGAGCAGGGTGAACCAGGCGGTGAACGCCTTCCTGAAAAGCGACAAGGGCAAGACCATCCTCGAGCAGAACTCGTTGCAAGGCGTCGGCGGCTCTCCTGATGACCTCAAGGCATTCATTGACGGCGAACGCGCCAAATGGCGTCCCGTGATCGAGACTGCAAGGATCACGATGTGAGGCCGGCATGGATGACTGGTATTGCGAAGTCCGTCTTCCGTGAACCTCACGCCGCCCAGCATTGTCCTCCGCCATCGACGCGCAAGACTTGCCCCGAGACGAACGCACCTAACGGCCCCGCGAACACCTCCACGACCCGCGCGACTTCGTCGACGGTGGCGATGCGATCGAGCGTGCCGGTTTCGACCATCCGGTTTTGATCTACGGCGCGCGTTCCCATGAAGCGGCCGGTGCGGGTGTCGCCCGGCGCGATGCAGTTCACGGTGATGTCGTAGGCGCGAAGCTGGTCGGCGAGGCAGCGCGTGTAATGCGTCATTCCCGCTTTCGCGACCGCGTAGATCGAGCCGTTGGTCCGGCCCTTGAAGGCAGCGACCGAGCCGATGGTAACGATACGGCCCTGGCGGCGCGGCATCATTTCCTTGGCTACCGCCTGGCAGGTAAGGATGGTTGAGAGCAGGTTCCGATCGAGCACCGCGCGCACATCTTCTTCGCTGATACCGACGGCGTCATTCGGATCGGGTTTGCCGCCTCTGGCCGCAATGTCGCCACCGGCATTGTGGACGAGAATGTCGATCGAGCCCAATTCCTTCGTCGTGGTCTCGACCACCCGCGCGATATCGGCGCCTTGCGTGAGGTCGCCGAGCACGCGGATGGTGCGGACGCCATGCGTCGCGGCCACGTTTTCCGCCACCGCCGTCAGCGTCGACCCCTCGCCATATTCTGCGGGGCCGTTCTCGCGCATGCCATGGATCGCGACGTCGGCGCCCAGGCTCGCCAGCCGCTCGGCGAAAGCGCGGCCGAGCCCACGGCCCGCGCCGGTGACCAGTGCCACCTTGCCCTGCAGCGCCCGCGTGGCGTCGTGTTGTGCCATGATGTCTTCCCCTGTATGAAAATAGGCCGATGGCGAGCGCCCGCACGGCGGTCGCTGAACGATGTCCGTTCGTTCAGGGCCGGTCAAGCTTCCGCCAAAAAGCCGCTTGATCTCCAGCCCGTCCATTCGCAGATTGCCGGCAACCACAAGAAGCTCGAGGAGAAATTCGTGGCATATTCGAATACCCAACTGTTCATCAACGGCAAATGGCGTCCGAGCCAGTCGGGCAGGACCATCGCCGTGCTCAACCCGGCGACCGAAGAACAAATCGGTACCGTGGCCCATGCCGATCGCGCCGACCTCGACGAGGCGCTGGCTGCGGCCGACAAGGGCTTTAAGGTCTGGCGGGCGGTAGCGCCATTCGAGCGTTGCCGGATCATGCGCAAGGCGGCTGCGATCATGCGCGAGCGCAATGACGAGATCGCGCCGCTGTTGACGATGGAACAGGGCAAGACGCTGGCGGAAGCCAAGATGGAAGCGATGGCGGCGGCCGACGTCATCGAATGGTTTGCCGAAGAAGCCAAGCGCGCCTATGGAAGGGTGATCCCGGCCCGCGGCCCCGGCATCTACCAGATCGCGATCAAGGAGCCGGTCGGCCCGGTCGCGGCCTTCACGCCCTGGAATTTCCCGATCAACCAGGTCGTTCGCAAGCTCTCCGCGGGCCTCGCGGCGGGCTGCTCGATCATCGTCAAGGCGCCCGAGGAGACGCCGGCGTCGCCGGCGCAACTGATCAAGGCTTTCGTCGATGCGGGCGTGCCCGATGGCGTCATCAACCTGGTCTACGGCGTGCCGGCGGAGATTTCGGAATATCTCATTCCGCACCCGGTGATCCGCAAGATTTCGTTCACCGGATCGACTGTGGTGGGCAAGCAGCTCTCCGCATTGGCGGGCTTGCACATGAAGCGGGCCACCATGGAGCTGGGCGGCCATGCGCCGGCCATCGTGTTCAAGGACGCCGATGTATCCTCGGCGGCGAAGATTCTGGCGGCGGCGAAGTACCGCAATGCCGGCCAGGTCTGTATCTCGCCGACGCGCATGCTGGTGCAGGACGACGTCTTCCGCGAGTTCGTCGACAAGTTCGTCGAGGGCGCCAAGTCGATGAAGGTCGGCAACGGCCTCGATCCGGATTCGAAGATGGGGGCGCTCGCCAATCCGCGCCGCGTCACCGCCATCGAAGGCATGGTGCAGGACGCCGTGGGCAAAGGAGCAAAACTCGAGACCGGCGGCCACCGTGTCGGAAACAAGGGCTACTTCTTCGAGCCGACCGTGGTCAGCGACGTGCCGAAGGATGCGCGCGCCATGAACGAGGAGCCGTTCGGGCCGCTGGCGCTGATCTCGCGCTTCTCGACGTTTGACGAAGTCGCGGAGGAAGCCAATCGCTTGCCGTTCGGTCTGGCGTCCTATGCCTTCACCAGCTCGACCAAGACGGCGACCGCGATCGGCGCCGCCATCGAAGCCGGCATGGTCTCGATCAACAGTTTTGGTCTGGCGCTGCCCGAAGTGCCGTTCGGCGGCGTGAAGGATTCCGGCTACGGCTCGGAAGGCGGCACCGAGGCGATGGAAGGTTACTTCAACACCAAGTTCATCACCCAGACGGGCGTGTGAACCGGCCCGCGAAGCCAACGCGGTTAGCTTCGCTCACGTGATGTGGCCCGACGCTCCACCGGAGCGTCGGGCTAATTTTTTACGATCCATGCGAGAAGCAGGATGACGAGCACGACCAGGGCTGCGGACAGGCTCTTCCAGAACACGAGCGGATCGCGATCGTAGAGCGAGCGCCGTGACGTGACGGCGGGTTTCGCCCACATCGCGCCGTTCTCCAGCTCATGCGCGAACTCGATGACGTCGCCATAGCGCTGCGCCGGATCGACGTTGAGCGCCTTGCCAACCACCGCGTCCAGCCATGCCGGCAGGTCGGGCCGGTAGCGCGAAAGATAAGCGGGCTTGCCGAAGCGGGGCCGCGAGAACGGTTCGATCTCGCCATAGGGATAGGCGGCGGTGAACATGCGGTACACGGTGACGCCGAGCGCATAGAGATCGGAGAACTCGTCGCCGGGCCGTCCGCCGAACAGTTCAGGCGCCATATAGCTCGGTGTGCCCGGAATATCCTCGGCCGGAAAATCCTCGAGCAGCGGCACGCGCGCGACACCGAGATCGACCAGCCGCAATCCGCCGCCCTTCAACAGGATCACGTTGTCGGGCTTGATGTCGCGGTGGATGATGCCGGCCCGGTGCAGCGTCGCAACCGCGCGCGCCAGTTTTGTGGCGATCCCGATGCCTTCGGCCAGCGAAAGCTGCGGCGAGCGGTTGAGCCGCTGCTCCAGCGTCTCGCCTTCGTAAAGCGGCATCACCGAATAGAGGCGGGTCTGCCGTTCGGCCGGCAGTTCGATGATCTCGCCGATCCACAGGCTTCGAACGCGGGCCGCGACCCACGCCTCGCGGACGAAGGCAAGGCGATAGGAGCCCTCGCTGGCGACGCGCGGGTGCGGAAATTTTAGCACGACTTCGCGGCCCTGCCGCTTGTCGATGGCCTTGAACAGGCGGCTGTAGCGACCATCAGACAATATTTCGCCGAGTGTGAAATCGTCGGCCACGTCGCCTGTTTCGGGCAGATCCAGAATCGGAAGCGTCGCGATCGAGTGGGTCAGCTCGTCGCGGTCCGCAGGCGGCAGGTCGACGACGTCAAGCACCAGCGCGGTCATGTTGTCGGTGGAGCCGGCATCCATGGCCGCATCGACCAGCGCGCGCGCGGATTCTTCCGGCGAGGTGCGCTCGCTCAGCAGCACCTGAAGCCGGTGATCGGCCAGCACGCCATGAACGCCGTCGCTGCAGATCAGGAGCCTGTCGTGCTGACGTAGTCCGACGGTGGCGTAATCGAAGCGGGCGAAATCCTCGAAGCCGATGGCGCGGTTGAGCAGATGAGCCAGATCGCCGCGGCCGGCGATGTGGTCCGCGGTCAGCCGCTCCAGCCGTCCCTCGCTCAGGCGATAGGCGCGGGTGTCGCCGATGTGAATGACGTGGCAGAGCCGCCGCGACAGGATGATCGACGAGAAGGCGCAACTCATGCCGCTGAGCAGCGGGTCGGTGCGGCCTTGCGTGTAGATCCAGCTATTGGCGGCTTCCAGCGCGCGCGATGCCCGGCGACGTACGCCGAGCGTCTCGGGGAGGGAATAGTATGCGTCGATGAAGCAGCGAACCGCGAGCTCGGCGGCTTCCCGTCCGCCCTTGTGTCCGCCGACACCGTCGGCGACCGCGGCGACGATGTCGCGGTTGTTCACACCTGATGGGAGGGAATAGTATGCGTCGATGAAGCAGCGAACCGCGAGCTCGGCGGCTTCCCGTCCGCCCTTGTGTCCGCCGACACCGTCGGCGACCGCGGCGACGATGTCGCGGTTGTTCACACCTGATTGGCCGAGGCAAGTCCCGACGTAATCCTCATTGGCCGAGCGCTTGCCGGTCTCGCTGACGAAGCCGACGCGTACCCCGAGATTTCGTTGCGAACCGATCGTCACCCGCGCGGCCTGTCAAGCCCTTACTGTTGACGCGTTTTCTTCACGCGAACCGGTAACCACTTCGCTCGAAAACGCTATGACAGCGCGCGTCGTCAGACCCGCGCTCCCGATGCGGCGCCCCATGTGGTGCGCCAGCGGACCTTGACCATGGCAAGTCCCAGGAAGCCAAGCAACGCCAGCAGGCCGAAAAACAGGAAGCCTGCGCCAAATCCCCCGGTCATTCCCTTGGCGATGCCGAGCGCCTTGGCAAGGAAGAAGCCGCCGACGCCGCCGGCGCAGCCGACCATACCGGTCATCAGGCCGATCTCGTGACGGAAGCGAAGTGGAATGAGCTGGAACACCGCGCCATTTCCCATGCCGAGCGCAAGAACGCCGATGGAGAACAGCAGCACCGAGATCCAGGCAATGCGCGGCATCTGGGTGAGTGCCCAACCCGCAGCCGTCGGCGCGGCCGGCCCTTCCGGCATGAAGGCGATGACGAGGTATGCCGCCACGACGATTCCAAACAGCATCGACAATGAGCGGATGCCGCCGATGCGATCGGCGATCAGGCCGCCGACCGGCCGGAAGCCCGAGCCGAAAGCGACAATCAACCCCACCAGCAGGCCCGCCGCGACGCCGGACACATGATACTGCACCGTGAAATACAGCGGCAACGCGTTGGCCAGTCCGACAAAACCGCCAAAGGTGATGAAGTAGAAGAACATGAACCAGCGGCTGTCGGGATCGCGCAACAAGGTGCCATAAGCCTTCAGCGAGACCGGCTTCCGCTCGCCGGGTGCATCCTTGGCAGCGAAGACGTAGTAGGTGAGGATCAGCAGCATCGGAACCAGCAGCACGCCGAACACGGCTTGCCAGCCCCAATGTTCGGCGATCGTTGGTGCGAACAGGGTGTCGAGCACGACACCCATATTGCCGGCGCCGGCGATCCCCATCACCACGCCCTGATATTGCGGCGGATACCAGCGGCTCGCCTGCGGCAGCGCCACCGCGAACGAGGCGCCGCCGATGCCGAGCGCGAGACCAAAGACCTCCACCGACAGCTTGGTCGGGAGGCCGAAGTAGCAAACCCATGCCGTCGCGGCGATGACGACGAGTTGCGCGATAATTCCGGTTCGTTTGGCGCCGAACAGATCGGCGAGAAGGCCCATCGGCACCCGCA
>Ga0081540_1001380_pt1 | contig 21062 bp, 17 predicted proteins | sample TabmetS2T1R1_FD_71024 | JGI IMG/M metagenome (GOLD analysis project Ga0081540, IMG submission 71024) | Tabebuia heterophylla rhizosphere microbial communities from the University of Puerto Rico - S2T1R1 | ecosystem: Host-associated > Plants > Roots > Rhizosphere ... | reverse complement strand
ACGGCCGATGATCTGCCCGACCGTCTGGCGCGGATTCATCGCGGTGTCAGCCATCTGGTAGATGAGCTGAATGCGGCGCAGCTCGTCCTTCGAGCGGCTCCTCAATGCCGGCGAAAGCGGACGCCCGGCAAAAGTGATCCGCCCTTCGGACGGGGGCAGGAGACCGGAGATGACGCGGGCAAGCGTCGACTTCCCTGAACCAGATTCGCCAACCACTGCGAGGGTCTGACCGCGCGGCACGTGCAGGGAAATATTGTGCAGCACCTTGAAACGGTTGGCATAGCTGGCTGAAACATTCTCGATCTTCAGCAGCGCATCCAACTGATCGGCTGCTTCGTCCTTGTGTGCCTCGCGCACACCGACCAGCGCGCGCGTGTAGCTCTCCTTCGGCGCCTCGATGATCTGCCGGGCCGTGCCGTATTCGACCATATTGCCGTGGCGCAGCACCATGATGTCATCGGAAATCTGCGCGACGATCGCCAGATCATGGCTGATGTAGAGGGCGGCGGTTCTGGTTTCCTCGATGGCATGCTTGATCGCCGCCAGCACATCGATCTGCGTGGTGACGTCGAGAGCGGTGGTCGGCTCGTCCAGGACGATCAGTTCGGGCTTCGGGCAGAGTGCCATCGCGGTCATGGCCCGTTGAAGCTGGCCGCCGGAAACCTGATGCGGATAGCGGTCGCCGAATGTCTCCGGATTGGGCAGACCAAGCACACGGAACAGATAGAGCGCCCGGTCGCGTGCCTCTCTTCGGCTTATCAGCCCGTGGGCGAGCGACGCCTCAATGACCTGGTCGCCAAGTCTGTGCGCCGGGTTGAAAGCGGCGGCAGCAGATTGAGCGACGTAGCAGACGCGAGCGCCGCGTATTGAGCGGATCTTTTGCTTGCTGCAGTCGAGGATGTTCTGACCGTTCAGCAGCACCTCGCCGCCGGTAATGCGCACGCCGCCGCGGCCATAGGCAAGAGAGGCGAGCCCTATCGTCGACTTTCCCGCGCCGGACTCACCAATCAGGCCGAGCACCTTGCCCTTTTGCAGATCGAAGGAAATACCGTGCACGATGGTGACGTCCTTCGGAGCCTCGCCCGGCGGATAGATTGTTGCGCCTATGGTCAAATTTCGCACTGACAGAAGATCAGCCATCGCCGCGCCCTCCTTTCAGGCTGGACGTCCGCCGCAGGAGCCAGTCGACGACGAGATTGACACAGATAGCCAGCACGGCGATAGCGGCGCCAGGCACGAGTGCGGCGGAAATACCGAAGATGATGCCGTCCTTGTTGTCCTTGATCATGCCGCCCCAATCGGCCGCTGGCGGCTGGATGCCGAGGCCGAGAAAGGAAAGGGTGGAGAGAAACAGGATGGCAAAGGCGAAGCGCAGGCCGAATTCGGCAAGCAGTGGCGATAATGTATTGGGCAGAATTTCCCGAAAGATGATCCAGAGCCGGCCTTCACCGCGCAGCCTTGCGGCTTCAACGAAGTCCATGACCGCCACATCAAGCGCCACCGCCCGGCCAAGCCTGTAGACGCGCGTGGAATCCAAGGCGGCCATCACCGCGATGAGAATCAACAGGTTCTGCGGCAGAACGGCCAGCACAACCAACGCGAAAATGAGCGTCGGAACCGACATCATCAGGTCGTTGAAGCGCGAGAGCAGCTGATCGATGATGCCTCCGGAAACGGCGGCCGTGAAGCTGAGAACGATGCCAATCGCGAAAGACAGCACGCTTGCAGCGAGCGCCACGAAAAGCGTCGTCCTTGCCCCAAAGATCAGACGCGAGAGCAGATCGCGGCCCAGATTGTCGGTGCCGAGCCAGGACGCATGACTGCCCGGCTCCCACACCCCGGCAATGATGTCGTTCTCGCCGTAGGGCGCGATCCAGGGTGCGAAAATGGCGCAGACAAGCACCATGGCGAGGCCCACAAGGCCGAGCCAGGCGCTCAGCGGAATATCTCTCGCTCTCATCGCGGGTGCCTCAATCGCGGATTGGAAAGGATGGCGATGATGTCGGCCAGCATGTTGAGCAGGATATAGACGGCGGCGAAGATAAGCCCGCAAGCCTGCACTACCGGCATGTCGCGCACGGTTACCGCGTCGACCATATACTGGCCCATGCCCGGGTAGACGAAGATCACTTCGACGACGACGACGCCGACGACGAGATAAGCCAGATTGAGGGCGATGACGTTGACGATCGGCGCCACGGCATTTGGCGCGGCGTGCCTGACGATGGCACGCAGAGCGCTCAAGCCCTTCAATTCGGCTGTCTCCATATAGGCCGATGCCATGACGGAGAGAATGGCCGCACGCGTCATGCGCATCATATGGGCGAGGACGGCAAAGACCAGTGTCGCGGTCGGCAGAGCAAGTGCTTTCAGGCGTTCGCCCAAGGCCATGCCCTCATAGACGGTGGCGGGAAATGTAGCGGCGCCAAGATTGACGGCGAAGAGGAGGATAAGAAGATAGCCGACGAAGAATTCCGGCAGGGAAATAGCGGCCAGCGACACCACATTGATGATGCGGTCGGTGATGCGATTGCGGTGGTGCACGGCCAGCATGCCGAGAGCTACAGCGAGCGGCACCGCAATCACAGCGGCAAGAAAGGCAAGCAGCAGCGAATTGCCGAGCCTGTTGCTGATCTGCTCACTGACGGAATTCCGGCTGGCCCAGGACTTGCCGAAATCGCCACGCAAGGCGCCGCCCAGCCATTCGAAATAGCGGACGGCAAAGGGACGATCGAGACCGAGTTCGGTGCGGATATTGGCAACGGCTTGGGGCGTGGCCGACTGACCAAGATAGGTCGTCGCGAAGTCACCCGGCAGCGCCTCGATACCGCCAAAGATCAGCAGCGAAACCGCAACGAGCAGCAAGGCACTGAGCGCGAGGCGTCTCGCAATAAGTGCCACAAGCGGAAACCGCTCCCAAAACCGGCGGTCCGCGGACCTGTCTTGCTCCATGGATATGGCCATGGTCTGTCTCTTCTCTAAGACAATGTCGGTCTTATAGTGCTGCGCCGTTCCGAATAACCGTCAATCTCGAACTTTAGAGCTTGATCGCTTATGACGGAAGCTGTTGCGCGGCATCATCTTCCCGCCGCCGTCATCCCCCGCGCAAGGAGATAACGGCTGTGCATGCTGGGCACCTCAACCTAAACTGGTCACGCATTAGCTTTCCAGCCAGACGCGGGTGGCTACGAAGCCGTTCGACATATCATTGCCGACGTCATGGACGTAGCCCTTAACGGCCTTCGTGGAGGCATTCACGAAGTCATTGAACATGGGCAGAATCACCCCGCCATCATCGCGCACCATCGTAGCCATCTCACGATAGAGTTCCTTGCGTTTGGCGTTGTCGAGTTCGGCGCGGGCCTTCAGAAGGATCTTGTCGAAATCTTCGCGTTTGAAGCGCGTTTCGTTCCAATCCGCCGTCGAGAGATAAGCGGTTGAATACATCTGGTCCTGGGTTGGGCGTCCCCCCCAGTAAGAGGTGCAGAATGGCTTTGCGTTCCAGACATTGGACCAATAGCCATCACCCGGCTCACGTTTGACTTCGATATTGATGCCAGCCTTCTTGGCGCTTTCCTGATAGAGGACAGCGGCATCGACCGCGCTGGGAAAGGCGACTTCCGAGGTCCGTAGCAGCACGGCGCCGTTATGACCCGATTTCTTGAAATGGAAAGCGGCCTTGTCCGGATCGTAGGCGCGCTGTTCGAGGCCTTCGGGAAAGAGTGCGTAGGTCTCGTTGATCGGGAAATCATTGCCGAGCTTGCCGTAGCCGATGAGGATCTTCTCCACCATCGTCTTGCGGTCCATCGCATATTTCAGCGCAAGCCGCAGATCATTGTTGTCGAACGGAGCCGTATTGCAGTGCATGATGAAGACGTAATGGCCCCGGCCTGTTGTGGCGAGAATTTCAACGTTCGGCGAACGTTTTAGGAGCGCGACCGTCTTCGGATCGACGCGGTTGATGTAGTGCACCTGGCCGGATGAAAGCGCCGCGATGCGGGCAGTCGCATCGTTCATGCCGATGATTTCGACACTGGCGACATAGCCGCGGTCGGAGCGCCAGTCATTCGGGTTCTTCTCGAAGGTGGCGCGCACGCCGGCCTCGAAATTCTTGAGCTTGTACGGTCCCGTGCCGATCGCCGCATTGGGATTGTCGTAGCCGCCGCCCGGCTGGATGATCAGGTGGTAATCGCTCATAAGCAAAGGCAGATCGGCATTACCTTCCGAGAGGCTGATTACGAGATTGCCGCCATCGGCCTTAATGCCGGTGATGGACTTCACAACGCCGAGCGCGCCAGACTCTGACTTTGCGTCGCTGTGACGCTGCAAGGTCTTCATCACATCTTCGGCGGTCAATTCCTTGCCGTTGTGGAACTGCACACCCTTACGAATCTTGAAGGTCCATGTCGAAGCATCGGCGGAAGGTTCCCAGGATTCGGCCAGAGCCGGGACCGGCGCACCGGTTAGCGGTTCGGATTCGACGAGCGTGTCGCCCCAGTTGCGGCCGGCTACCTGATGAAACTGGACCAGCGCTTTGGCGGGATCGAGCACGTCAGTGGCCGAGCTTCCCTGGAGCCCGAGCTTCAGATGTCCGCCACGCTTTGGCGTCTGAGCGGCGGCGGCCGAAGCATAAAACTGACCAGCCGCCGTTAGAGTCAGCCCGGCGGCCATCGCCCGGCCCATGAATTCACGTCGGCTCATACGACCTGAGGTAACGCCTGCTGCAAGATGCTTGATAAAATCGCTCATTGCCAAACTCCTTCTTCATTCTATTCAGCGCGGACCTTCTGCAGTCCCATGTTCAGTTACCTTCCCTTCCAAACGGGATCTCTCTTCTCGGTAAAAGCAAGGGCGCCCTCCCGTTGATCCTCGCTGGCATAGAGAGCGTCCACCGTGCGGAATTGCAGTTTGGTGATCTTGTTCATGGTGACGGAAAAGCTCTCTCCCTCCGCCTCGCGAACGATTTCCTTAATCGCGGCATGGACGAGTGGCGGACCGCTCTCAAGGAGGCGGGCCATCTCCAGCGCCCGATCCATCAGCCGGTTCGCGGGGAGCATCTCATTGACGAAACCCCAGCGGTGACCTTCCTCAGCGGTTGACCAGCGCCCGGTCAGAAGCATGTCCATGGCGATGTGATAGGGTATGCGCTTGGGCAGCTTGATGGAAGCGGCGTCAGCGACCGTGCCGGACCGAATCTCGGGAAGCGCGAAAGTGGCGTGTTCCGCGGCGAGAATGAGATCTGCGGAAAGGGCGATCTCGAAACCACCCCCACAGCAAATGCCATTGACGGCGGCGATGATCGGCTTGTTGAGATCGCGCAGTTCCTGCATTCCGCCGAAGCCGCCAACCCCATAGTCGCCGTCCACCGCATCACCGGCGGCCGCGGCTTTCAGGTCCCAACCCGCGGAAAAGAACTTTTCACCGGCGCCCGTGACAATAGCGACTCGCAGATCCGGATTGTCGCGGAAGTCCCGGAAAATCTCTCCCATGACGCGGCTGGTTGCCAGGTCAATGGCATTGGCTTTCGGTCGGTCGATCGTGACCTCAAGAACTCTGCCAATGGTCCTTGTTTTTATATCGCCCTTTGCCATTGCGGTTTCCTTCGTCTGATCAGGGCGTCCGCCGCCACAACACCGGAACCTTGGGGCAGCACCAAGACGGGATTGATGTCGAGTTCCTCTAGTGAGGCGGCATGTTCTGCAGCATATCGGGCCACCGCCGCGATGAGCGAGACAAGGGCAGGCAAATCCCCGGCAGGACGCCCGCGATAGCCATTGAGGACTGTTGCGATCGCTAATTGGCTGATAGCTGTTCTGATAGCCTCTTCCGTCGTCGGTAGAGTCAGCATGACGGCGTCGTCGAGGAGTTCGGCGAATATGCCGCCGGCTCCGACAGTCATGACGGGTCCGGCGAGCGGATCGCGCAAGACACCGACGATCACCTCCGCGATGGCACCGCCGATCATCCTTTCCACGAGGAAACCGGAGACAGCGGAGCTCATCGACGCCGCCGCTTCCAAGACCGCTTCGCCACAATGCAGATCGAGCCTAACCGCGCCGGACTCGCTCTTATGCGCGAGGCCGAGGCCCTTGAGCACGATGGGAAACCCGATGGCTTCGGCTTGAAGCATCGCCTCCTGGGGCGTGGCGGCGCGCCGGCCCGCTGGCCCGGTCAGCCCGAAATCTGCAAGCTCAGCCTTTGATTCGTATTCATCGAGCGTGACGATCGCGTCAGGCGAGGGAGCGACGGCAAGGAGCGGTTCCTGCTGTGGCCGGGCCCAGGCTTCGCCGATCAATGCGGCGGCTTCGGCGGCGGCAAGCGCTTCATCAATGCCTGAAAGAGGCACAACGTCAGCCGAGATAAGCTGGATGGCGATGTCCTCCGGCATGTTCTCGGCAAGGCTTGCAACAATCGCGAACGCCTGGCCGGTCGTTCGCCTCGCCTCTATGACGGCTTCGAGCGTCGTCATCCAGGGGCCGCGATCGCAGCGGTCCTGGCGCGGCATATCCAAGATGATGACATTCAGCGCATAGCCGCCTTTGGCCACGATCGAGAAGGCGGCGGTCTGGTGTTCGAAATCGCCCCAGATGAAAGTGTGATAGTCGAGCGGATTGGCAAGCGTAACCATTCCGCCAAGGCATTGCCGAAGGCTCAGAACTTGCTCGTCCTTCAGTGGCGGGAATAGGATCTTCCGGCCGCTGGCGGCGTCCGCGACCAGTGAAGCGTCGCCGCCCGAGCAGCTCATCGACGAGATCGAACGGCTCTCCAGCGGGCCATGCACATGCAGAAGCTTCAGAACTTCGATCAACTCGGGCAGCGTATTCACCTGGCCGATACCGAGGCGCGCAAGAATCGCTGAGGAGACGGCATGATCACCAGCAAGCGAGGCAGTGTGCGAAACGGTAGCCTGGCGAGCGGCGTCGGATTTGCCGACCTTGAGGGCTACAACCGGTTTCCTCAGCGCCCGGCTGCGTCCGGCGAGATGCTCGAGCTGACGGATATTGTCGAAACCCTCGATGTGGAGGCCGACCGCCGTAACACGGGGATCCTCCAGCACGGCGCAGGCAAGATCGGAGAGACCCGTCTGCGCCTGATTGCCTGCCGTCAACATATAGGCGATCGGCAGTCCGCGCCTCTGCATGGAGAGGTTGATGGCGATGTTGGAGGACTGAGTGAGAATGGCGACACCCCGTTCGCATCGCCTCAGCCCATGCTGATCCGGCCAAAGCAGTGCGCCATCGAGCGCATTGATGAAGCCATAGCAATTGGGACCGAGAATGGGCATGGCTCCTGCCGCCTCGACCAGCCCGCGCTGGAGATCGTGGCCGTCGGTCAACTCATCAGTCGCTTCGCCAAAGCCCGAGGCATAGCAGACTGCTCCGCCGGCACCGCGCGCGGCAAGCTCGCGCACAATATCGACGGTCAAAGCCCGATTGACGCCGAGAAAAGCAGCATCCGGCGCGCTGGGAAGCTCGCCCGTCGAGCGGTAGCATCGACGGCCGAGGATTTCGTCATGTTTGGGATGAACCGGCCAGATCTCACCGGAAAAGCCCATCCTGTCGCATTGTTCGATGACCCGCCGCGCTTCCTTCCCTCCAAAGACGGCGATCAATTTCGGTATGATCACCCGGGCGAGGGAGCGGGTCATTGGTCTCAGGCTCCCAATGGCCGCAGGAGGTCGCGGCTGATGATATGCCGCTGGATTTCCGAGGTGCCATCCCAGATGCGCTCGACGCGCGCATCGCGCCAGAAGCGGGCGAGCGGCAGGTCGTCCATCAGCCCCATGCCGCCGAAGATCTGGATGGCCTCATCGGTGACCCGCGCCAGCATTTCCGAGGCGTAGAGCTTGGCCGATGCGATTTCACGGGCGGCAGGCAGCTGCTGATCGAGCCGCCAGGCGGCGGACAGTGTCAGCCAGTCGGCGGCGTCGATCTCGGTGATCATGTCGGCCAGCTTGAAGGAGACGCCTTGGAATGCGCCGATCGGCTTTCCGAATTGTTTTCGCTCCGCGGCATAGGGCAGCGCCAGCTCAAAGACGCGCCGCGCCCGGCCGACACAGGTCGCGGCAACGGTGAGCCGGGTGCAGTAGAGCCATTCATTCGCGAGGTTGAAGCCCCGGTCGACTTCCCCGAGGATCTGGCTCGACGGCAAACGGCAATCGGTGAAGCTCAAAATGCAGTTCTGATAGCCACGATGCGAAACTGAATTGTAGCCCCGCAGAATGTCGAAGCCCGGCGTGCCACGATCGACCAGGAAACAGGTGATCTTCTTTTTCACACCCCTTGGCGTCTCGTCCTCGCCGGTCGCGACGAAAACGATCGCGAAATCGGCGATGTCGGCATGTGAGATGAAATGCTTTGTGCCGTTGATGATCCAGTCGTCGCCGTCTTTGCGGGCAAAGCATTTCATGCCCCGCACGTCCGATCCCGCATCCGGCTCAGTGAGCGCCAGCGCATCGAACTTCTCGCCTCTGACCGCCGGAAGCAGGTATTTCTCCCGCTGGTCGCCCCGGCACGCCATGAGGATGCCGGACGGGCGGCCGAAATAGAGCGTGAGCGCCATCGACGCCCTGCCCAGCTCCCGCTCGACGAGGGTGAAAGTCAGATGATCGAGGCCTGCGCCGCCGACCTCCGGAGGGAAGTTGCAGGCAAAGAAACCGAGGTCGATGCATTTTCTCTTGATCTCATCGCCGATTTCCGGCGACCCCCGCCCCAAGCGCTCAACGGCTTCCTCACGCGGGTAGAGCTCCGTCTCTACGAAGCTTCTGACCGTGTCGGTGATGATTTGCTGTTCCTGGGTCAGGCCGAAATTCATCGGTGACCTCCTTGCCGCCTCTCGCCAACGCGGCGGCCAGCGCCTTCCGGCAACGGCAATTCGGCATGGCCATCGGCAAGACTTTGGAGTCTAGCCAGCACATGATCCGGCGCAGGGGCTGCTTTGCCTGCATTGCTGTCGACATGCAGCAGCATGTGTTCGCCTGTAGCCAGCAGATGCCCGGTGGCCGCGTCATGCAGGCGATGAAACACATGCAGACGTTTTTCATCCGCCGACAGGATCTGACAGGTCGAATAAAGCGCCTGGTCGAGTCGGGCCTCACCGAGATGACGGATATGGGTCTCGACGGTGTAATAGCTGTGGCCGCCCTCGACATAGGCCACGTCAACGCCGATCAACCTGAGGAGTGCATCGGACGTATCGCCGAAGACCTGCAGATAGCGGTATTCGGTCATATGGCCGTTATAGTCGATCCAGGCGGGGCTCACCTTGGTTTCGATAAGCCGGAGCGGTTCGGACGGCGGGAATTCGGTCTTCGGCTTTTCCGCGGACGCCCAGAGATGCGCCTCGAAATCCTTCAGGAGTTTGCCCGCTCCCCAACCTTCGCCGCTATTCCCTCCTTTTAGCGCATGGAGCACGCCAACGAGATTTTCGTCCCGGATGCGCTCCAGCTCGCGGATGGAAAGACCCGCGGCCTGATCATCAGACTGCTGGGCGATCGTTTCGATGAGCGCGTCATCGAGATCGACGACGTCGGTCAGCTTGGTCCAGGGCCACTGCAGACAGGGGCCGAACTGCGCCAGGAAATGGCGCATGCCCGCTTCGCCACCGGCAATACGGTAGGTCTGGAACAGCCCCATCTGCGCCCACCGCAGACCGAAGGAATAGCGGATGACATCATCCAGCGTCTCGACGTCGCAGATGCCATCCTCGATCAGCCACAGCGCCTCACGCCACAGCGCTTCGAGGAGTCGATCGCCAACAAAAGCCTCGATCTCCTTCGCGATGATGACGCCTTTCATACCGATCGGCATGAGTACGCTTTGCGCTTTGGCGAGGGTGGCCGGCGCAGTACGCCTGCCCGGCACCAGCTCTACCAGGGGCAGGAGATAGACCGGGTTGTAGGGATGAGCGACGAAGAAACGCTCGGGATGAGCCATGTCGCGTTGCAGATCCGTGGGGAGTAGGCCTGATGTGGAGGACCCGATGAGCGCATCGGCACTGGCGGCAGCCTCGATTGCCGACAGCACATTGCGCTTCAGCTCCAGCCGTTCCGGTACGCTTTCCTGAATCCAGTCGGCTCCGGCACAGGCCTCTTCCACGGTCGCGTGGAAGGACAACCGCCCTCGCGCCGGCAGTGGCGCGGTGGTGAGCATGCCGTAGGCCTTCTCCGCATTGGCGATGACCTCGCCGACGATGCGTTCAGCCTCCGGGTCCGGATCATGGACAGCAACATCGATTCCGGCGAACAGAAAGCGTGCGATCCAGCCGCCGCCGATCACACCGCCACCGATGCAGGCTGCCTTGCTGATCTTCGCCATGGGGCCGCCCTATTGCTTCCGAAGCTTCAGTTTTGCCCGGACCTCCTCCGGGCCGATGACGCGAGCTCCCATGCCCTCGATGACGGTGACGGCCTTTTCCACGAGCTGGGCGTTGGTCGCGAGAACACCCTTGGACAGATAGAGATTGTCCTCGAGCCCCACGCGGACATTGCCGCCCGCCAGGACCGCGGCTGCCGGATAGGCAAGCGCATTGCGCCCGATCGAGAAAGCCGAGAAGGTCCAGCCGGCCGGCACATTGTTGATCATGGCCAGAAATGTGTTGAGGTCGTCCGGCGCGCCCCAGGGGATGCCCATGCAGAGCTGAACCAGCACGGGGTCCTCGATCAGTCCTTCCTCGACGAGTTGCCTGGCGAACCAGAGATGACCGGTATCGAAGACCTCGATTTCCGGGCGGACACCAAGGTCGGTCATCATTTTCGCCATTGCCCGGAGCATTGAGGGCGTGTTGGTCATGACATAGTCGCCGAGACTGAAATTCATCGTACCGCAATCGAGCGTGCAGATTTCCGGGCGGCATTCGGCGATATGGGAAACCCGCTCGCTGGCGCCGGCCATATCGGTGCCCTGGGCGTTGAGCGGCAGCGGGGCCTCGGCGGAACCGAAAACGAGATCGCCGCCCATGCCGGCCGTCAGGTTCACGATCACATCGATATCGGCGGACCGGATACGATCGGTCACCTCTCGATACAGATCGCTGCGACGGCTCAGCGCGCCGGTTTCCGGGTCACGGACATGGCAGTGAACAATCGCGGCGCCAGCTTTAGCCGCTTCGATCGCAGAGGCGGCAATGTCCCGTGGCGTGATCGGCACGTGGCTTGATTTCGAAGCCGTATCCCCCGAGCCGGTCACAGCACAGGTGATGAAAACCTCGCGGTTCATGGAGAGTGGCATGGCCGCACGTCCTTGCTTGCGGTCACTATTACGTGACATATTGCGAGGCCATGCTTTGCAGTTTCAGAACTCATCTTTGCATTCTCAGAGCCAATCGGAGCTGCGGGAATGTTGACGTCTTCGTTTGATGCGCTCGAAATCGACCTTCTGGCTTTGCCCGACACCAATCTCATTCTTCTCGCCGCGGTGATCGAGCCGCTGCGCGCGGCTAACCGCATTGCCGGGCAGACGCTGTACCGGTGGCATATCTTCAGTTCCGCCGGTGGGCCGGTCGAAACAACGAGCCATGTCCCCATTCCGACGGAAGGTGCGTTTAACCCGCAAAATGAGAGCGCTCCCCTATTTGTTCTGGCGAGCTACAATTGGCGGCAGTGCGCAACGACCTCGCTGAAAATGCGTCTCTCGAAGGCGGCGCGATCCCGGTCTGTCGTTGCCGGTATCGAATCCGGCTCCTGGCTCCTGGCCGAAAGCGGGCTGCTCAACGATTTTTCGGCCACGATGCACTGGGAGGATTTCGAAGAATTCGCCACCTGCTACCCGCAGGTCAATCTGCTGCGAGACCGCTATGTGATCGACGGCAAGCGCATTACCACCGGCGGGGCATTACCAACGCTGGACCTCATGCTGGAAATCGTCCGCCGCCGCCAAGGCTATTCCCTGGCGCTCGAGGTCTCGCGCCTGTTCATCTACGACCGTTCCAGGTTCTTCGAAGACAAGACGCGGGCGATATATTCCCTCGGCAGCATGCGCAGACTCGATCTACGCGTCGAAAAGGCCGTCCGGCTGATGGAGGACAACATTGAACAGCCGCTTCACCTGACCTGGATCGCGCGCCGCATCGGCATCACGGCTCGTCACCTGCAGGATCTGTTTCGGAGCAATATCGGGGTTGCTCCTCATGTGCACTACATGGCGCTCAGGCTCAATGCAGCGCGGCGTCTTGTGATCGAGACCCAGGCATCTCTTGCCGATATCGCCGGCGCTGCGGGCTTCAACTCCTGCGCCGCCTTTTCCCGCAGCTACAGGACGCATTTCAGCGAGAGCGCTTCGCAAACGCGCAAGCGCGTACGGGACCGGGTCTGATAATCTCGCCTTGAAATTCGCCCGATCAGGTTATCTTAATTCGTCCTCCCGAGATCACTCCAGGCCGCACCATGCGCCATCTCTCCTTCCGTTATTCCCTTGCATTTCCGCACGCGCCTTTCGGGGATGGTGCGGTGCTCTCAGCTGCTGCCACCGTCTGGGCCTTGCTGCTTGGCATCGGCTTTCTCATGCTTGGGAATGGCTTGCAGGGCATTTTGCTCGGTGTCCGGGCGTCGGCTGAGGGATTCAGCGCGACGGTCACGGGCTTTATCATGACCGGCTATTTCGGCGGCTTCCTGGTCGGGTCGCGCATCGCGCTCACAACCATCCGGCGCGTGGGCCATTTGCGGGTCTTTGCTGCAGCAAGCTGTTTCGCTGCCATTGCGATCCTGATCCAAGGCCTCTTCGTTGATCCGGTTACCTGGGCTGTGATGCGTGTGGTGACGGGCTATTCGATGGCCAGCGCGTATATCGTGACCGAGAGCTGGCTCAATGACCGGGTGGACAATGAACACCGCGCCAGCCTGCTGGCTGTTTATATGGTCGTGACCTATATGGGCATGGCGAGCGGTCAGCTGCTGCTGAATGCCGGGCAGCCAACGCAGCATGACCTGTTCATGCTTGCCTCAGTGCTCATCAGCTTCGCCGCAATCCCCATCCTTTTCTCAGTCACGCCGCAGCCGAGGCAGGAGAATGCCGAACGGCTCTCCCTCGTCGAGCTTTACCGCGTTTCGCCGCTCGGTCTGGTTGGCACATTCATCTCCGGGATTCTTCAGGGCACGCTGTCCGGGATGGGGGCGGTCTATGCTCGAGCCATCGGGCTCACAATCGCCCAGACATCCTATTTCATGTTCTTCCTGATCCTTGGCGCGGCCGTGCTGCAATGGCCATTCGGCAAGATTTCAGACCGCTTCGACCGGCGCAAGGTGATCGCGGGACTGGCGCTATTCGGAGCGCTGATTTCCATGGCGACACACATTGTGCATCAACTTGGCCCCGCCTTCCTGATCGCCTTTGCGCCCGTGCTGGGCGCCGGTCCCTACCTGCTTTATTCCCTCCTCATCGCCTATACCAATGATCACCTGCGCCGCACGCAGATGGTCGCGGCGAGCAGCGCGCTGATTTTGACCTTCGGCCTGGGTGCCGCCTTCGGACCGCCCGCGGCCGGCATCCTGATGGACAGCGTCGGGCCTCAAGGCTACCTCTGGCTCCTGGCGGTGTTCCAGGCCGGCATCTTCGGCTTCGCACTGTATCGGATGACCCGCCGCGAAAGCCTGCCCGTCGAGGCGCAATCGTCCTGCCGGGGTGCCCCGGCCCTTTCGCCGCCGAGCGAGGAATGGACAAGGAAGGCCGCGCCCGAGAAGACACCCGCCGAAGCAGAGGTTTTAGTGAGCATTGCGAGCGAGAGTGATATGGCCGAGGCCAAGAGTTAGCGGCGAGACCGTGTAATCGGCCGGTTTCTAAGAACGCCCCAGATTGCGATGGTCGTGGCCAGGACGAAGGCGCAGAATAACCAAGTCCAACGGCCCGTTATCCGCCCGCCTCTGACCTCGCCGAGGTGAACAGAACATTCGATATGCTCACACTGCGCCAGATTGAAGTGGTCAGAGCCGTTATGGTCTCCGGTTCGATCGCCGGTGCGGCAAAGCTCTTGAATGTTTCGGCGCCGGGCATCAGCCGGCTTGTCAAATACACGGAAGCTTCGCTCAAGATCCAACTTTTCCAGCGACGCAACGGCCGGTTCATTCCGACGCCGGAGGCGCACGATATCTTCGAGCAGATCAACGGCGTCTATAAGAAGGTCGATGATCTCGCCTTCCTGGTCGGTAGGCTGCAGCGAGGCGCTTCGTCAGAGCTGAGAATCGGCTCGGTGCCGTCGATCTCCCACGTGATGGTGCCGCGCGCCGTGGAAATGCTGCGCCGGCGTTATACGGAGCTGAGACTGGATATCAACATCCTCAAGATCGAGGAGGCTGTTGACTATCTCCTGCTTGGCAAGGGCGAGCTCATCGCCATGAGCCGCAGCTTTGAACATCCAAGCATCGAGTTCCAACTGCTGGCAACCGGCAAGCTGTACTGCATCGTGCCGGTGAACCATGAGCTGGCGTCGAGGACTTCAATATCCGCCGAAGAGATCGTGCGATACCCGCTGATCGGCATTGATCCCAATGATCCCTATGGTCACATCATGGCCGAGATCTTCATGCGGAAGGGCCTCGACTACGACATCACCATACGTGCCCGGTTCGGCGTCACGGTCTGCGCACTGGTGAAAGCAGGACTTGGCATTGCGGTTATCGATCAATTCACCGTCGCCCATAACAGCTTTCCAGGCATTCGACTGCTTGCGATCGAGGAGCCCACGCATTTCGAAACCTTTGTCGCCGTAAGACGCGGCGTAGAGCTGTCATTGCACGCGGACCACTTCGTCACCTGTCTGCGCCGCGAGATGGAAGCGACCAACGGACCGGCGTACGACCCAGAATAACATCGTGTTAATGAGGCTAGAGGAAAAGGCAATTGTGTTATCGCATGCTTAGTGTCATTTTCTCCGAATGATCACAGTCAGGCGAGGACGCTAGCATCCTAAGCCATTGTCTTCACTGGGAAAAACGTGAGCGACGCTGAACGCCAAAATCGTCACATCCTGCTGGGCCTAATAGGGGCGCCAATCAAACATTCGGCCTCGCCAGCCATGCATGAAGCGGCGGCCGAAGCGCTGGGGTGGACGGGTTTTTATCAGCTTGTCGAGATTGCCGGTGCGGATGCCACCCTGTTGCGTAAGCTGCTCGACGGTGTGCGTCATCTCGGCTTCGCCGGAGTCAACATCACCTATCCCTATAAAGAGACCATCATCCCACTGTTGGACGATCTGTCCAAGAGCTCACGGATGATCGGTGCCGTAAACACTGTTGTCGTGAGCGATGGTCGCCTCATTGGCCATAATACCGATGCAGGCGGATTTGGACACGCTGTGGCGGACCTGCTCGCCGCGTCGTCGGGCCCGGTTGCGGTCATCGGCGCCGGCGGTGTCGGAAAAGCGGCGGCGGTGGCGATGGCACAGGCCGGGGCCAAAGGACTTCGCATCTTCGATCTCGACAGGAGGAAGGCGGCAGCGCTCGCCGAGACCGTCGCTTCACTGACCGACAGCATGGTCGCCGAAACCGTGGCTGAGGCCGTCACCGGCGCCAGCGGTCTCGTCAACGGCACACCCGTCGGCATGCTGCCCAGCCGCGACAGCCCGGTCGATCCTGCATTGCTGCATGCCGATCTGTGGGTGGCCGACGCAGTCTATTACCCTTTGTGGACGCCCCTGCTCTCCGAGGCGCGCAGGGTCGGCGCAAGGGTGCTGAACGGGCGCGCGCTTGCAATCTACCAGGCCGCTGCCGCCTTTGAACTTTTTACAGGCGTGAAGCCGTCCGTGGATGTTATGGCGTCGGCGTTCGATGCCGTTCTGGAGCGCCGAAAGGAGATGGGCACGGCAGCATGAGTGCCAATCCGCTTGCGAAGGGCGGACCAATTAAAACTAGGGAGGAAAAAATCGTGACCATCATGAGACTGTCGGCGATGGCGGTTGCCATACTGCTTGCATCGCCAGCTGTATTCGCCGAGGACATCAAGCTCGCGAATGTGGCCGAGCTGTCCGGCTCCGGTGCGACGGTCGGTACCAATTGGAAAAACGGTATCGATATGGCTGTCGATGAGATCAATGCCAAAGGTGGGGTTCTCAGTCGCAAACTTGTCGTCACGCACGCCGACAGCCAAAGCAACCCAGGCGTCGCTCGCGCGCAGGTGCAGAAGGCACTCGACGATGAGCCCTATGTGCTGCTCGGCCCGGGCTATTCCGGCTCCGTCAAGGTGACGGCGTCGCTTGCCGAGCAAGCCGAGATTCCCGAGATCATGGGCGGCGAGGCGGCCGAGCTCACCAAACAGGGCTACAAATATCTGTTCCGCACCTCGTTCGGCCAGCAATCTACGATGCCGAAAGTGGCGAAATACATCGCCGACGACCTGAAGGCCAAGTCGGTCGCCCTGATGTGGGTGAACAATGATTTCGGCAAAGGCGGCCGTGACGTCATATTCGCCGAGCTTCAGAAGCACACCGTGAAGATCGTTGCCGATTTGTCGTCTGAGGCCGGGCAGGCCGATTTCGCGGCTGATGTCGCCAAGGTCAAGGCCGCGAACCCGGATGTGGTTTTCGTCTACCTCAATGAGGAGGAAAGCGCCCGCGCGCTCAAGGAACTGAAGCGTCAGGGTGTGAATGTGCCGCTCATGGGCGAGACGACGCTGATCGGTCAGAAGGTCATCGATCTCGCCGGCGAAGCCGCAAATGGCGCGCGCGGCCATGTCGGCCTCACGACCGACGCTCCGATCGAGAGCATTAAGGCGTTCCGCGAGAGATTCGTGAAGCGCTACAACTATGTGCCCGACCACAACGGTATCAAAGGCTATCTTTCGGTGTATGTGGTCAAAGCGGTGACAGAGAAGATGGGCAAGGTCGACAGCAAGGAATTCGCCAAGACCCTGCACGGCATGACGATTTCAGCAGCAAGTGAGCCGGGCATCCTGATGGATGTAACCTATTCCGATACCGGCGACATCGACCGCCAGGGTTTTCTGGTCGAAGTTGTCAATGGCAAGCAGGTCATCAAACAGGTCCTGCCGAAGCTGAACTGAGCTTGCCTGGCATAAGCGCTCGCGATGCGATGGGCGCGCCTTCAGCTTCCCAGCCGCGTCGGAGGGCCGAAAAAATCGGCCCCTGGGGGTGGAAATGTCCAATTTCATCAACCTGCTCATCGCGGGTCTGGCGACGGGCGCCATCTACGCCATCATCGCCATCGGCTTCACCCTGCTCTGGCAGACGTCGCAGACCATCAATTTCGCGCAGGGCGAATTCGTCATGGTGCCCGCCTTTTTCATCCTGGCGGTGCTCAATCTGGGCGTGCCGTTCTGGCTTGCCATCCTGGCGGGCTTTGCGATTTCGGCCGTCGTGCTTGGCGTTCTGTTCAAGAAGATGCTCGTCGATCCCATGCTGCGCCACGGCGTGCTGCCGCTCGCCATCGCCACCATGGCGCTGTCCATCGCCATGAAGGAAAGCGTGAAGGAGTTCTATTCCGCCGAAGCTCAGCCATTCCCATCGATCATCCCAGCCGGCAGCATCGATATTTTCGGCGTAGCGGTCTCCTTGCAAAGCGTCGGCGTTCTCGTCGCTGCGATCGCCGGGGTGATCGTCCTGAACCTGCTTCTCAACGGTACCTCGCTCGGTCATCAGATGCAGGCGACGGCGCAAAATCCATCGGTCGCGCGGATCATCGGCATTCCCGTTGAGCGCATGATCATGCTCACCTTCCTGATCAATGCCGCCCTCGTCACCTTCGCAGCGCTCCTGGTGACGCCGATCTATCTCGCGAAATTCTCCTCGGGCGAGGTGCTGGGATTGTCGGCATTCATTGCAGCCATCGTCGGCGGGTTCAATCAGGTCCGGGGTGCGATAGTCGGCGGACTTCTGCTGGGCGTCGTCGACAATCTGGCCGCCGCTTATGTCTCGACCCAATATCGCGGCGCATTTCCGCTTCTGCTTCTCATCGTGATCATTCTGTTCCGACCGGAAGGGCTGGTCGGGCGTACGGAGGAGCGCAAGGTATGAAGACCACAACGCTCATTTCCATCGGCCTTGGCCTTGCTATCGTCGCCGCGCTTCTGATCATGCCGCTCTATATGGCGCGCTACAGCCTTTACATCCTTTCGATGTGGGCGGTCATGACCATCGCTGCCATCGGCCTCAACCTTACGCTTGGCTATGCAGGCCAGATCTCGCTGGCGCAGGGTGCTTTTGTCGGCATCGGCGCCTATGCGGCCGGTATCCTGACGACGGCCCATGGCTGGCCGTTGCTCAGCGTGCTACCGCTGGCGGCGCTGTTATGTTTTGTCATCGGCTGGGGGCTCGGCTATCCGGCGCTTCGGGTGCAGCATCACTATCTTGCTTTCGTGACGCTGGCCTTCTCTACCCTCGCCTTTCTGATATTCCGCAATGAGGAATGGCTGACGAAGGGCGTTTACGGCATCGAAAATATCAAGCGTCCGATCATCTTCGGATGGAATACGTTCCGGCCGCTGCCTTTCTACTATCTTTGCCTTGCAGCGCTTGCCGTGACCACCGCGCTCACATGGTGGATCGTCCACTCGCCCTGGGGCCGCGCCTTCCTGGCCCTGCGCGAGAATCCCCTGCGTGCGCAGTCGCTGGGCATCGATACGCGGCGCTACACGCTGATGGCTTTCGCCATTGGATCGGCGTTTGGCGGCGTATCAGGGGTATTCTATGCGCCACTTGTCGAGTTCATCGAACCGGGCGCGTTCACGCTCGCTCTCTCGCTCAACATTTTGCTGATGGTCATCGTCGGCGGATCGGGCTTCTTCTTCGGGCCGTTCGTTGGTGCGCTCATCGCCGTCCTGCTGCCCGAATGGCTGCGCTTCACCAAGGGCTATTATCTCATCCTCTATGCAGTTCTGGTGATGATCCTCCTCGTCTACAGTCCGAAGGGCATTCTCGGCTTCATCGAAGGCTGGCTCGCCGATCGCCGCACGCGCAGGGCCTCGGCCACGCGTGCCGCCGCCGAGCCGAGTCTGCGGGCGGAGACGCAGTCATGACCAGCGTCCTGGAAGTCTTCGATCTGAAAAAGAGCTTCGGTGGCATCAAGGCCGTCGATGGCGTCTCCTTCGAGGTGCGTGAGGGGGAGATCCTCGGGATCATCGGCCCGAATGGCTGCGGCAAGTCCACGCTGTTCAACTGCATCCTCGGGCAGCTCTCGCCGACCGACGGCCGGGTGGCGCTCGATGGCCGCGATATCACCGGCATTTCGCCCGCGGCCTTGAATCGGCTCGGGGTGAGCCGGACATTCCAGCTCCTTCAGGTTTTCCCCGAGCTTTCCGTCCGCGACAATCTGATCCTCGCCGGACAGGAGCACCAGGGGACCATGCTTTCCCGACTGTTCGGGGCATCCGATGCCGGGCTTGGTGTGCAGGCGGACCGGATGATCACCTTCTTCAATCTGCAGCATCTGGCCGGCGTGAAGGCCGGGGGCCTCTCTTACGGTCAGCAAAAGCTTCTGGATGCGGCGATGGCCTTCATGGCGGGACCGCGCCTCGTGCTGCTCGACGAGCCTGCGGGCGGGGTGAACCTAACCATGCTCGAAAGTCTGAAAGAGCGCCTGCAGGCCATGAACCGCGAGCACGGCGCAACCTTCGTCGTGATAGAGCACAATATGGATTTCGTCATGTCGCTGTGCTCGCGAGTGCTGGTGCTCGCGGAAGGCAGGGTGCTTGCCGAGGGCACGGCTGAGGACGTGCGCCGGAACCCGGCGGTGATCGACGCCTATCTCGGGCATTAAGGGAGGGCGGGATGGAGAATATTTGCCTGTCGGTTGAGGGCCTTGTCGGCGGCTACGGTAAGATGACGATCCTCAATGGCACGACCTTTCAAGTGCCGGATGGTTCCATCACCACTGTGATTGGCCCGAACGGGGCCGGCAAATCGACAGTGTTCAGGGCGATTTTCGGCCTGCTCAAGCTGCAGCGCGGCCGCATCGTGTTTCGCGGCCGCGACATCACCGGCCTCAATCAGCGCCAGCTTCTGGACGCAGGTATCTGCTACGTACCACAGGGACGGAACATCTTTTCCGAGCTGTCGGTGCGCACCAATATCGAGCTGGGTGCAGTCGCGGCGGGAAAGGGCATCAAGGACATGCCGGCGCGCATCGAGAAAGCGCTCGACCGGTTTCCAGCGCTGCGGCGCAAATCGACCCAGCAGGCCGGCACGCTCTCAGGTGGTGAGCAGAAGCAGCTCGAGATCGTGCGCGGACTTCTGCTCGACCCCAAGCTCGTCCTTGTCGATGAGCCGTCGATCGGCCTCTCGCCGCTGATGGTCCAGGAGACCTTCGCCATCCTGACCGAGCTGCGCAATAGCGGCGTGTCGATCCTGATGATCGAACAGAATGCGCGCGCTGCCCTGCAGATGTCGGATTACGGCATCGTGCTCGAACTGGGCCAGACCCGGATGGTCGATAGCGCCGCGAACATTCTGAATGATCCGCGTGTGGGACAATTGTTCCTCGGCGGCGCGTTGACGGGAGCCGCTGCATGATGCCAGTGCGGATCGGCGTGGCAGGTGCCGGCCTGATCGGCCGGCGTCATGTCGCGCTGATCGAGGAGTCGGCCGATTGCGTGCTGGCCGGCATCTGCGATCCTTCGGAGGCGGCTCGCGAGTTCGCCCTGTCGCGCAACTCGCGTTGGTATCCGGATCTGGACGCGCTCATCGCCGGTGAAGCGCCAGATGGCGTTATCATCGCCAGCCCCAATACGCTCCATATCCCGCTCGCCGAGCAATGCCTCGCCCATGGAATTCCCGCGCTCATCGAGAAGCCGATTGCGGAAAGCACGGCGACGGCGCGACGGCTGCTGAAGGCCGCGGCTGGGTGCGATGTGCCGCTTCTCGTCGGTCATCATCGACGGCACAACCCGCTGGTCAAGGCGGTTCGAGACACGATCACCGGCGGCGGGCTTGGACGCCTGACGGCGATTAACGCCCTATTCCTGCTGAAGAAACCGGACGATTATTTTGACGTGACGTGGCGGCGCGAGCCAGGTGGCGGTCCGATCCTCATCAATCTCGTCCATGACATTGACAATTTGCGTTTCATCTGCGGCGAAATTGTCGAAGTGGCGGCGATGATGTCGAACGACGTGCGCGGTTTT
>Ga0081540_1001379_pt1 | contig 21067 bp, 16 predicted proteins | sample TabmetS2T1R1_FD_71024 | JGI IMG/M metagenome (GOLD analysis project Ga0081540, IMG submission 71024) | Tabebuia heterophylla rhizosphere microbial communities from the University of Puerto Rico - S2T1R1 | ecosystem: Host-associated > Plants > Roots > Rhizosphere ... | reverse complement strand
GTTTGGGGGGTCGGGCCCTATCTCTTCGGCACTTGGTTTGGGCTTATGTCAGCAGCATCGCATTGATCGCGAAACATGGTGACGGACGGAAACACCTTATCACCGCCCCACGATCCGGCGCATGCAGCATGATGACGATGTGAGCTGGCAGTCTTGGCTGATGGTGGCCTCAACGGGTGCCATCATCACCCTCGTGATTACGGGCGCGCCGCTTCATGGGCCGGCAAGACGAATTGGAAGGTCGCGCCCACGTCCGCGTTCCCTTCCGCGCACACGCTCCCGCCATGTCCTTCGATGATCGAGCGGCAAATCGACAGGCCCATACCCATTCCGGACGCCTTGGTCGTATAGAACGGCTGGAACAGGTGCTCGGCGCTGTCCCCGTTGAGACCAACCCCTGAATCGCGCACCGCGACGATAACGTTGTCTGAAGCTGTCGCGGTACTGATCGTTACGTTCCGCCGATCCTTGTCGACGCCGCTTGTCGCCTCGACGGCATTGAGGAGAAGGTTGAGCACGACCTGTTGCAACTGGATGCGGTCGCCCAGAACGGGCGGCAGCGTGGGGTGGAGTTGGGTGTGCAGCGTCACATCATTCCGCTGAATCTCGCTCCCCGTCAGCGCGATCACTTCGAGGATCGCCTGATTGATATCGAGCTGCTCTTTCCGGGTGGGAGCTTTCTTGACCATGTCGCGAATCCTCGAAAGGATTTCACCGGCCCGCGTGCCGTCATAGCGAATTCCTTCGAGCCCCTGCTCGACCTCATCGAGGTTCGGCGGGTTCAGCGCCAGCCAGCGCAGCGCGGCGTCAGCGCCGGTCACGATGGCAGCGATCGGTTGATTGACTTCATGCGCGACGGACGCCGTGAGTTCCCCCAGCGTCGCAACGCGGTTGACGTGGGCCAGATTCGCCTGCGCGCGATCGAGCGCTTCTTCCGACCGCTTGCGCTCCGTAATGTCGAAGATGCTGACCAGCACATTGTCCAAGGTGCCCGGCTCGGGAGGGAAGGTGATCGTAAACAGGATGTCGAGCCGTTCGCCCTCCAGTGATTGCATGACGGTCTCTGCCGAGAACGAATGCCGGCCTTCCGCGAGGGCGATCAGTTCCTGCTCGAATGCGGCTTCTGTTTCCGGCAGAATCAGGCGCTTCCATGAGGCTAGGAGCTCGTCCTTACTCTGGGCACCGAAGAGTTTAACGGAGGTGTCGTTGACGTCGACGACTTTGATCAGCCCGATTGCCTGGCGGGTGAATTCGGGGTGCTCGGCGAGATAGCGAGGTAAATCGCTCACGCCTTGCGCCTTGAGCGTTTCGATAGCGGCTTTAACTGCGCTGAAATCGTCTTCCCAGATGGACACGCCTACCGCCTGGAAGATATTGCGGTATTTTTGCATGCTCGCCCGCACGTCTGCATCGGCGCGCTTTTGCCGGGTGATGTCGTTGTTGGTCTCCAATATCGCGAGCGGCTGTCCGCGTTCGTCGCTCTGTAGCGACCAGCGGCTTGCCACGACGACCGTCGAGCCATCGCGTTTGGCGTGAACCAGTTCGCCTTCCCACCGGCCGGTGCTCATAAGCTTGGTGTTGATCGTTTCGAGCGGCTCGGGGAAGACGGTACGCAGCAAGTCATGCGAAAGCTTGCCGAGCGCCTCTGTGCTGGTCCAGCCGTATCGCTCCTCAGCGCCTTTGTTCCAGTAGGTGATCTTATCGTCGAGAGCACGGACGAAAATGGCGTCATGTGCGACGTCGAGGAGGGATGCGCGCTCACGCGACCTCGTCTCAGAAGCCTGGTTGAGCAAGGTCAGATACGCGGTGGCAGCAATCGCTGCCCAAGCGATGATCATGTCGGTGAGCGCCGTTTCCGACGATGGGCCGGGCGATAACGCATAGCTCACTGCCACAAGGCCAATGCATCCCAGCGCCACCAGCAACACATCTCGGCGCCGCAGAAACCTGGCGGCGATCAGCACCACTGCGACATAGAGCACCGCAAAGCCATTCTCGGGCGGAGAAATCGTATCAAGAATGAAGACAATGACCGTGATCGCGCCAGCCAGAAAGGCAAGCAGCGTTGAGCTGGTCTTTGGTTGGATCGACAGATCGCGGTTCATCTTGAGCCCGTCCATGCCGTTGCCCGCCGGGTCCGCCGTGAATCGACGTTGAGTATCACGAAAATAGCGGAAAATGAACGACCTGCCACAAGTAGTCGATAAAGCCGATGCGTGTCTTTGGCGCGCTCGCTCTGATTTGTTCTCGATTGATGTGCGCCATCCGCATTCCTCGCCATGCGTTGGTGAAGGTCATCCTGGAGGTGCGGCGATGCCATCCAATGGTCTGCGCAGCGATTAATCCGTCCGCGCCGACGCGGCCGAGATCGATCGCATCGACGGAATCATCTGCCGCATCGAGTCTTGGCTATGAAGCGCGAGCAAATCCTGGCTGCTAGTTTGTAATACCGATAAAGAGCATAGCACCGAGCACAACAGCTCCAGTCGCCAGGGCGGCAGTTCGGCTGCGCGTCAGCCAGTAAGCGACACCGGCTGCCAAGGCAGGGACGAGCAAGAGTGGAAGGATTCTCATCACGTTCCTTCCCTTCACCTCCGCGCTATTCGCATGTGATCTGACTATTATGACAGCTTGTATGCAGCTCATGAGGGTCAAAACGACCATGGAGTGCTCACGCCGCCAGGACTACAGGGCTTAATGGCTTTCAGGACCGTCTAGCGGCTCCGTTGCCGAGGTTGCTGGTCGAAGCAAGCCGTGCTGCTCCAGAGTCCTTGCCACCGCATCGATTGTCGCGAAGGGCAACTTTGCCCGCTCGGCAATATCGAGCAATGAATGCGTGCCGTCAGCCAGGTTGAGCACCCACAGCATCGCCATGTTCTTCTTCGGTGCTTCAGGATCGCCGCCAAGCGAAGCATAAAGACCGCGCCGTCCAAGCTGCGGCTCGCCTTTCGGGAGCAGATTCAGCATGACCCGGTCAGTTTCGATGATGTTTATCGCGGCGGCGATAATCCGGTAGCTCGTGGCCAGATGCTCGGGCGCAATGAAGTCCAGATTGTCGGCGGAGGTGTGGTATTCGGGGAAGGCGCCAAAGCGGCTGCGCTGGAATAGCCCCACGGGCAGATTGAAGCCCGGCGAGCAGAACTGGCGCTCGTCGTAGCCGTAGGGCGAGAAATCGACGATAACCCCATCGCCGCCGGTGTGGCTGAGCACGTGAGCCATCGCCCGGTCGATGAACGCGTCTGATCGCCTGCTCTTCTTGTATGTCGGCCCGCCGCCATCTCCGACGCATGATAAAACGAGACCATGGCGCACCCGCTTTGCGGCGCCGTTTTCGTTGCGCGAAAGCCAGGCAAGCGATCCGATGGTTCCCGGGGCGAACAGGAAGCGATAGCCGTAACGGGTCTTTTGCTGCGAGATACGCGCAGCCAGGTAAGTGAGCAGCGAGAGACCTGAACAATTGTCGTTCGCGAGGCCGGGATGACAGATGTGCGCGGAAAACAGCACCTCATCCTGCTCGTCACCGGGCTGGAAGAACTCACCGTAGGTTAAATGGCCGTCCGCGAGGGTTGCATCGATAACGGCGGTATAAATTCCGTCCGGCAGCGCCTCAAGCTGGTGGTGGGCCATGCAGAATCCCCACTGCTCCTGGTAATAGGAGGTGCGATAGGGGATCAGGCTCGGCTGGGCGGGAAGGGTATGAATATGCGCCTTGAGCTGGTTAAGCGGCAGGCGCTCATTGACTGGTACGCTGTAGTTCAGAACATGGAGCGAATTGTTGCGAAAATCCAGGACGCGGCGGCCGCTTTCATCGGCAATGTACGCCTCGCGGATCGTCCATTCGCGCGGAATAGTCCAGTCGAAGGCCGGCGTACCACTGGGCACCTCGACGGTGCTAATTGGAATATGTCTGCCGAGGTGCGCGAGCGTTTCACGCACTCCGGGACCCGTGATGCTTCGGCAAATCGGAAAGATCTCCGCCGCCAGGGCGTAGATTTCGCTGCCATCAATCCCGCATGTCAACCGCTCTTCAAGAGAGCTTGCGGGCGATGGCTGCTCCGAAGCACTCATTGAGCGGCCACCGCGGGGGGCGCCGGTCGCATGTCAGGTGCGAGGATGCCGTCTGCGAGCAGCATCTTCAAATGGCTGATGCGCTGGTAGCGCGGGCCTTCGAATTCTTCCGGCGTCAGGCCGGAGCTGCGGTAGACGCGGTAAAGCTCCTCTGCGCCGGCGTGGGCGTCCCATTCCGGCTTGAACGCCGGCACAGCCGTTGTAATCTTTGCGAAATCCACCCGATAAGAGCGGGTATCAGGGCCAGCATCCGCTGCATATTCAACGCGGCAATTGGGGACCACATCCGCGACGATCGTGGCTATCTCGCTAATCCGGTAATTGTGCTCGGTCTTGCCGACGTTGAACGCCTGGTTGAATACGACCTCCTCCGGCGCATCGAGCGCCGCAATGAAGGCCCGTGCGATGTCGCGGATATGGACGATGGGGCGCCACGGTGTTCCATCGGATTTCAGGTATATCACGCCCTTCGTCACCGCCCAGGCAACGAGATTATTGAGCACAATGTCGAAACGCATCCGCGGCGATACGCCATAGGCCGTGGCAGGTCTGAGATATACGGGGCAGAAGCCGTCACCAGCCAATTCGCTGATATCGCGCTCTGAGAACACCTTCGACTCCCCGTAGGGCGTAACCGGATTGAGCGCCCCAGTCTCGTCGATGAAATCTTCGCCCGCACGGCCGTAATTGCTGCAAGACGAGGCAAAGAGAAACCGCGGCACGCCAACTTGCTTCGCCAGCCGCGCAATGTGGACGCTACCCTTGTGATTGATGTCGAAGGTGATTTCTGGATTGAGATTGCCGAGCGGGTCGTTCGACAGAGCGGCCAAGTGAATGACGGCATCAAAACCGTCGAGATCGCCGGGTACGAGATCACGCACGTCCTTGGCGACGTGGGGAACATTCACGATTTCACCACCCGCTTCGTAGGTGCACCGGGAATACAGGCCGCTGTCGCAACCCACTACGGTGTGCCCCGCCTCAAGCAGCATTGGTGTGAAAACAGTACCGATATAGCCTAGATGGCCAGTAAGGAAGACTTTCATGACACCATCATAAGTGAGTGAATGGACTTGCAATTTCGATGGTTTTATCGCGGTAATGATGCAGCCGCAATGTCATTTCTCTCGGGTTTGCCGTGGACTTGTGGTCGCAGATCGCTTGGCGAATTGCAGATATTTTCTTGACAGTGAGTGCATTTGGAGCCGTAAACAGCTTTCGGTTGGCATTAAAGTAATACTGGGTGGTGGGCTCCTCAACTCTTTGGTTAACGGCTTTTTTGGAGGCGGATGTGTCATGCCAGATGTCCTGCCATTATTCTCTATGATGGCGGTCTCGACGTGCTAGGCGTCGGACCAGTGGTTGAGGATCGCGTGACTGCGCCGGCCACGATCGGCAGTTTCACTGCACCACTGCCGGCGCTCAATATTGTTGCGTGTCCTGGCCTTGGTGGCCGTGCCAATAATCCCTATACATGGCTGACCCATGAGCCAATGGCTCGCCTCGGCGGTACGAGGGTCAGCGAGTTCTCCTTTTACCGGCCGTTGCCGGCTGACGCGCAAATTCTCCATGTTCACTGGCCGGAGCGGATCTTCTGGGGCCGTGTATCGAGGCTGCACCCGTTCTTGTCGGCCACCTTCGCCCGACGGATGTTATCGGCGGCGGACAAAATACACCGGCGCGGCGGCTTCGTGGTATGGACGGCCCATAACATCATGCCGCATGAGTCCTTCGGCGCGGCTCGCGATGCCCTGTGGCAGGAGTACTTCCCGACATTTCGCAGCCGGGTCGATCTCGTCATTAGCCTTAGCGCATGGGCTCAGAACGAACTCACCGCCGCTTATCCTGATCTCCTGAACCGGCGCCGCCTTGTGATTCCCCATCCTCATTACCGAACCGCTTATCCGGCCCCCCCCGCGTCGGAAGAGGCCCGGCGGGCTTGCGGTTTGTCGCCGGAAAAATTTATGCTTCTGGCCGCAGGGACGGTCCGACTGAGTAAGGGGATAACGGAACTCGCCAGCCTCTTCGCCCAAGTGGCGCGGCGCGATGAACTGCTGGTCATTGCCGGAGCGTGTAGCGATGGTGGCATACTGGCCCAATTGAATATGCTGGCGGCCACGAATAGCGGCACCGTCGAGTGGAGGCCGGGACGGCTGGATGACGCCGATTTGCCCCTGCTGATCGCCGCGGCCGATCTCAGTGTGTTCAACTTCCGGACGATCCTTAATTCCGGCAGTCTCATCGCGTCATTATCGTTCAATACGCCGGTATGCGCCCCGCAACTGGGGTCCCTCAGGGAACTATCTGCAATGCTCGGCCCACGCTGGTTTTTGCCGATGCCTCGACCATTGACGGCCGAGGGTTTGCGCGCGGTCATTGATCGTGCCCGCGAAGGTCGTCAAGCGGGTGCGCCACGCGAGGCTGCGCCTCTTGATGCGCTCGACCCAGAAGGCATCGCCATGCGAATTTGCCGGGAATATGCGGCACTTCTGGACGGCAACAGGGAGATCTCATAATTGGCATACTCGGTCCCCATCCCCGCCCGGAGCGATCTGCAAGACAGCGCATCCAGTTGGCGTGCCATACTGGCGCAGGCTGTCCTCCTGATGGTCATGCTGCGTACGATAGGGATGCTTCCGCCCGATTTCACTCCAGTGAATTTCGAAGATTTGACCGAAAAGACCTTCACCGTACAGACAGCCACCAGCGATCTCTTCAACCAGCTATTCTGGCTGGCCATGGCCGGCCTGATCAGCATCGTCGTATGGCGCGACCCGCAGGCCATAGCGCCCTACCTCAGGCGATTGTCCCTGCTGTTTGTGTTCCTGGCGTATTGTGTTTTTTCGGCGGCATGGGCGACCCATCCGGATATCTCCATCCGCCGCTCAGCACTACTTGTGATCAGCGTATACTGCCTGCTCGGTGCGCTAGCGCACTGCCGTTCGATGGACACGGTGATGCGCACAATTTACGCCGCATTCGCGCTGACCCTCGTTTGCAACCTCGCCAGCTTGGCGCTACCGTTCTCCTTCGACTTTCGCGGGCTTTTCCGCGGCCTCTCCGGCGACAAGAACTTCCTGGGTGTTATTGCGGCATTAGGATTGTTTGCCGGCGCGGCCATGCGGGGCCAGCTCACAAGCCTATGGGCAAGATCGCTGAACTTGCTTTACCTCGTTGGCTGGATAGCCATTTTACCGTTGACCGGGGCCAAGACGGCGATTTCGCTGACGGTAGCTGCACCCGTACTAGCGCTCGCACCGCTGATAGCCGTTCGCGGTCTGCGCCTCTCATTCCTGGCGGTGGTGATTCTTGCGTTGATGGCACTATTCGCGACGTTCAGCGCGCTGACAGAATGGGTAGGGATGGAGCCTGTCAGCCTTTTGAGCTTAGTCGTATCGGATGTCAGCTTCACCGGTCGAGACGTAATTTGGCAATTCATTATCGACCAGTGGTGGACACGCCCACTTTTCGGCTTCGGTTATGGTTCATTCTGGGGCGTGGGCTTCGAGTCGCCGAACCTCAGCGCCAGCTATGACTTCATCCGATTGCTGACACAAGGCCATAATGGCTACCTCGACATACTCTTAACCCTTGGCGGTTGTGGCATGTTGATTTTTGTCAGCTTTCTCGCACAGGCTGTTGCTGTGCTAAATACGGCTTATGTTACAAAAGCAGCGCACCATATCTTAGCAACCGTAACTATCGTGTTTGTGCTGCTGCAGAATTTAACGGATTCATCCTTTGCCCGCGGGGTGTCGGCCACCTGGATGTTTCTCCTTGTTGTCATCTTTATTCTGGTGAGGGCTGAAGAAGCGCCTTCCGATACATAATACAGTCTATTTCCAAAAGCATTGGAAAGTGACCGGCATTATTGGGCACAAAGGCACTCAACTCAAAGCCTTTAGATCGATAGAACTGCAGCGCTGACTCAAAGTCGTCCGCGCCGTCGTAGAGCTTGTGAACAGCCAGTTCGCTTTGCAACCCGGCGAATTCGCGCACGATATCACCCGCGCCGCTGACCACGGCGACATCGTTTCCTTGCGTGTCCAACTTTAGATAAGGGCGTCTAAAAGCGAGTTTCTTTTTATATTTATGATAGTGCAGATCGAGAGTAGACGTCGTGACCTCAATCTTGCGGGCGATGCTATTGGCATGCTCGAACAAATCAACCTCGCCATGAAAGGGTTCCCGAAGCGAGCTGAATTGATCGCCGTTCATCACATTAAATGAGGCGGGTCGGACCGAGCTATCGAGCGCAGTCTCCTCGATGAACCAGTTGGAGGTGTCCGCCGCTTTTGCCCGCAAGAAGGCAGCAAGTTCCGGGATGGGCTCGAAGGAAATGATCGGGCCTGTATAATTAATCCGCTTTCGCAGCATCTCCCCGTACTGCCCCGCGTTCGCGCCCACGTCAAAAACGCAGTCGATGCGGAAATGCGCAAAAAAGCGCCGTAGATGCTCTTCCTCGAAGATCAGGCCGACCTGCTCTGGAAGCATGATTCTGGTTCCGGTCAGCGCTTCTGCGTAGTCAGCCACAACCCGTTTTATCCCCATGGCAGCCTTTGACATACATCGTTGCTCAGACCACCATAGGAACTTTGCGGATGAGAAATTTCAAGCCCCGGCGCAGTGGGTTCGGCCACATTCCGCCGCGGCTGTGTCACACATGCGCAAGCCGTTTCAGCGCCAATCCCCTGGAGACCAGTTCCGGTCGATAGCGCAGCATTTCCGGAACGGCTGCGGATGCGGAATACAGGCCCAGATAGGTGTAGCAGGCGGCACGCTCCAGCGGCGTAAGCCGGGCCTCCGCCAGTATGCCCAGGTAAGCCTTGAGCTTTACCAGTTGCAACGAGTTCAATTTTACCTTGGGATCAATCTTGTTTTGCAGCTTTCCGCTAGCCATCACGCTGGTCATTCCCGTGTGCATTCGCTTCTTGAAGAGCCGGCCGCGCGCGATATGGAAGCGGCCCAATAGCGCCATTTCGGCAAGAAGGGGCTTGTCTGAGCCGAAAAAACTCCTGTGCAGCCCGGTTTGAAGGATCTGTCGGCGCCGCATGAGTCCATAAACGGGCGAACACATAATCTGATGGGCGAGCACGTCGCGGAAGCGCCGTGTCCGGGAACCGTGCGTGGCGCAACGGTCCCGATCGAGCAGCCATAAGCGGTTGTTCCCCTTGTCCATGCATGCATGAAGCTCGGGATCATACGGCAGTTCCTGGCCGTCTTCACTTACAAGCATCGTTTCGCTGTGGCTGACAGAAACGTCCTCATTGTCGCGAATAGCCGGAAAGCAGGCCTCGAGATATGTAGGCTCATAAATGTCGTCTGAGGCCGCCCATTTGTAATAGGGAGCCGAGGCGTGTTCAAACACCCGATTGAAATTGGGGATGAGACCGATATTCGATGAATTACGAAAATATCTGACGCGTGAGTCCGCTCTCGCATAGGATAGGCATAGTTCATCCGTACCGTCTGTGGAAGCATTGTCACTTATAACAAGCTCCAGATTGCCAAAGCTCTGGGCAAGCACACCTTCTATAAGTTGTTTTACATAAGGCAGTCCATTATAGACAGGTAAGCCTATCGAGATTTCCGGATGCGTTGACATGATCTAGAACCTGGCTGTGTTGACCAAATAAAACCTGAGCTATGTAAGATTGTGCCGCTCCGAAAGCTCTTCGCTATCCTTACGGTTGACTTGAAAGTCAATATGCATTTCTGGAAAAAAATCCGTAAAACGGTGTCAGAAGTAGTATCCTTAAATCAAAGGATAGCGTCCAATTGTCGACATACTCCAAGTCCAAACGGACCCTTTCCTTCATCGCTGCCGGGTTCGACACCTCCCCGCGAAAGCCGTTGATTTGGGCCCATCCGGTGATGCCCGGCTTCACGCGGTGGCGGCAGACATAATTGTTCAGGAGCTTGGAATAATAATCATTATGTGCGACGGCGTGTGGCCTCGGCCCGACGACAGACATTTCTCCAGCGAGCACATTGAAGAACTGCGGCAATTCATCAAGGCTCGTCCGGCGCAGAAAGCGGCCAACACGAGTCACGCGAGGATCGTTCCGCGTGGCCTGCTGGATATGCGAACCATCTTCCTGAACCGTCATTGTGCGAAATTTCAGGATCTCGATAATCTTGTGATTGAAACCGTGCCGGCGCTGCCGAAAGAAAACCGGTCCCTTCGAATCGAACTTGATGGCCAAGGCGATCAGCAACATCGCCGGCATGAAAAGGATGAGTGCAATCAAAGCGATCAGGAAGTCTTCGCCCCTTTTCAGGAAGACACCCCAATCCGATATTGGCGCGCGCTGCACGGCGAGCGTTCTCATGTCGCCCAGTTCACCAGCCGGCCGGAACGTTAATGGCGCCCCGGTGTCGTCTGGCACAACGCTGATGTTAACCGGTAGCAATTGCAGCTCTTTGACGAGCTTGCCCAAGCTTGGCCATTCCTGCCAGGAGAGAGCCACGATTACGTCGCTGACATGCTTCGTCTGGCAGTCTCGAATGAGGCGGCTTAATTGTGACTTCAACCAGGGCGCTCTTCCGCCGCTCGCTGCGAATGCTCTCAGATCGACGCCATAAACGCCCACCAGATTGACCGGGAAATTGTCGCTATTCCGGTTGAGAAACGTCAACGTTCTGGGAAGCGCCGCCCGCGATCCAATCACCGCAACGTTCACGCGGAAATGTCCGGCCGCCATAAGCCATTTGAACCATCGGCGCCAGAATAATCGGCTGGTGAGCAAGAACGCATATGAGGTGAACAGCCACGATATGAACCAAACGCGCGAAAAAGAATTACTCAACTTAATCGCAAATAAGCCGAAAAGTGCGCAGCCGAAGGCAAAGGCGACGATAACAAAAAGCGAAAGGTATCCACACCACGGTCCCGCGCGCAGCAGGTCCCCATGATATCCTTGCCGCCGTAGCCCGATGGCGACTGCCACGGCCACTGTAAGTACGCATAAGGGATAGAAGGAAAGTTCCTGAATCTCGTCCAAATAAAGGGTCAAATAGACATGCTCTATAGCAAATCCAATAAGAATAATCCCTAGTATATCTCCCCAAAATGATACGTCGATAAACATTCTGCGTGAAAGCTTGCCACGTATGCTTTCACTACGAGGTAGCTTTATCGTGAAAACATCTCTTGAAAATAAGGCCGGGCGCCTAGACAGATTTGCATAATACATATCTTGCGTCCATCTAGTTTGGAAATGTCACCAATTGATTGCAACCAAACGACAGTAGTACTTGGATCTGCGCCGGACTATTCCTAAGCTGAGCATGGTGCCCCTTCATTGCGCGGCTGAGGATTTTGAGGTGCCGCTTGCGAGGCTGAGAGGGGTAAGCGCGAAAACCGCGCCGGTCAGCGCAGCAGAAGTTTCTACACAGATGACTATCTGGCACAAGACAACAACGCGCAGACGACATCTCGAATGCGTCGCGCGAAGCCTCGTCTCTGACAGCATCTGCTGCTGCCCGCACTGTCCAGTGCGGGCAGCAAGCAGGGTTAACGCGCAGACATGTCGCTTATCGTCGACACTTGTGGCTGCGCTGGAACCTGAATACCCCCGGCCGTAAACATACCGACACCAACGCTCTTCTTTTGTCCATCTACAACGACCACGTCACCTGGCTGCAGACGGCTATCAAGCCCCGCGCTTGTGAAGATATCCTTGCCATTCACCTTCCGCATAATCGCGAATAGGCGCTTGGACTCATCACCGGTGCTGATCTGGACGATGCGGTCGTTGCCGAGTTGGTTGACTATGAGCCGCGCGCCTTCAAGGGTTGCCTGATCTGAAGCGATTTTCTGCCGTAGAGACGCCAGCTCCTCCTCAATCCTTACCTGTCTCAGAAGCGGCACATCGGCAAGCTCCTGCTCCGCCTTCCTCAACTCCCGCTCCGTAGTCGCGGTTCGCGTCATCAAGTCGCGGGCATCCCCCTCAAGCTGGTTCACATACGTTTCAAGCGTCAGGACGTCAGTCCGCCTCGCCATTCCCTTCGCCATAACGACATTGAGATCGGCGAGTTGCTGGCGCTTAGCTGCCAGGTCCTTGTCAAGGCTCTGCGACTGCTTCTGGTACCCTTCAAGTTCCCTGCGCACCGACTCGATCTGGCGGCGACGTAAATCCACATCGTTAGCCGCAGTCTGCAGACGCAGGGTAAGGGCGCGCTTTTCCATCTCAAGAAGCAGCCTGCCACTGTCTGGTCCGACGATCTGCAGCAGCATCTCCGGCAGCTTCAGATCGGATTGACCGGCCAGCTCCGCATTCAGCGACGCAATGCGAACCAGGTTGTATTTCAGCGCCTCCTGGACCTCCTGCATTTTCGACACGTTCTGAGCCACATTGATGAAAGTCGAGATGTCTCCATCAGCGATGCGATATAGCCCGCCCGACTGCGAAATCGCGTGCAGGACAGTCATGCCCGGCATATACGCGTAGGCGCCAGGTTTGGAGACACCGCCGGTCACGAAAACCGGGCGCCACTCCACAACGTCGACGACGACGTTTGTTTGGCCCGACCGTCGCGCATCGTGGATGAAGCGCTCCGTGACCATCTCACCGATCTCATTGGATGTCCTGCCGGCTACAAAGAACGAGCCGAGCACCGGCAAGGTGATTGTGCCGTCGGCTTGAACGCGGAATTCGCCGCTCAGGTCAGGATTGCCAACAAGCGTGACCTTTAGCTTGTCTCCGCCGCCGATTTGGTCATCTCGAACAGAGAGCGCGCTGCTTCCCTGATCGACACCGACCCAGCGGTTCTCACCGCTCCAGGTTCTTGCAGGTCCGGTCCTTGCAGGTCCGGCCGTGCCAGTCTCTCCAGCCATCACCTGGGCAGCGGACAACAGTACGAGCGAACCGAGCGCTGCACGACCAACAAACATCAACATGTCGTTCCCCAAATTTCCATTGTGTCAAACTGGACCGTGCCCGTGTCAAACTAGAGCATGCCGCCCCATGATCGGGCGTTTTTAGAATGGAAGGCGGCAGCCTTTTTATGGAAAATTGCCCCACGCAATTTGACTTGAAATTTATACTAATTATTGACCGAGCGTTGTGCAAGTGCTAAGTAGAGCACAACGCACGAACACGTTGATTGTGCGCTTCACTATTACGCGGACCAGTTGTGATCGCTGGGCCGCGCGGGGGTATCGCGGTCAGTTCCAGCTTTTGTAGTATTAGTCAGGAAGCGGTGTTGCCTATCGGCCATGGCTGAGCGCGCAAATCATGTTTGTCCTTGCCTTCGTGATCCGAAGGAGTCAAGCGCGTTTGTTTATGCTTAACAATGAACGGCCTCTTCCATTTTTCTTCTAGCCCTTATTGGGTACTCACTCCGGTTAATCCTTATTGGCACCCACCTCGGTTAGCCCTTATTGGGTACTCACTCCGGTTCATGGATCACATAAGGCTAAGAAAAAGCGGCGCTTTTGCCTTGAGCGCACGGAGGTTAGGGAATTCGGGGGTAGGGGCATGAGCGGCGGAGACACTGTTTGCCGAGAGAAGGGTACAGGGCGCGTGATCGAGGCTAGTTCCATACGCCAGTTTTTGGGAGTTTCGGTGACTGTCTGCAGTCGTGTCGATGCAGTCCACCGCCTCGACGACGCCATCGCCCAAGGGAAAGTCGTCAAGGTCGCCTTCGCAAACGCACACTTCTTGAATATCGCCCACCGCGACATGCAGTTCCGGACTGCACTTCAGGATTTTTTTGTGCTGAATGACGGCGTCGGTATCGACATTGCGAGCCGGATCAAGTTTGGCAGGCCGTTTCCCGAGAACCTGAACGGCACCGACTTCACGCCGCACTATCTTGCCCAATCGAGGCATGCGCTGCGGATCTTCCTGCTCGGCGCCACGGCAGAGGTTGCGGAAGCTGCAGCAGCCGTGTTCCGACGGAATTATCCGCGTCATACCATCGCCGGTTTACATCATGGCTATCTATCCGATGATGACGCGCTTCGTGTCTGCGCCCTCATTGCGGCCGTGAAGGCCGACGTGGTGCTCGTTGCAATGGGCAATCCGCTACAGGAGCTGTGGATTGAAAAGCATGCCGCGGCAACCGGCGCAAAGTTGCTCTTCGGTGTCGGCGCGCTGTTCGATTTTACGGCGAACAAAGTTCCTCGGGCGCCGCTCTGGGTGCGCTCGCTGTCCTGCGAATGGGCGTACCGGCTTGCCCAAGAGCCACGCAGGCTGGCGCGCCGCTACCTGATCGGCAACCCCAAGTTTCTGTTATCGATTTTGCGCGACCGCAAGACTGCGCCTGGTAATCCTGCGACGCAGCCCGAACTGCAATCGGCGCCATGATGGAGCAGCCTGAAGTTATGCCGGCATCCGCCGGATCCGATCGGAATGCTGCTGCATTGTCATCGATGCCTCGCCGCAAGGTGCGACCGACGATACTTCACGTCACCGCCGACTACCCCGACCTCAACAAGCCAATCAATACCCTGGCTGTCAAAAACTTCATTGACGCCAATGAAGAGGTCGTTCATCGGATTATTTCCCTCAACCGCACGGCTGTCCCGTGGCGTTTTCGCGTCACAGATGGCGGCGGGCAGGGCGATCCGCGTATGGTATCGATCCGGTATGCGGGATTTCCTCTCGGGGTGCAGCTCGCGACGTCCATGTATGTGGTGGCACGTCTCTCGCACGCCATCATCAAGCGGCAAGGCTGGCGGTTCGACGTAATCCACGCTCACAAATTCACATTTGAGGGACTCGCGGCCTATTGGCTTTCGCTGTGGACGGGCAAGCCGCTGATCTGCTCGCTTCGGGGCGAGGTCGAAGAAAAGATCCTCCGCTTCAAGCCGCACTATGCGCCACTCTACCGCCACGTAGCGGAACATTGTCGTCGGCTGTACTACGTCTCAGCGTGGTTCCGCCCGGAAATGAAGCGCCGCTTCGGTGTCGGACCTGAGAAGGAGCGGTTCCTTCCCAATTTCGTGCATGTTCCACACATCGTGCCGCGGGCAGAATTCCGCCGCAACGCCTTTGTCTCGGTGATGAGCTTTGACGACAAGCGCAAGGGCTTGGACATGCTGCTGCCGGCGTTCAAGCAGGTCGTCGCGCGCGTGCCTGATGCAACGCTGGACCTCATTGGGCGTGGTGCGCCGGAACGGTTGCAGCATATTCAGAGTCTCATCGATGGTGACGGCCTCACCGGGAGTATCCGCCTTATCGGTCCTGTGGAGCATTATGAGCTGCTGGGCCGTCTTGGCAGCTATGCCGGACTTCTACTGCCAAGTCGAAACGAGACCTTCGGGATGGCATATATCGAGGCGTTGTTGAGCGGCGTTGCCATCCTCTATTCAAGCGGCACGGGAGTGGATGGCTATTTGGACGGCATCCAGGGAGCGTTCGGTGCCGATCCTTATTCGCCCGACAGCATCCGCGACGCGATCCTGGCGCTAATCACCAAGCAGCAAACCGCGCGTGAGTGGCTTTTGAACAATCGGAGCGATGTATTGGCGCGCTTTGATTCTACGCGGCATATCGCCGCCTACAACGGCGATTTGCGCGAATTAATCAAAAATTCATCCATTTAACCACGCGGGCATAATTTAAGTATATTTGTTGCAATTGCCTACGGCCAAAAGCATTCAAGGAGCGAACATGTTTAAAGTCGGTGATCTCGTTGAGATTCGCAGCAAGGCGGAGATCTTGCAAACTTTAGACCGCGGCGGTCGGCTGGAAGCATTGCCGTTCATGCCGACAATGTTCGCGTATTGCGGTCAGCGCTTCAAGATTTACCGCAACGCATATAAGACCTGCGATACCGTCAGCGGTCGCTATATCGGATTGAGCGCCGACGGGTGTGTTCACCTGAACATGCGCTGTGACGGCGCCGCATACGAGGGCTGTCAGGCAGGCTGCCTTTTATTCTGGAAAACCGCTTGGCTGAAACCGGTTGGCGAAAATGCTGACCCGATAGCTGTTGCCGAAGCCGACACTGCTTTCAAGCGCGCTGTTGCGAACGCGGCCGGGTGCACTGAGGACGACGTGTACAGTGCGACCAGGACGCATGTCGGCGGTAAGACTCTTTATGTGTGCCAGGCAACGGCCTTGCTGGAATATACCAAGCCCCTGAGGTGGTGGAATCCCAAGCAATACCTTGAAGCCTATCGAACTGGCAACAGATCGGCGATCGAGATCATCAAGGGCTTGACGTTCTTGTTCTACGCTTACGGCACTCGTGCCAACAAGGCCGGTGTCGGTGCGCCGGCTCGTTGGTTGTACAATCGTGCCCGCCCTATCTGGGGCGGCATTGAATTTCCACGCCGTCCCGATCTGCTCAAGGATCAGAAATCATCGCCGCGTCAGGATCTCCGGCTTAAGCCCGGCGATATCGTGCGAGTGAAGCCTTACCATGAGATTCTGGCCACGCTCGACAAGAACGGAGCTAACCGCGGGCTCATGTTTGATGCGGAGTTGGTGCCCTATTGCGGCAAGACCTTCCGCGTAAAGCGCTTCGTGGAAAGATTTATCAATGAAGCCAATGGCGAGTATACGGAGCTGAAGACGCCAGCCGTCATTCTCGATGGGGCTGTATGCATGTCGCGTTATAGCGGGCAGCGGATGTTCTGTCCGCGCGAGATTTACGGCTGGTGGCGTGAAGTGTGGCTGGAGCGTACGGACGATCCGGTCATGGATACTGAAAGAACGCCGCCGAAGAAGGCGGCCTATGACCGCCCGGCTGTGATGGAAAGCGTAGCAAAATAATCGTCATTCAGCCGCCATCACCGTATTGAAGCGACGCTGCACCACTTGCGACGGGCGGCCGACGAGATACTTCTCGACGCCGTCATTCAACGCCCGCCCATAGATCTGCAGCGCCGCATCGATGGCATCCACCGTTTTGTCGATGTCCACAGGCGTATGGGCATAGCTCGTCGTCAAAGAAGGGGCCAGCACGCCGCGCTGAATGATTTCCTGCAAGAACAGAGAGCGGAAAGCCTGGCTGGGCGTGTGGCTCATGTCGTGCGTCGAGTAGGTGAGGCAGCTATCGCGCCCATGTAGCGCCACATAAGCCTGGAGCTGATGTCGCGCGATGGCGTCGTTCATCCCTGCTCTTAGCCGCGCGCCCATAGCATACAAGTGTTCGATGACGGGCTTCGTCTGGTAGACATGGATCGTAGCCATTGCCGCAGCCAGCGCATGTGTCTCGGCACCATGGGTCGTAGACAGCAGGAATACGCGCGGTCGGTCCGTGTGCTCCAATCCCCCGAGGCGCATGAATTCGCGCTTGCCGCACAGTGCAGATACGGAATAGCCGTTGGCCAGCGCTTTTCCGAATGTGCTGAGGTCTGGCGTGATCCCGTACAGCTCCTGGGCACCACTCTTATGCCAGCGAAAACCCGTGATCATTTCATCGAGAATGAACAGCGCGCCATTCTCATGGCATAGATCTCGCGCGCGGTGCAGAAATTGATCCTGCGGTTCGTCGGCACGGCAAGGCTCGAGAATGATGGCGGCAATTTCGCCCGGATATTGCGTAAATAACGCACGCAGACTCTCGAGGTCGTTATAGCGGAACGTCAGCGACAAGCTCTTGGTCGCCTCCGGCACGCCGGCGCCCATCTCGGTTTTTCCGATGAACCAGTCGTCCACCGAGAAAAACGGATGATCATGGCAGAATGCGATGCGGTCGCGGCCGGTATACGCCCTGGCGAGCTTGATCGCGCCGGATGTGGCATCCGAGCCATCCTTGCAGAACTTTACCATCTCGGCTCGGCCGATGAGCTCGAGCAGCCGCTCCGCGCACTCCACCTCGATCGGGGCGGGTCGGGTGAAGTTGCTGCCGGAGGCCAATTCGGCCATGACCGCATTGGTTACGGGCGGGTAGGCGTGGCCGAGCGCGACGGCGCGGTTCCCACTGCCGAACTCAATATACTCGTTGCCGTCCACATCCCAAACGCGACAGCCCACGCCTCGCGCAATGAAGCCAGGGGCGAGCACCGGATATTGGTCATCGCCTTTGGCGTAGGTGTGGCAGCCGCCAGGGATGACTTTGTGTGCTCTAGCCTTAAGAGAAGCTGATTTTTGTAAGACGAGTTCCGTCATAATGTGCCCAACTAGTACGATAGGGGAGAGGTGGTCTTGCTTTTGGCCGACTTTGTTAACGTATCAGCTCTGCATCGAAAGTGATTGACTATTAAGCATCACAGGCATTTTCATTGACATTCATGTCATATCCCGCGCACGAAGCGCTATGTAAGCAACATCCATACCGATTCTCGAACGGGCCACCCATGTGGGCACAAAGTTTATTTTATCCTGCAATTTGTGGTGATATGTTAGCCTAAGTCAATATTTTCAATGGAAAATGTGCGTTTGTGCCGATGATGCAACAGGGTGCGACTTCGGTTGGCTTTGGCTCATTCCATGAGCTAGAGAGAGCGATTTTAACCGGTGTAAATATACACAAAAATCAATAAGTAATCTCAAAGTAGAGTTTTGGAACGGGGCGATGGCGAATATTACTGCAGACAAGAATTATCAATTCGATATGGCGCATATCGTTGCGCTCTGCAGATCCCGATGGTCGACAATAACGGCGATCACGGTGATCTGCATGGGTATCGCACTCATTTATAGCCAAGTTGCCACGCCCTCCTATCGTGCCACTGCAAAGCTCATGATAGACCTGAGGCAGCAGAAAATCCTGTCTGCCGAGGAGGTTCTGCCCGGGCTCGCATCCGATGCTTCAGCAATCGACACGCAAGTGGAGCTGCTGCTCTCTACCCACCTCGCACAAAAGGTGTTGAGCGAAACGAACGGGACAAAGTCGACCGAACCAGTGAACGACTTACAGGTTCGCGACTTTCTGTCTAGCCTGACGGTGGCTCGCAAGGGGCTGAGCTATGTTGTGGATGTTTCCTATACAGCCCCCAGTGCTGAACAAGCGGCGGATACAGCCAACCGCGTCGCCCGCGCCTACATTGAGGAGGAGGCGGGCTCGATCCGACACATCACCGAACGGGCCAATAACTTCCTATTGGAGCGCATTAAATCGGTTGGCCCCGAACTGATGACGCTGGAAAAAGCAATTCTGGAATCCAAGGCGGCACAGGGCTTCATTAGTATTGGAGATCAGACGGTGGCCGAGCGCGACATAATTGATTATATCGCTCAGCTCGGAATGGCTCGTGCCGTCATGGCTGAAGCCGAAGCCAGGCTGGAATTCGACAAGTCGAAAAGCAATATGTCTCTTCAGTCGCAGGACGCGTTCGAAATTGCCAAGACCAAAGTGACGCTGATGGAACGGGGGCTGCGCACGCTCACGACAGAACTTCTAGATCGCCGAATGCAGGCGCTAAAGGAGCTGAATCTCGAGCGGGAGGCGGCGGCAGCCCGGAGCCTTTACGACTCACTTCTTAAACGGCAACGCGAAACGGAAGAGCAGCAGAACCTCGCCACCGTCAATGCTAGACTGGTCCAGGAAGCGCTCCCCCCTGCCTATCCAAGTTGGCCGCGCAAATCGCTACTTCTCCTCTCCGGCTTGCTCCTTGGAATAACTATTGGAGTGTTCATCGTGATAGGCGGTGAGCTATTCTCGCAGGATTCGGAGAGCAAACCGTCAAGGCAATCAAGCTTATACTGAAGTATGCAGCTTGGGAATTGATGCTCCGGAGGAGCGGAGATAAGGGCCGCACGCAATGCGCAGATCGCTTATTTTGTCGATATTTGACCAGGCAATGCTTAGCGCCTTCAATTTTGTGCTGGCGCTCATTCTCATCAGATACTGGAATAACGAGCCAGAAATTTTCGGTATCTATGCCGTCGTCCTGGCCGGATCACTGACATTGATCTCGGTGCAGAACGCCTTAGTCGTCAGCCATCTCACCGTGTTGCGGCCGACAGCACATAACGAGGACGATGAAAACGCACTCCTTTCGATGTTCTGGAGCGCAAACGTCGTCATACTCGCCGCAGCCATGGTGGTCACATTCGCCGGCTCTCTCGCCTCCTTGTCCGGCAGCAATGTGAGTCTTGCTCTTTCGGCTGCTCTTTACACGGGGGGTGTGCTGTTCCGCGAATATACCCGCTGCTACCACTTCTCGGATCTGAAAGTTGGCTCGGTGATCGTCGTAGATGCAATCTCGCTGGCGCTGAGTGCGATCGCGATTGCAGGTGCCTGGTTGCTTTCGCCTCCGCTGAGCTTGAGCGGGCTGTTTTTCATCCTCGCCGTTTCTCAGGCCGTAGCATCAATTCCGGCTATCCTCTCCCACCGCAAGCACTTCCAGCTGTCCTTTTCGAGTGAGGCGAGGGCTGCCTACTGGAAGATATGGCGCGAGCAGTCCCGATGGGCGCTAATGAGCGTGATCGCCACAGAGTTCCAGCAGCGCGGCTATGTCTTTGTTGTAGCGTCTGTTTTCGGTCCGGCACAAGTAGCGCTGCTGCAGGCCGTCGCTCTGCTGTTTCGCCCGGTTCAGCTCCTCATCCACGCCTGGGGTAAGCTCGCCCGCGTGATCCTGGCCAACCATTTTGCCGCTGGGCGGTATGCTAAGGCGCGAGCCTTCGCCATGAAAAGCCTGATCGCCATTCTGTTTTTATTTTTCGGCTTTCTCGTGGTCCTGTGGCTGATATGGCCGCTGGCGGAAGCGTATGTGTTCAAAGGGCAATTCGCCGACGTGGAAGGTTTGGTTGTCCTCTGGAGCATCGCGATAGGCGTTGTCATCGTCACCGGCGTCTTCAGCGTGGAAGCGCAGAGCCTAATGAAGTTCCGGGAATTGTGCTATGGGTCAATCCTCGGCGCCATTGCTTGCGGGCTGACACTGATCCCGGTCATCCTCATTGGCGATCCGCGCAGCGCCGTCCTGGCCGTAATTTCCGGCCAACTCGTGTTGCTGTATTGGATTTGCCGGATTCTGATAGAGTCCTACCGTTCCGCCGGGGCGCGCGGAGCAATAGTTCCTGAGGGAGCGCGGCCGTGAAAATTGCGCGCCGCGGTGTTCCTGTTCTGGCCGCATATGCTCCTGGCAGATAGTGCG